>Ga0209192_10000257_pt1 | contig 61050 bp, 51 predicted proteins | sample ArcticOcean_MG_C_11_FD_187433 | JGI IMG/M metagenome (GOLD analysis project Ga0209192, IMG submission 187433) | Marine microbial communities from western Arctic Ocean - ArcticOcean_MG_CB2_154 (SPAdes) (version 2) | ecosystem: Environmental > Aquatic > Marine > Oceanic | place: Arctic Ocean... | reverse complement strand
AACCGCGGATTTCTTCCACACTTGCCTGTCGTGGATTGGTACTTGCTGCGCTATCTAGAATGGCTTTTTCCGCGATTCTTTGAGCACAATCTAATGGGACGTCAATATCGCGAAGGGATCTAGGAATATTGATTTCATCCAAGATACGTTCAATTTCTGTAATAAATCCAGTAACAGAGTGGTCCTCTAACCCCATCGCCTTTGCCATACGAGTCACATGTAGCTCCATTCCCGGTAAATTAAAGCGCAGTACAACAGGAAGGATGATGGCGTTCGTGAGACCGTGTTGTGTGTCAAATTCTGCGCCCACCATATGGGAAATCGCGTGCACCATACCTAGTCCTTTAATAAAGGCTATCCCCGCTAAGCAGGAACCTACGAGCATGCCACCTCGTGCAGCCATGTTGTTAGGTTCACACACCGCAATAGGCAGCCATTTCGATACTAGCGTAAGTCCCTCAAGTGCAGCACCATCGCAAAGTGGATGAAATCCAGGTACCAAAAACGCCTCGATAGCGTGAACCATAGCGTCTGTGCCAGTCCAAGCGGTCAGCGTCGCCGGTAGACCAATAGTGAGTTCTGGATCTAAGAGTGCAAGAGATGGCTTAAGATCTGGGTGCCAAACACAAAATTTCATCCCCTTCTCTGCATGCGTTACCATCGCCGTACTCTCAGTCTCAGCGCCTGTACCTGCCGTTGTTGGGATAGTAATAAGGGTAGGAAAGGGCTGATCGGCGCCCATCACAGGAACGGGTTGTTCAAATTCAAAATCCCATATATTAAAATCATTAGTCGCCGTGAGACAAATACACTTACCCCCATCCATCGCACTGCCACCGCCAATAGCAATTACACTGTCATGCTGGCCGTTGATGAACACCGAGCACCCTTGATTAATATCCTCGGCCACTGGGTTGGGAGAAATTCCACTGAAAAGGGCTGAATTAATAGAGGCTTTTGATAAATATGTTTGTAAATCGCCAATGAACGGGAGGTGATGACTGCCCTTATCAGTAACGATAAGTGGATTTGAGATACCTAATTGCTGGCAATGATATCCAATCTCAGCCAAGCGGCCAGGCCCATAGGCTATGTGAACTGGAAAGGTCCAATCTTGCGGTTCAATCATTAAATTAGTTTCAGACATATTGTTCATTACGCATTACATCTCCCTTTCGAGTAAAGGAATAAAATTGGCGATCAGATTAAGTAATTTTCACTTTTTAATTATAATAATAATAATTTTTGATATTCCACCAAATGAAGGCGCCGCCTAATGTCATCACGAAACCATAATTAACCGCAAGTAACATTTCTCCACTCATGGCCGTAACTCCGATTGCGATTAACTGTGCTTCCCAAGGGCATAGTGATAAGACTTGGCATAAAAGCTGATCATTAAGGCCATAATCAGTAAACCGATCACTATTATGGTGTTTGGCCAAACCAATGTGCGTGCTACCTCCGCTCTATTTTTGTCCTTCTCAGGTAGACGATGTAAATGCTCACGAAATAGTTTTGATTCTGTGCTGAGTTATGCCAGACGTGAGCCCTTAGCTGCGTCTTTGTCCGGGACTGCCAAAATAATACTGCCATCAGGCTGAGTGAATCCGGTGACTAAACATTCAGACATCATTGGCCCAATTTGTTTTTTTGGGAAATTAACCACCGCAGAAATTTGTTTACCCACTAAATTTTCAGGGGTGTAGTGGTCGGTAATTTGCGCAGAAGATTTTCGAATACCTATCTCCTCACCAAAATCTATGCTCATTTTAATGGCAGGTTTGCGGGCTTCCTTAAATATCTCCGCGGCGATAATTGTTCCGACCCTCAGGTCAACGCGCTCAAATTCCGCCCAATTCAAGTCATCCATAGTATGCCTCTCGCGCTCGATAAAGAATAAGTGTGTGAGTGTATTGTAAGGAACAAGCAACCATGATGCTATTTAGTTGTTATGTGCATGCCTAAGTGTAACAACGTTTTTATCAGGATATTACTGTGTTTAAGGGTACTATGAGTTCCCTTAGAGGTGGCACTAAACCGGAGACTTAGATGAAAAATTCGATTGTTGCTGGAGCAACAGGGCTGGTAGGAAGTAATATTCTCAAACAACTAGCCGATCGCGGTGATAAACCAGTGGCTTTAGCTAGGCGACAGGTTGAAGATCTGCCCGCCAATGCTGAAATCCTAGAGATTGATTTTAAACAATTCCTGATTAATGGTGAGTTGCCTCACTGCAATCATTTTTATCTGTGTTTAGGAACGACCATTAAGACCGCAGGTAGCCGCATTGCCTTTAAAACGGTAGATTTTAACTATGCCTTTGCACTGGCCAAAAAAGCCAGAGAAGCCGGTGCAACAGGACTAAGTCTGGTTTCTTCTGTGGGCGCAGATGCGCACTCAAAAAACTTCTACTTGCGCACCAAAGGAGAGTTAGAAGAGGCGATAAAATTACTGGGTTTTTCACGCGTCAATATTTACCGTCCTGGCTTACTGATTGGGCAGAGACAAGAGAAAAGAATTGCCGAAAGAGTGGGCCAGTTTTTGTCCACACTAATTGACCCACTATTAATGGGGAGCTTAAGTCAGTATCGAAGCATACAGGCTAGTCTACTGGCCACAACGATGATAGATAATACTGACAAGGGAAGTGGCGTTAACTACTTTCACTTTAGAAATTTTAATACTAGCAGCCAAGGCTAATTACCTCATTGTGTGCGTAATATAAAAATAAATTAGTGGTTTTCTAAAAGGTTTAAAGAAATATGTCTAAAAGTACCCTTCTTATTCTCGGTAACCAGCTGTTCTCTTTGGATATCATTCAGTCCATTGGTGCCGATAATATTTTCATGGCAGAAGACCTTGGCCTTTGTACGTATGAGAAACATCACAAGTTAAAAATACTGATGTTTTTAGCCGCTATGCGTGAAAAGCGCGATGAATTACAGGCAGCTGACTGTAATGTTGAATATCGAGATATTGAAAATCCGGCTTTTGAGCACTTCTACGAAGATAAGTTAGCTGATCACGTTATCGTTAATGGAATCACAGAGCTTAAAGTATTTGAAATTGAAGACAAAGACTTTGAGACAAGAATCGAAGCCTTTGCAGAGCAACAAAATATTGCCTTAACAATTTTACCGTCACCAATGTTTTTACTAGACCGCGAAGAATTTGTGGCCTTTAACGGCAAGTCTAAAATTTTACGCATGGGGAATTTCTATAAAGAGGTCCGTAAAAAGCTCAATTTATTAATGGATGAGCAACAAAAACCCCTGGGAGGCAAGTGGTCTTTTGATGAAGACAACCGTAAGAAAATACCCAAGGGGCTAACGCTACCTGAGCAGTTCAAGCCTAAGGTGTCTAAATATGTGGAGACATTAAAAGTTACCATCGAATCTAAGTTTTCAGGTCATCCAGGGAAGATGGACGATGTTTGGATGCCATTAACTCGCAGTGATGCGCTTGAAAACATTGATTATTTTTTAGCGATTAAATTTGAGAAATTTGGTATCTACGAAGATGCCATTTTGCAGAATGACACCTTCATGTTCCATAGTGCGTTGAGCCCGTCGTTAAATATGGGCTTAATTACACCCATCGATATCATTGATAAAGTTTTAGCCTATACCGAGACACACAATGTTCCTTTGAACTCTGTAGAGGGGTTTCTTCGACAAATTATTGGCTGGCGTGAGTTCATCAGGGGAGTTTACCAACATCATGGTGAGACCCAACTGCAGAGTAATTTCTTCAATTTTACTGGTTCTCTCACCCAGAGTTGGTATTCCGGTGAGACAGGCATACCACCGTTGGATGATGCCATTAATTTCTCTGATCGATACGGTTATACACACCATATTAATCGATTGATGGTTATTTCTAACCTTATGACATTGTGTGAGGTCCACCCAAAAAATGTCTATCACTGGTTTATGGAGATGTATGTTGACTCCTCAGAGTGGGTCATGACGCCCAATGTCTTTGGTATGGGGACTTTTGCCGATGGCGGCATTTTTGCTACCAAGCCCTATATTTGTGGTTCAAATTACATTTTAAAAATGAGTGACTACAAGAAAGGTGAGTGGTGCAATACCGTTGATGGTTTGTACTGGCGGTTTGTCAGCCGTCACATGGGCGTGCTGAAGAATAATCCGCGGCTGTCGTTTATGCGTAACACTCTTGAAAACATGGATCCACAACGCAAACAATTGATTTTCAGCTGTGCGGAAGATTTCATATCTAACCACTGCAGCTAATTAATCATCATCATCAGGGTCACAACATGCAAAAGGTTGCAATCATTAAAAAACATTCTATAGTGGCGGGCTTGACTGTTACTCTTGTGACAGTTTCGGCGATTTAAGGGATTAGAATCTTGTCAGTGTCTAGGTTTAAAAAGTACTCCGTGCTACTGCTGCTCATGGCAGTGGTTTTCGTGGCTAATAACTTAGCCCACGACGCGACGCATACTTTTGAGCAAAATGCTGGTACACAGCTAGAATGTGATAGTTGCCATGTGTTTAAGGGCACCCTAGTTTCTTCTGCTAGTGAATTACCTGTTGCCGGTTTTGTTATTGATCTTTTTTCCGAGGAGCCTGCTTCAGGGTCCTTACCGTCACGCTTCTCTCTCTACCTTTCTCGAGCACCACCTAAAGTTTCAATTTAATTTTACCCAGTACACATTAAATTCAAATTTTTTAGGAGGTTCTTTCATGAACCCACGTATCTATGCTCCCGTTTTGGTGAGCGCTTTATTAAGTGTTAATGCACTTGCAAATGTTTTAGAAGAAGTGATCGTCACATCATCGTTGATCGATCAAACCTTAAGCGATATTGAAAATCCACTGCATGTGGTCAGTGGTGATGATATATCAGCCACGGCATCTCAAAGTCTAGGAGAGTCAATAGACGGCTTGTTAGGGGTTTCCTCAGCAGACTATGGTTCAGGCGTTGGCCAGCCAATTATTCGTGGTATGTCCGGTAATCGTGTCAAAATTCTCAATAACGGAATGGTTGTTAGGGATGTTGCCGGGATTGGCGCTGACCACGTTAACGATGTTGATTTGAACAACATACAACAAATTGAAATTGTTAGGGGGCCGTCTTCGCTTCTCTACGCCAATGGCACTATCGGTGGCATCATTAATATTGTTGATAGCACTATTGCACGAGAAGATTTCACAGAGTCAGAGTTAAAGCTCGGTCTGGAGGCGCAGTCGGTTAATGACGGTGATAGCCATAACCTTTCTTACCAAAATAATCTTGGCGGTTTGAATTTCAGTCTTGCGTATAAGGATTCTCAGTTCGATAATTTTGATGTTCCAACTGGCGCCATACTTCATGGTGAGGACCACGATGACGAGCACGAAGATGAGCATGAAGGAGAACATGAAGATGAGCACGAAGAAGAAGTAGGGTTCCTATCTAATTCTGATTTTGAGAACAATGCACTGCGATTGGGCGTTTCTAAAGCAGGCGATTGGGGCTACTTCGGCGTGTCTGTCAATAGTGTTGAGAGCATCTATGGTATTCCGTTTCATGGCGATGAACATGGAGAAGAGCACGAAGGAGAAGAGCACGAAGGAGAAGAGCACGAAGGAGAAGAGCACGAAGGAGAAGAGCACGGAGATGAGCATGAGGGAGAGCGAATTTTCTCTACGACTGACTCGGAAGTGGTCAATGTAGAAGGCGCATATATCGTCAGTAATAGTTGGTTGAAAAAGGTCAATTACTTCATCAGAGATACTGATTATTCGTTGACCGAGCAGCATGCTGAAGAAGAGCACGAAGGTGAGGAGCATGAAGGTGAGGAGCACGGCGATGAAGAGCATGCAGAGGGACCAACAGTATTCAGCAATGAATCTCAAGAGTATGGCGCCATTTTCGACTTATCTAATGATGATCTTCTGCAAAAAATATCACTCAATTTTGTCGACGAAGATATGTCCATTGTGGGGGAAGAGGCATTTATGAACCCAACGGCCAGCGAAGAGATGACCTTGGGCTACTATCTGAGCAAACAGGTAGATTCATTTCATCTTGACCTGGGCATACGACATGACCGCACAAGTCGAAAAGGCTCAGTTAGTCACGAAGAAGAGCATGACGAGCATGAGGAGGAGCAGCATGACGAGCATGAGGAAGAACAGCATGAGGAAGAGATGGACTACTTTTCCAACGATTATAATGCGACAAGCTTTGCGATGAGCCTCAGCAAAGATCTCAATGAAAATTTTGACTTGAACATCACAGCTGGAATGGTTGAAAGAACTCCCTCTGCTGTTGAGTTATTCATGAACGGCCCGCATCTGGCTACTGGTCGCTTGGAGATTGGTAATACTGATTTGGAGTCTGAAAAATCAGCAAACTTTGATGCAACCCTGTCTTATGATTATGAAGGAGTTTTTGGAACGTTTACGTTGTTTAAAAATGATGTCGATAACTACATCTACCTTCAAGACGAAACTGAAGAAGCGCACGAAGAGCATGATGACGAAGATGATCATGGCGGCTTAATCAAGGCCAACTATTTGCAGCAGGATGCGCAGTTTGTCGGCTATGAACTGCAGCTGGGTACTGTCATTGAATTGGGTGACGGCGACCTGACTTTGTCATTTGGTCGTGATTCAGTCGCTGGAGAGTTCCGTGATGATAGCAATATCCCTCGTATGACTCCTGATAGAAATATTTATGGGATTTCCTATGCCAAAAATAGTCTTGAGTTAAAGCTTGATTTAAAGGATGTCGAGTCTCAAAGGGATATTGGTTCAAACGAAACGGTTACCAGTGGCTTTAGCATGCTGAATTTTAGTGCAGTTAAAACCTTCACTTTCGGTCAAAAGCAGACTGCGACAGTGTCACTGTTTGCTAAAAACTTGCTCGATGAAGTGGCTAGAAACCACTCGTCTTTCGTGAAAGACGAAGTTCCGTTGCCGGGGAGAAATCTCGGTATTAAAGTTCAATTGTCTCTCTGATTAAGAGTACTTTATTGGTCTCGCGTTTTTGGTGTTGGTTCAAAAACGCGAGACTGACCCCTATCTCTAGGGTCCGATGCAGCAACCCATGATTTCCCATCTTTTACAATGATTTGTACATCACCATACTCAAACGAGTGCGGTTCAGCACGATAGCCCTTTTTGGCAAGATCCTCAATTACTTGGTCTGATAGTGGCCGGTCTATGCTGAATCCACTGTAGGTAATGAGATCCGCCGGCACCAATTGGTGATGAAAACGCGTAGCACCAACAGCCTCCAATGGACTCATGTTAAAGTCTAAAATATTGATGATGACCTGAAATACCGTGGTGAAAATAGTCGAGCCACCTGGGGTACCCAACACCATTTCCACCTCTCCATTTTTTAACAGTAATGTGGGTGACATCGATGACAGCATGCGCTTACCCGGCTGAATTTCGTTAGCTACATTGCCCACCACACCAAAAATATTAGGCACTCCAGGCTTTGCGCTAAAGTCATCCATTTCATTATTCAGTAAAAATCCAGCTCCGCCCACCACCACTCCGCTGCCGTAATCCCAGTTAATGGTGTAGGTGTTAGACACGGCATTGCCCCATTGATCGACAATAGAATAATGTGTTGTGTTGGGAGATTCTAAACCAGGGTTAATACTTTTTAAGCTCGATATAGCGTTGGGGTTAACCTCAGCGGCTCGTTTGCTGACATAGTTGTCATCGATGAGTGCATTGATATCAACATCGAAAAAATCAGGGTCACCTAAATACTCAGCACGATCAGCGAAAACGCGTTTTTCCATTTCAGCGATGAGGTGAATATATTGTGCGGAATTGTGCTCTACATTGGCAAACTGCTCTGCAAGATAATCTTTCATCTTAAGTAGCTGAACAATTGCAAAGCCGCCAGAACTTGGTGGCGGAGCTGAGACCACTTCATAGTCTCGCCAATTAGCGCGTACTGGTTCTCGCCAAACGGGTGAGTATTGGTCTAAGTCTTCGGCAGAAATTAGACCATTACTCCGTTTCATTTCCTCTACGATGAGAGTCGCAGTTTTTCCACGATAAAAATCATCGGCACCAAACTCTGCGATTCGAGCTAGCGTTTTTGCCAATTCAGGTTGTTTAAATACCTTTGAACTATTGATGTGGTTAAAGTAGTCGTTAAAGTTGGTTTTGCCGTCAAAGCGTTGTTGCATGCTGTGAATACTATCGACAAGAATAGGGGCCGGTATGAATCCATTAGCGGCTAAATCTATGGCGGGTTGCACCACATCTTCCCAGGGTAATTTGCCAAATCGTTTGTGGGCTTCCCAAAATCCGGCAACCGTACCGGGTACACCTGCGGCTTGGCCTCCAATGAGCGTGATACTGTCGATGACATTGCCTTGTTCATCAAGATACATGTCTTTGTGGGCGGTTAATGGGGCTTTTTCTCGATAGTCTAGGAACGCAATATCATTATCCATTTTGACAGCCATGAAACCTCCGCCACCAATATTACCGGCATCAATAAAGGTAACCGCCAATGCAAAACCAGTTGCTACTGCCGCGTCCACAGCATTGCCGCCTGAGTTCAGAATGTCTTCTGCAACCTGAGCACCATAGTTATCTGGTATTGCAATTGCCGCTGACGTTATTGATGAATGGGTTTCTTTTTTAATAACCTCCTTTGCTCTTGTAGGGGTTGAATCCCCGCAGCCTGACATAAGAGTAAGAAGAGCCAAAAGTGCGCCAAGATACCTCAGTTTTAAACTCATTAAAATTTCGTCTCCACTAGTTAATTGCTGACAACGAGATTGTGCCCGAAGTCCCTTGCCGATTAAAAAGGCGTCAAATATTAATCACTCTGGTGCCATACTAGGCGCTTTAATCTATCGAAATTTATTAACATATCCCGATTACACGAGATACCAGTAAATGCTGTGTCAATAAAATTACTTGGAACGGCCCATAAAAACAAGAACATTATTCGCTTTGGTGATGCAAATGAGACCTAACCTCACTGTACCCATTGATATTATCGGGGATGACCTAGAGATACAGGGTAAGTGGATACTTTCATGCGTTTTGCACAGATGGACATGAAAACAAATCTTTAATGGTGTAAAAGAGTATCCGTGGCAGCAATCGAACTTCGGCGAGCGGCCGATTCATCTATCGGCGAGGGATTGTCTGTAGGACTTTTGTTTATTGCTGTCGGTGTATAGTGGTTGAGTTCAACAATAAAGAGTTTTAATGTGGAAAATACCTCGTCTTAATGGCAGCTATGCTTTTAGACGTGGCAAGCACCCTAATGTTACCTTTGACGGACAGTTTTTTTAAGCGGGTTCCCAGTGTTGTCTTGGCTGGATTTTATCTCGGGTCGTTTTATCTCTTATCCTTTGCAGTACAGATGCTTCCTCTCTCGGTGGTTTATTCTGCATGGAGTGGAATCAGTGTTTTGTTAGTTGCGGTAATGTCCTACGCCATTTATGGTGATGTACTGAGGTGGCCAGCAATGATGGGGTTATTCTTTATCATCTTCGGCGTGGTGCTTGTTAATATGTATACGGTCTCTCAAAATCAGTAAGCGCTTAGACAATAGCGGCTTAGTAAACTAGTTGGTTTGAACAATAACGCAGGAAAATCACTGTGACTAATAAAACACCACCGGCAGGGTGGTTTAAACGCGCATTGAGTAAATTAAATACCCGTTTAACCGAGGACATGTCGGATTACGACCTCTAAAGACTTTTGCTGTAAAATGGCCTCTACAGACTTATTGTAAAATGTATCTTTATGAACAACCTTTTGGACTCAGGACAAAGTTGATTGAGCTCACGCTGTGCAAACTAAATATGGCGTTTTGTACGATAAAATGATGGCAGAAATGGGAGTGGATCGTGACGGATAAAAAAACTGGGACCGGGTGGTTTAAAACCGCTTTGAGCAAACTAAATACTTTTGTGGCCGAGGATTTGAGCGACTACGATCCGGATCAGGATTATGATACGCGAGTAAAACTGCCCGAGTGGCAGCTAGCCGCGTTAAAAAAGCGCAAGAAAGATCAGAAGCGATAGAGCCGCTAGCGAATGGCTAGTCAGGGTTAAAAATCACCACGTGACGGAGATCAAAGCGCACCGGTAACTCGTTACCCACCGGAATATCAATATGACTGTGTGTAAGGCAGGGGACTCGTTGGCCGTCTTTTAGCGCTAATTCATACAAATAGTTGGGCCCAAGAAAGGACTTAGATACGATGGCCAATTTAGTATCTGAGGTCTCATCATAGGCAATGTCGTCCGGTCGAACAAGCAGCTTTACCGTGTTGCCTAAGTCTTCAGGTAGCGCATTTATCGATAGACTGCCGAGATTATTGCCGAGCAATCCTGCCGCATCAATACCGACATTTATAACAGTACCTTTGCCAATAAAGTCCGCTGCAAATAAACTTCCCGGCTTGTGGTAAAGCTTGTAGGGAGTGTCAATCTGAACGATTTTACCCGCATTGAGTAATGCAATTTTGTCGGCCATTGCAAAGGCCTCATCCTGGTCATGAGTAACCAATAGGGCGGTGACTTTGTTCTTTTTCAAGAGCGTACGAATCTCTGCTGCAAGCTGAGTTCTAAGTTCCGCATCAAGATTGGAGAATGGCTCATCTAGCAATAAAATTTGAGGGCTGGGCGCTAGGGCTCTTGCCAGTGCGACACGCTGCTGTTGTCCGCCAGATAACTCATGTGGAAAGCGCTCTGCAACGCTCACTAAACTAACTAGGTCGAGCATCTCTACAATTCGTTGAGTTTTTTCACTCGAGGATAATTTATTTAGCCCAAAGGCTATATTGTCACGCACATTCAAGTGCGGGAACAATGCAAAGTCCTGAAAGACCATGCCCACCGCCCGATCTTCTGGTGCTTGGGTTCGTTTAGTGGTACTGATGTGCTCGCCATGTAAACTAATAGTGCCAGATGTCAGCGGCTCAAAGCCGGCAATGGCCCTGAGTAAGGTAGTTTTACCGCACCCTGAGGGACCCAGTAGACAACCAATTTCACCTTCAGCCAGTGAGAATGTCGCGTCAGAAACCGCTGCAAGCGCATTGTACTGAACAGTGACCTGATCTAATATTAATTGCTTATTCATTACTAAAGGGCTCATTAAGGATGCTTTTAGTGATAAGTAGTACCGGTAACAAACCAATTATAACAATTGCGAGCGCCGGTAGTGCGGCATCCATTAAACGCTCATCAGATGCCAACTCATAAGTACGTACGGCGAGAGTATTAAAGTTAAATGGCCGCAAAATTAGAGTGGTGGGTAGTTCTTTCAACACCTCGACAAAGACCAGCAATAGTGCAGTGAGTAAGCTGGTCCTCAATATAGGCAAGTGGATACGTCTGAGCACTCGACTTGGTGTGGCCCCCAAAGATCTGGCCGATTCGTCGATGCTTGGTTTGATAGCGGTTAGACCAGAATCCACCGTGTTGAGCGCAACTGATAAAAAACGAACCAGGTAGGCAAACACCAGTAGCCCAATGGTCCCACTGATAAGCAGTCCGGTAGGATAGTCGAACCAGGTGGTACTCAAGAAATCAATTTGATTGTCAAGCCATGCGACCGGTATTAGAACACCGACGGCAATAACAGTGCCAGGGACAGCATAACCGAGGCTAGCAACAGCTACAGCGCCCAGTTCAATACGTGAAGCGAAGACACGTTTGGTATAGGCCAGGAATACTGCAACTAGTAAACAGCATACGGCGGCAATAGCAGCCAATGAGAAACTGTTGAATAATAGGCGTAGGAACTCAGCATTAAGTTTCTCTTGCCAGCCAGTTGAGGCCCAAATAGAGAGCTGTGCTGCAGGCAGGACGAATCCAAGGAAGACAATGAGACTGCCGATGGACATCGCCAGCATTGATCGCCAGCCGTTCAATTGCAGCCGCGCCATTTTTTTCTGGGCTGAGTGATGATGAAATCGAAGCCGCTGTCTGGACCAGCGCTCAGCCATTATCAGAGCAAATACAAATAGCATTAAAAATGCGCACAACTGAGCTGCGGTGGTGAGTTCGCCGAGCCCGTACCAAGTGCGGAAAATTCCGGTGGTGAAGGAGCTGACACCGAAATAAGCCACGGTGCCGTAGTCAGCCAGAGTCTCCATCAATGCCAAGCTAACGCCTGCCACAATCGCAGGCCTGGCCATGGGGAGTGCCACCAAGAACAATGTTTGCCAAGGCTTTTTACCCAGACTGCGACTGGCCTCAAGTACTGCGGTAGACTGTTCTAAAAAAGCGACTCTAACCAGCATATAGACATAGGGGTAGAGCACCAGTGAGAGCATGCAAATGGCCCCGCCCAGTGACCTTATCTCTGGAAAGTAGTAGTCCCCAAATTGCCATCCATAAGCCTCTCTAAGCGCTGTTTGTATAGGGCCGGAGAAGTCTAATATTCCAGTGTAAGTGTAGGCAATAATGTAGGCGGGCATGGCCATGGGTAAGAGAAATGCCCAGGATAGAATTTTACGACCGGGAAATTCACACATGGCGGTTAGCCAGGCAGCACTGACCCCGAGAATTAATGTACCGGCGCCAACCCCGGCCATTAACAACAGGGAGTTGGTAATATAGTCTTGGAGCACGGTGTCGAACAAATGCTGCCAGGCACTAGAAAAGGGCTGCAGCAAACTCGCGACAATCACCAGCATCGGCACAGCAATAATGGCTGTTACAATATATAGATATGTACGCCAGCCCCGCCCGGAAGATTGGTTGGTCGCGTTAAAACCTGATGATCTAGAGTCTATTTCCAACCAGCACGATCCATAGCCATGATAGCCGCAGCATTATTGCGGCCCAATTCCGATACATTTAGCTTGTCTGCCACAAATGGCCCCCAAGACTCTAAAACGGCGCTCACCTTCACAGGCTCTCTCACAGGAAACTCATTGTTACGCTCAGCATACCATTCTTGACTTTCATCTGACGCTAGGAATGCGATCAATTGTTGTGCCAATTCAATATTCTTGGCCGACTGAGTGATGCCCGCACCCGAGATATTTATATGGGTACCTCTATCTTTTTGATTGGGCCAGAATAGTGCTACCTGGTTCGCAGCTGTTTGTTGCGCCTCGTCATCTGACAATAGCATTCCGCCTAAATAGTAGCTGTTGACTACGGCTACATCACACTGACCAGAGGCTACCGCTTTTATTTGATCTCGGTCTCCCCCTGCGGGAGGGCGCGCAAAGTTGGCTACAAACTCTTTAAGCCAAGCTTCAGTTTGCAACATTCCCTGTGAAGCAATCATGCCGGCAACTAAGGATTGGTTATAGATATTACTAGACGAACGCACGCAGATTTTTCCCTTCCACTGAGACTCGGCAAGAGCCTCATAAGTACTCAATTGGTTGGCCTCCACACGGTCTTTTGCAAATACCATAACTCTGGCTCTCACGCTCAAGCCATACCACTGATTGTCAGCACTGCGCAGATGACTAGGAATTAGCCTGTTCAGATCATCAGATTCTACAGCTTGCAGTACGTTCGCTTCCTGGGCCCGGTAAAGACGGCCTGCATCGACGGTTAAGAGAACATCAGCCGGTGAGTTCATCCCCTCACTTTTTAAACGTGTCAGCAGCGCATCACCCTTACCGGTAACTAGATTGACCTTGGCCCCTGTCTGTTCAGTAAAGCGATCCAGAAGAGGTTTTATAAGGGACTCTTGTCTCGCCGAGTAGACATTTACTTCGTCTGCCGCCACTGAATACATTGGCGCTATTAACATTAATAGTGCGCTAAAAAAGAGTGTACGAATGGCCATGTCTGAATCCCTAAAAATGAAAATTTGAGAACGGTTATTATTATCATTTACACTAAAAAAGCAAGTGAGTTTCTTACATTGCTGACTAATTGACAGGCCTCTGCTAATCTTAGGCGTAAAATATTGAGGGTATGTAATGGATAACTTTTGGCCAGTTAAGGTTTTGCGTGTTGTGTCGGTTTTCTTTCTCGGTGCAGTGTGCATCGGCATGTATTGGTATCCTGGGGGTAATATTCATAACCCCGACCAAATTGGTTATTCTTTTACACGCAATTTTTTAAGCGATTTGGGTGGCTACGAATCTCATTCTGGAGCCGTGAACTTTATTGCCGCCTTCTTTTTTAATACAGGTATGTTTTTATTTGTACTGGTTGGAGTTGCCTTTTTGTATGTGCCGCTATTGTTTAAAGAGGATAGAGTCAACTACCGTTTGGCCGTAGCTGGGTCGATACTGTTTTTACTGGGTACCGTATTTTTTTCTGGAGTCGGGCTAACACCGCATGATCTGTATCTTGATTTACATGTTTTTTTTGCCGTGAACGCATTTAGATTTCTTGTTCCCGGCTCTCTGTTATATTTTATTGTGTTATTACGTAGTTCAGTAGCTAATCGTTTTGCTTGGGTGTCAGGAGTCTATTTGGTTTGTGTTGCGTCTTACGTTGGCTATCAAATAATGAGTGGGAACCCCTTTGATAGTGCGGAGGAAATGATTAGACAGGCAACCATACAAAAGCTAATTGTTATAGCTAGTGTAATCAATATTTTTTCGTTGAGCTTTGCCTTCGGGCATCAAGCGCGTTTGCAGAGGGCTCATTAATATTGATGAATCTAAAAGCAAAGAGGCGGTCTGATTTTATTTGCGCTTGAGTATGCGCATTAGCTCCTGAATCTTTGTGTCGACATCTTGTTGGGATTTAAGCGAAATACTCACACACTCTTGAATATGTTTTTCGAGAATCTTATTCTCTACAGTGGTTATCGCAGATTTGGCCGCCCTTAATTGATCAAGTATGTCGATACAGTACTGTCCTTCATCGACCATTTTGGCCACGCCTTTAATTTGGCCACTAATGCGGTTTAAGTTAGGAATGAGCGGTCTATGACAAGATGATTTCATGATAAATCCTTAGCTTACATTATCAGTGGGACAACATAGGTGAAAAAGCTCGCAAACACGAAAATGCCCGTTGATATGAAATAGAGCCTTTGTGATCGTCGGCGAGTTTGCATGCATACTCTCCCTAATTCAGGATCTATAGGGCAGGGCAACCTGGCCGTGCGGTAGTTGATTATTCCTGCGATCACGACCAGAAAGAAGGCCAATGCACTGATCGGTACTTTGTACTGCGAGACGGTTATTAAGAAGGGGAATACGCTGACTAGGCTGGCAAAGCTTGCGCCTGCTCCCAAGCTTACAAATAATGCTGGCAAGGCACAACAAATCAAAGTCGAGGTAGAAGCGAACAAGGAAAAGAAGTTAGTTTTCTGTACCTGTAAGTGGTTATCTTGCATGCTAATTCCCGACGACCTGTATGTCAGTGGTGTTGAGACCATTGTTTAAGATCTTCTTTGTAATATCAGCATTATCAATATCGTCAGCTACAGGAAAAGCTAACAGTACTTTGCCGGAAGCTAGATCGACATCTATTTTGCTAATCCGTTTATCTTTACCAAATGTTTTTTCAATGCCTCTGGCACAAAAATCGCACACCATTCCCTGAACACTGACAACGGCAACGACATTGTTGTCGATACCAATCATAAACTGATCAAATCGTTGTGCATCAACCTCGAGGGTTTTGCCATTCACCATTTCATTATGAATATGGCCTTCATGTGAATGCATAGTATCCATGCCATGTTGCTCATGGTGCTCAGCATAAATTACTGTCGAGGACACCAACAATCCGAGTAGAATCAAATTTTTCATAATTTTTCCATCTGTAGAATACTGATTAAAAGCGGTACATCAGGTGTATGTCCCACTTAGTTTTTTTATGATAGCTCATTTCAATCAGTGCACCGCCTTTAAATAATCTTAGTACCGGGTAGGTAATGCGCTCATTGTCTAAATCGTTTTTCTTTGTTTCAACCATCAGCCATGTATGAAGGTCTCCATAGTCACCGAGATAAGGAGCAATACCAACTTTGACGGACTGTTCGAACATATCGTAACCGATGCCAGAGGATTTCTTAGCTGAGAAGCTAGAAAATAGTCGCCTCGTCTCCCAGTCACCCGCCAGCGCATAAAAATGGTTGGCGCTGTCATTTAGACCAACCCCTGCCTTGAGGTATAGGTTACGCTGAGATTGCGCAGTGTTTTTACGGTTGATTAGGTAGGTGAACCGGGCCGAGGGAAAGTATTCGTTGCTGACTTTGTCTCTCTGATAATCTAGCCCCACAGAGTAGTTAATATTAGGCGTGTAATGCCAATAGATAGTATCCGCTAGTGAACCGGAGTTGGCCATTAGCGTATGCCCTCCGACATAGGAAATGGGCCTTGAAAAGGATGTCGAGGAAGATAGTAGACATAAAATAATAACTAGGGTTCTCATACCCCCCTAGGGTATACATGTAATTATTTTTGTCAAGGTGTTTTACTGAGGTATTGCGGACAAAAAAAGGGATGCCACATGGCATCCCTTTTTGATTACTGTAAGTCAGAATTTAAAAATGACTTACTTTTTCTGGTAACTCATACTGAATTTTTAGAAGTTGTAGCCTGCTTTAACATACCAGTAAGCGCCTTCGATACCCATTGGTGAGGTCTCATAGAAGATCGCACCAAGAACATTTCCAGGAACACCTTCAGCTACAGCGCCAGCAGAACCTTCAATTCGCTCAGCGTCTTGATCAAATATGTTTTGACCACCGACAGAGATATCAAAGCTATCATTCAGGCTGTAGGTAACTTCCATATCAAATGTCATAGCAGAGTCAGCATCATTACCAAACCAGTCAGCGTGAACCGCATAGTACTCACCGAAGTAGTTGGCGCGAACAAAAGCGCTAACATTTTCCCAGTTCTGGTCCATGGTAAAGGTTGCTCGGTGGTTAGGAAGTCCTTCTTCTAAACGCTTGACCTTACTGTCACTAGTCACATTACCCTGATCGGATACTTCTGTGTCGGTGTAGTTATAGGCTGCGCTAAATTCAGTGCTTCCATCCCAAAGATCGGTGCCGTAAGTTGCTACGATATCAAGCCCTGAAGTCTCAGTGTTGAAGTCATTGGTAAAGTAGTTAACTTCACCGATCAACTCTGGGTTAGGAACACCAGCAGCACCCATAGCAATACGCTGAGCATCAGTTGGTGCAGCATTACTGGTAAGAGCGATACGATCATCCACTTCAATGTTGAACCAATCGGCAGTTATCTCAACGTCGCCCAAAGTAGCTACGATACCCAATGCAAAGCTCGTAGATTCCTCTGGTTGTAATTGGCCTGCACCCAACTTAAAGCCAGGAAGCGTTTGTGCCTGAGTCAATTGGCCATCAACAAGGGTTGTTTGAGTGTTAACTACGTTGGCCTGGCCCTGTGTTGGAGCGCGGAAGCCAGTGCTATGAGAGCCACGAAGAGCTACGTTGTCACTCAATCTATAGTTAAACGCTACCTTGTAGTTAGTGGTATCAATGCCGCTGCTATAGTCTTCGAAGCGAATAGCACCCTGAACAAACAACTCATCAGTCACCTGGTTTGATACATCACCATAGACTGCATAGTTACGACGAGAGAATGCGCCCGCTGAATCAGGAGAGAAACCGGCAAAACCATGAGACCCTACGTTGAATCCTTGAGTCGCATAGGGACCCACTTTCCAAGAAGATTCTTCACCTGATATGACAGAGAACGTTGTTTCGCGCCACTCAGCACCATAGGCTACAAGGGTAGAGCCATATTCCTTCGACATATCTAGATTGAAGGTCTTAGCTAATTGAATGTAGCTACCGGTTTTAAAGTCACGCGGAGAGTCAGGACCCATCGATGGGTTGAACGTATTGTTCAAGCCAAATGAAGATTCATTACGACCCACAGACCCACTTACATCATAGGCTGTGCCGGACATTGGTCCTGCGGCAATCTCGCCACTTCTACCCATAGTGAAAGAGGTGTCAGTGATATTACCAGTGAAGCGAGGCGTATAGCCACCAGGTGCTGCTTGGTTAAGAATGTAGCAGTTTGGATCTGCTATAACAGCATCTCTTCCTGCATAGTCAGATGGATCAAGTGCTGCTGGGCAGTTACCTGACATATCGCCAGTTACGTCTGCAATTAGACGAGTACCATCACCTTTAGTAAATACACCACCACGGCCATCGGGATTCCGGTAGTAGAAACCACCATCAATGTCGCGTTCAGAGTAGTTACCAAATGCATAGACGCGACTACCATCACCAAGATCCAAACCAGAATTAAAGAAGAAGGTGACATCATCATCAATGATTGGTGCGCCCCAAATCTGTGCAGGTAACGTTACTGCTGAGTTGCCTGCGTCAATGAGAGCCTGCGCATCGGGACGCTGCATGCTTCGCGATGTGGCATCATTTTCTTTAATCTGAAAGCTAACGTTCATAAAGCCGGCGTCAGTTAGGGGCATACCCATTTTTCCAGCGATTACGGTACTTGCTCCGTCGCCAGCTTGGTATTCGCCTTGCTTGATAGTTAAACTACCACCTTCAGAAGAATCATCTAATACAAAGTTGATTACGCCAGCAACCGCATCAGAACCATACTGAGCCGCCGCACCGTCACGTAGTACTTCTACGGACTTAAGAGCGATACTTGGGATCACAGAAATATCGGCACCTTGAGAACCATCGTTAACACCGCCGCCTTGAAAGGCGATAACTGAAGCACGATGACGTCGCTTGCCGTTTATCATTATTAGAGTGCTGTCTGAGGACAAACCACGAAGGTTAGCCGGACGAATCATACTTGCCGCATCACTAATAGGTTGTAAATGGACATTTAATGAAGGAACCGCAGCTTGAAGCTGCATCATTAGGTCGTTACTGGCTGCTCTGCCCAGCTCTTCTGAGCCAATCACATCGACAGGCACTGGTGAGTCACCCACAGAGCGAGGTGCTCCTCGAGAACCCACCACAACAACCTCTTCTAAGGTTGCAGTAGTCTCAGCGGCCGCGGGTAGTGCAATACCACCGACAACCATTGCTGCTGCAATGGCGTTAATTTTCCAAATATTTTTAGTTTTCATAATTCTCCCCTAGAGAAATTAAGTGTTCATTTAGCGTTGCCGAAGTCGGCCACTATTTAAATGTAGACCATTGGTTCAAAACATCTAGTCTTGAGACACAGTAACCGACAGGGCTATCTGTATATGAATTGAATTTATTCAATAAGCGCCTGATTTATAGAGGGAATATTAATTTATTCATAAATAATTAGCGTATGAGATATCGAGGATTTTAGTGATTAAACTGAGATATAATGGTGCCAACTAAGTATTAGATTCATCATTAATCGACGATGAATAAAAAAAGGGATGCCACTTGGCATCCCTTTTTGTTTTTCTTTAGGGTCAGTACTTGCGCACTGACCCTTTTCTAATTAACTCAAGAGAGTTGCTTAGAAGTTGTAGTTGTACTTGGCGTACCAAAATGCACCACTGAAGCCCATAGGAGCCTGAGTGCTGTAAAGGTTACCGTATGAATTGATGTTATGCAGAGTATCACCTGCTTCATCAAGTACGTTATTACCACCAACCATGACTGATGAATTGTCATTGATATTATACGCTAGCTCTAAATCAACAACACTCTCGCCAGGATATACAAATCCTTCACCACTGTCATACCAGTCACCGTAGTAGCTGATGCGAGCAAGCATTCTCCAATCGCCCATCATGTGATTAGCAGACAAGTTCCAACGAGTATCTGGAGTCATTTGTTCGATACGCTTCTCACGCTCATCATCAATAGTAACACCACGATTAGTTACGTCAGTGTTAGTCTGATTGTAAGCTAGATTCCAATCGGTAGTACCGCCCATCCAATCAGTGCTTGTTGATACGACTAAATCGAATCCATCAGTAGTGGTATCAAAGTCGTTAGTGTAGAAACGGAACTTCGACATATCGCCAGCACCAGGAACGTTATCGGCTATCAACTGAGCAATGTCAGCCGCAGATAAGTTAACATCTTTGGAGAAGTTCAATCGGTCATCAACGTCAATTGAGAAGTAATCCAGAGTAATTTCGAACTCACCAACAGTCGTATAAATACCGAAGGTCATGTTTTCTGAATCTTCTGGCTGCAACTGCTTACCACCGTAAACTAAGGCAACAGGACTAGTCGCAGGAATAACACCCTTATTGACTAACTTACCCGTAGCATTGTCAATTGTAGTAGAAATGTTAGACGCATTTGACTGTCCTGGGGTAGGCGCTTTAAATCCAGTACTGAAGGTTCCACGAACGCCCGTAGTGTCGGTGATGCTGTAGTTAGCGCCTAACTTGTAGTTAGTCGTAGTACCGAAATCATCAAAGTCTTCGAATCGAAGTGCACCAACGACTACTAAGTCATCTGAAGCTTGCCAATCGGCTTCCACATAAACGGCAGTGTTACTGCGGTCAAATACGCCAGAAATGGCTTTCGCGAAACCAGGGAAACCATTGCTAGAAAGGCTGAACCCTTGATTCGCAAGAACACCGGCAGTAGATGAGGCAGAATCGCCTGCACCAATAGTGAACTCTTCGTTACGGTATTCTGCACCGAATGCCAAACTAACAGCGTCACTCATAGCATAAGTGAAGTCAGCATTTAATGAAGTTTCTACTTGGCGATAAAGACCAGGATCGAAGTCACGTGGTGAGTTAGGACCCATACTTGCATTAACAGTGTTGTTGATGAAGAAGTCAGCTTCGTTCTTGCCATAGTAGCTGCTTACATCCCAACCAATTCCATTAGCCATCTCACCTCTTAAACCAAACAACATTGCTTGATCAGTCATGGTGCCACCAAATCGTGGAGTAAAGCCGCCAGGAATAGTTTCTTGGAAAGAGAAGCAATTTGGATCTGCAGCCACGATTGCCATAGCAACTGGATCTGGAGTGTTTCCATCTAGAGTCACTACAGGACAATCAGTACCAACGCCAATACCGTCCATATCACCGATAAGAAGTGTTGATCCGTTACCATATACACCACCACGGTTTGTAGGGTTACGGAAGTAGAATCCACCATCGATCTTCTTAGTGGTAGAGTTAGCGTAACCGTACATTTCAGTATTGTTACCTAAGTCCGCACCGAAATTAACAAATAACTTCATGTCATCGTCAACTTTTGGACGACCCCAGATCATTGCAGGATTTGGAACGTCTGTGTATCCGTCTGCAACTAGACCAGCTGCATCTGCACGCTGAACCGCGCGGTTAGTGTCGCCAAGAGAACCAATTTCAAAGGTTGTGTTCACAAAGCCGTTAGCACCAAGCGGTAAACCAAAGTTGCCTGACACATACGTCATGTCTCCGTCGCCCTCACCATATTGACCAGCTTTAACCGAAATACTGCCGCCTTCGCTGGCATCTTTAAGGTTAAAGTTGATAACACCGGCTAATGCATCTGAACCGTATTGAGATGCAGCACCATCACGAAGAACCTCAACTGTTTTAATGGCAGCAGTTGGGAATACAGATGTGTCAGGACCCTGTGCGCCGTCTGAAATACCGCCAGCAGCCCAAAGAATTACAGATGAACGGTGACGACGTTTGCCATTGACCAAAACCAACGTGTGGTCAGCTGCCATGCCACGAAGGCCTTGCGGACGTACCATTGTACCTGCATCACTGATCGGTTGATCGCTGACGTAGTAAGAAGGAACAGAGTTACGCAATAGGTTAGTAATATCAACATCACCTTGGTTGGCTAGCTCTGATGCATTAATCACATCAACTGGCGCTACTGAGTCAGTTGCTGAACGTGCTTTGGCGCGTGCGCCAAGAGTGATGATTTCTTCTACCATTTCTTGTGCAAACAGCGCAGTGCTCGGCAGCATTGTGCTACCTGCAATAACGGCCGCAGCAATGGCACTAGTTTTAAAGTTTTTAATAATCATTTTATTTCCCGAGATAGTTGATTAAAAAGTCAAAGGTAATCACCGCAGTGGACGGAATTGGAGCATCGCTACAAGATCACCGTCGAGCACCATACAAGAAAATTAGCTATAGTTCATCATATAAAAACCGAAATTAAAAAATTATGCATTAGTAGATGAGCGCACTGTTACTTGGGTTCGCTTCAACTCAGGGGTATTTAAGCTTTTAAGTATAGGGAAAAGCATTATTAAAAGAATAACTCTCTTTACACAATAGTCAAACTAAAGCGCTTTTTGGCTGACATTTATGCTATCTGAACCATGAGAGTCACGTAGACAGAGATGCATAATATAGTCATAAAATGACATAGAGCGCCCCACCCAGATATTAGCAAGCAGGCTAGCATCAAAGATGCCGCTGGATATTTCTAAGTGATCAGCCTTTTGATTGGCCAGATTTTAACGACCTACGCTTTGCTTTGGTTTGAGGTGGCTCTCAGACTCAGTGTAATATCGTGTTAGGTTATTTATGTTGGATACTGGCATCATGTGTAGCTTAAATAGCGAAATGGGTCTTTGGTTAAAGCAGATGGATACTACCCTGAGTACAGATACTTTATTTATGTCAAGGGCGTTGGAACTGGCTCAGCGTGCTGCTGAACACAGCGAAGTACCCGTCGGTGCTGTGATTGTTCATCAGGGTAATATTGTAGGCGAAGGCTATAACCAACCTATCTCTGCTTGCGACCCTACTGCGCATGCCGAAATTGTGGCCATGCGCCATGCTTGTGCCACATTAAAAAACTATCGATTAACCGGCTGTGAGCTTTATGTCACCATCGAGCCCTGCACTATGTGTGTTGGGGCAATGGTTCATGCGCGCATTAAACGTATTGTTTTTGGGGCATTGGAACCGCGAGCGGGCGCCTTACAAAGTCAGTTTCAGTTGATGGAAAATAGTCCATATAACCATTCTATTATTTGGGATGGTGGAGTTCTAGCAGATCAATGCGGGGCAGTAATGGCTAATTTTTTTCGGCAAAAGAGAACTGTAAAAAAGTAGCTAAATAGACGGTACATTACTTTGTTGCCAGTCGGTATTGCTGCTGCCGCTCGGGGTATCTGTGGACGATTCGTCTTGCTTGGCTAACGAGTGCAGTTGCAAATAATGCTGGTAATATTGAATGTTATAGACGTACAACACTGGCTCGGCTCCACGCGCATAGCCATACTTGCTTTTAGAATAAAACTTTTTCTTACTTAAGAGAGGCAGAAATAACCGTACATCTGACCATAGGTCTGGGCTTTTGCCGCTGCGCTGGGTCAAAACGCGTGCGTCTTCCAAATGACCAAATCCAACATTATAAGCGGCTAACGCAAATAGGGTTCTATCAGGCTCGACTATTCTGCGAGGTAAACGTTGTTTGAGTTTACTGAGATAACCAGCGCCTCCATTGAGACTTTGTTCGGCATCTAGCCGATTAGAGACGTTCATTTCTGCTGCTGTGTCTAGTGTCAGCATCATTAACCCACGAACACCGGTTGGCGATTTGGCCCTGGGATTCCAGTGAGATTCTTGATAGGCAACGGCAGCTAAAAGTTGCCAATCTAAACCGTATTTTTGACCCGCTTTGCGGAATAATTCCTCGTAAGTTGGCAGGCGAGTGGCGACCAAGTTTCCGAGTCTTTTCGAATCCGCCACAGAAAAATTTTCACTTTGAGAAAGCAGTTGAGACTCTAAAGTCGCCATTGCACCACTGGAAATGTAGGTTTCTAGAAATTTGTCAGCCGCGGCAATGAGAGTGCCATCGCTGTGCGCGGGAAAAGCCCAGGCCATTGGTTCTGGTTCAGAGACATCAAAAGCAAGTCCGGCATTGGGGTAAATATGTCGATTGACTAAGTAGGCTAGTGAATCGACCACGGCATAATCTATCTCTCCGTTATCCACCATCCTCATTAAATCATGCATCTCTATATCCTCTTGCTCTCGCCAATTAAGAGAAGGGACGGTTTTTTTCAAAAGTTTAAGCCGTTCGCTATGAGATGAGCTGGTTATAACGAGCAAGTCGCCATCCAGTTGCTCGAGTGATCGAGGTCTAGTATGGCCGCGGCGATACAGTAACTGTTGGGTGACTTCCAGATAGGGGTCAGAAAACGTGAGGGATTCACTACGCAAATCAGTTTTAACTAGATTAGATGCGGCGAAGTCACCCTGGGGTCCACCGACGGCAAGTAGCAAGCTGCGAAGGCTATTTTTTGGTTGTACCTTTAGCTCGACATTGAGGCTTTTGGCATATTCTTTTGCCACAAAGTACTCAAAACCATTTTTGCCCCTGCCATCTTCGAAGTAGGTAGTGGGGCCTGGAGTAGTTAGCATGGTCAAATAGCCAAGGCTTTGCACTCGCTCAAGATCTGACATTTGTCGACTACTGGAGAGATACAGTATTAGGCCCAATGCCATAATAGCCAGGAGGATCCGGTTACGAGTCTTTCTTACTTTTTTTGATAGTTGCCGCATAGCTTTGTTGCACAGGCTCCGGACTATTTTGTCGTCATTGCAGCCGTTGTGAAAAGGGCCTCCAAAAGATTGTACATGGTTTGCCAAATTCTATCTGCCAAAGACGTAGTTTTTCGGCTAGAATACGCGACTTCCAATCTTGATGATTTTGAGACCAACATCCATGATGATCCTTAGCGGTGCACCATCTCTTTCGGCGTTTCGGCGCGAAAAATTACTGACAAAGCTACGCGAGTCAGATGCCTCTATTCAATCGGTCTGCGCGGAATATGTTCATTTCGCTGAGATAAATAAGCCGCTCACCCCAGCCGAAACAACAACCTTGCAAGCGCTTTTGACCTACGGCCCAAGCGAACAAGAGGTGGATACAGGTGGGCAGTTGATTCTTGTTGCGCCCCGGCCTGGGACTATCTCCCCCTGGTCCAGTAAAGCGACTGATATTGCTCATAATTGTGGGCTGAAAACCGTTGTTCGATTGGAGCGAGGTACTGCTTACTATATCGAAGCCTCAGCCCCGCTGTCACAGCAGCAGCTTTCATTAGTGGGGGAGTTGTTGAGTGATAGGATGGTAGAGTCGGTTTTTGAGGAATTATCCCAAGCCAGCGCTCTGTTTAGTCATGACCTGCCAACACCGCTTAGTCTTGTTGATGTCGTCAGTGGTGGACAAACGGCATTAAAGACCGCCAATGTCAGTTTAGGATTAGCCCTAGCTGATGATGAGATAGATTATCTGGTGGCTAATTTTATTGATCTGCAGCGCAATCCATCGGACGCCGAATTAATGATGTTTGCTCAAGCAAATTCTGAGCATTGCCGGCACAAAATTTTTAATGCTAGCTGGACTGTCGATGGTGTGGATCAGCAGCACTCTTTATTTGACATGATTCGCAATACAAATTCGGTGAATGGGGACAATGTGCTGTCCGCCTATTCTGATAATGCCGCCGTCGTTGTGGGTACCTCAGGAGGTCGATTTTATCCAGACCCTGTGACCCGGAACTATGGCTACAGTCAGGAGCCCGTTCATCTGTTAATGAAGGTTGAAACCCATAATCACCCCACCGCTATTGCACCTTATGCGGGGGCTGGCACTGGTTCGGGGGGAGAGATACGCGATGAGGGTGCCGTTGGTCGAGGATCCAAGCCTAAGGTCGGCCTAGTGGGTTTTACAGTATCAAATTTGCAGATTCCAGGCTTTGTTCAGCCTTGGGAGCAGGATTACGGCAAGCCTGATCGTATCGTATCGGCGTTAGATATTATGGTCGAAGGGCCAGTCGGCGGAGCGGCCTTCAACAATGAATTCGGCCGCCCTAATATTTGTGGATATTTTAGAACTTTCGAGGTCGATTTCGCCGGAGAGCGTCGCGGATATCACAAGCCGATAATGATCGCGGGCGGTTATGGCAACATTCGCGAAGATCATGTGGACAAGCCTGAATTTGAGCCAGGCGCGCAATTAATTGTGCTGGGCGGCCCAGCTATGTTGATCGGACTTGGCGGCGGCGCAGCGTCATCCATGACTACGGGAACCAGTTCAGCTGACCTGGATTTCGCATCTGTGCAGCGACAAAACCCAGAAATCGAGCGACGTTGCCAAGAGGTGATTGATTCTTGTTGGCAGTTGGGGGATGTTAACCCCATTGCTTTTATTCATGACGTGGGTGCAGGCGGCTTATCCAACGCTCTGCCTGAGTTGGTCAAAGACGGGGGCACCGGTGGTCGCTTTGATCTTAGGTCAGTGCCCAATGCTGAGCCGGGCATGTCGCCGGTGGAAATCTGGTGTAACGAAGCTCAAGAACGCTATGTACTTGCGGTGATGCCCGACGATTTAGAGCGATTCACCGCCATTTGTGAACGCGAAAGATGCCCCTATGCGGTTGTTGGTGAGGCCACAGAGCAGAAAAATATAACGGTTGTTGATGAGCACTTTGGTAACAACCCCGTTGATTTACCCATGTCAGTATTGTTTGGAAAGACACCAAAAATGCACCGGCATGCGACTCGCCAAGAAATGCAATACGATGAATTCTCTACTCAAGGCATAGATCTTACTGAGGCTGTTTTTCGTGTACTTAGACATCCAACCGTTGCCAGCAAAGGTTTTTTGATCACCATTGGTGATCGCAGTGTCGGCGGTATGGTGGCCAGAGATCAGATGGTCGGTCCGTGGCAAGTGCCGGTGGCAGATTGCGCAGTGACGACTGTGACCTATGACAGTAATGCGGGAGAGGCCATGGCAATGGGTGAACGAACCCCCTTGGCGCTGGTAAACGGACCGGCATCGGGACGCATGGCTATCGGCGAGGCATTAACCAATATTTCTGCCGCGCGTATTGGCAGTATCAAGGACGTCAAACTGTCGGCTAACTGGATGTGTGCTGCTGGATCTCCCGGTGAAGACGAGAAACTCTATCGCACCGTTGAGGCGGTCGGCATGGACCTCTGTCCGAAACTTGGTATCACTATTCCAGTCGGTAAAGACTCCATGTCAATGCGCACCGCTTGGCAGTCAGATGGGCAAGATAAGTCGGTAACTTCACCCTTATCTTTGATTATTACAGCGTTCTCACCGGTTTTAGATGTCCGCAAGACACTGACGCCTCAGCTTAGAACAGATTGCGGTGATACCGCTCTACTATTAATTGATGTAAATAAAGGTGCGGAGCGACTGGGAGGCTCTATTTTAGCTCAGGTCTACTCTGAGTTCGGTTGCTCTATCCCTGATGTTGATGATTCAAATGCGCTGCTAGGGTTCTTTAATGCCATGCAATCCTCGATCGAGGATGACGATATTTTGGCTTATCATGATCGGTCGGATGGTGGTCTGTTAGCGACGCTTGCAGAGATGAGTTTTGCCGGCCATGTTGGAATAACGGTTGATATCAATAGAGGGATCCATGGGTCAAAAAGCACTGCTTTTTCGGCGTTATTTAATGAAGAATTAGGCGCGGTCATTCAAGTTAGAGCAGACCGCGTGAGCGCGATGGTTAAAAGGTTTTCTCACGCGGGAGTCAACATAGTTGAGCTGGGCGGATTAAATAGTGCCGATACTGTCGATATCAATTATCACGGCGAGAGCATTTTTCACGACAGTCGTGCCAACTTGCAGAGTGCTTGGAGCGAAACTTCATTTCAGGTTGCCTCATTGCGTGACAATGCTGATTGTGTCCGCCAAGAATTTGAGCGACTGCAGGTTGCTGATCAAGGATTGTCAGCAAATCTAACTTTTGATCCAAGTGATGATATCAGTGCGCCCTACATTGCTACGGGTGTGAAACCCAAGGTGGCAATTGTTAGAGAGCAGGGCGTTAATAGCCATTTGGAAATGGGAGCAGCCTTCGATCGCGCTGGGTTTACTGCGGTGGATGTGCATATGAGCGATTTATTGGCGGGACGTGCCGTCCTCAGCGATTATGCCGGCATGGTTGCCTGTGGTGGTTTCTCTTATGGTGATGTGTTGGGTGCTGGTGAAGGTTGGGCTAAAACGGTACTGTTCAACAACCAGCTTCGCGATCAATTCGAGGGTTTTTTCCAGCGTGAAGATACCTTTAGCCTTGGTGTATGCAATGGCTGTCAAATGTTGAGTAACCTTAAGTCGCTCATTCCTGGCGCAGACTTGTGGCCACGTTTTGTTCGTAACCTCTCAGAGCAGTTCGAAGCGCGCTTTTCACTGGTGCGAATTGAGCAGTCAAACTCTATTATGCTCAGCGGTATGCAGGGCTCGGTGATGCCAATAGCGGTATCTCATGGTGAAGGTAGGGTGGAGTTCTCATCCCCCAATGAATTGGCGAAACTTAACCGTAGTAATCAAGTCACCCTGCGCTTTTTGGAAAATAATCTTCAGGTGGCTTCGCTCTATCCCGCTAATCCTAACGGTTCGCCGGAGGGTATTAGTGGAGTAACATCGGCTGACGGTCGAGTTACTCTAATGATGCCGCACCCGGAACGAGTGTTTCGTACGGTGCTTAATTCTTGGCACCCACAAGACTGGGGTGAAGATAGTGGTTGGATGCGAATATTTAGAAATGCAAGACAGTTTGTTGACTAAGTTTATACGGTGAGATGATCTTCACCGTCGATACACAATAGAGGTAATGTGAGTCATGAATAAAATCCACAACGAACCCGAGTTAGTCAAAAAAGCACTTCAGATTGGCGCGGTCTATGCTAAAAAGCGTGGTTATGGTGAGATTGAAAATGAAGACTCACTTAAGCTAAAGGTAGAGTTTGTGTATCGAGTTTTGACCGAAGACAAACTGATTCAACCGCTTGCCAAAGATCAAATTAGCGATCCCAATATGCGCCACAAGCTGGCTTTATGGATCTCTCGGCAGTTACCCGCTGATCACCCCTTGCTGAAGTAAAAGGAGGGGTGTTATGCGCCTGTTCTGTGTTAAACTTTAGCGTGAGTTGACTAGGCAGTCGCTGCTCTGAACTCTCCAAAATTCGCATGCGTTTTTAGGGGAACAGGGTGGAGGAAAGTCCGGGCTCCACAGGGTAGAGTGCCAGGTAACGCCTGGGGGGCGAAAGCCTACGGAAAGTGCCGCAGAGAGCAGACCGCCGATGGTTCGTTCGCGGATACAGGTAAGGGTGAAAAGGTGCGGTAAGAGCGCACCGCGCTGTTGGTAACAACAGTGGCAGGGTAAACCCCACTCGGAGCAAGACCAAATAGGTTCCCGTATGGCGCGACCCGCGTTGGGGACGGGTAGGTTGCTTGAGGCAAATGGCGACATTTGTCCCAGATGAATGACTGTCCACGACAGAACCCGGCTTATCGGTCAACTCACTTTTAATGTGTTCAATCTCAAAAGGCCAGTAGCTTTCTACTGGCCTTTTGTTTGATTGGTGCATCAATAAATTACAAGTAAATGCTTTAAAAGAATAAAAATTAATTTTTTTACGCGGAAATTAACTCTAAAAACCTCCAAGCTAGAAGTTACTTTAAGTTCTAGCGGTACAATTATGTTTATATTGCTAAATAGTTAGGCCTCCATGAGCCCTTTTTACGGGATCGCTAATATTGCCGGAACTTACTGATTTTATTACCTTTTTATCATTCCTTAGCCCTTGACATTAGAGCAGTCGAGTAATAGTGTGCACATATGGGGAAAAGTGGCGAAAAGTGGTTATTAAGACTGCTTTGTTGATGAGGAAAGGTTAAAAATGTTTCGAGGTAGCGATCCAATTAATATGGATGCGAAAGGTCGAATGGCGATTCCAACCCGCTATCGCGATCTGCTGTCTCAATTATGTGGTGGTGATTTAGTCATTACCATCGACATGAAGTCAACCTGCCTAACCCTATCCCCACTGCCTGAGTGGAAAAAATTCGAAGAAAAAGTAGCCGCATTACCTGCTCTTGATGATCTTGGCGAGATGCTCAGTCGTTTTGTTGTCGGTCAAGCCAAGGATATCCAGCTCGATGGCAGCGGACGAATATTGATTCCTTCCGAACTGCGTGATTACGCTGAGATTGAGAAGAAACTAATCCTGGTTGGCCGAACCCAGCGCTTGGAGATTTGGTCGGAAAATAACTGGAATGTTGAGCGCGAAAAATCGCAAGAAAATTATCGTGGCATGCTGACAGATAGAGATCGCATGTCAGACGCCCTTAAAAACTTATCTTGGTAAGTGGGATTAATTGTGACTGAGCATACGACAGTATTATTAGAGGAAGCGGTTGAGGCGTTAGTGGGCGACCTTGGCGGCTTTTATGTTGACGGTACTTTTGGCCGCGGTGGTCATTGTGCAGAGCTACTGGCTAAATTATCTCCTAGCGGCTCGGTATTGGCCGTTGACAAGGATCTTCAAGCGATTACTGCCGGCGAGAATAGGTTTTCCAAAGATTCAAGAATCAATTTTGTGCATGGTAGCTTTGCTGATTTGACCGACTTTATTGAGAAGCAGGATCATATTGGCAAGGTCTCTGGTGTGTTGTTAGATCTGGGGGTTTCCTCTCCACAGCTCGATCAGGCTGAACGTGGGTTCAGTTTTATGCGTGACGGTCCATTGGATATGCGCATGGATACTACTAGAGGTTTGTCGGCCGCGGAGTGGATTGCCACTGCTGATGAGCAGGAGATTGCTACGGTCATTAAGCAGTATGGTGAAGAGAAGTTTGCTCGTCGTATGGCCAGTGCAGTGGTTCGCGAGCGAGCTAAGCAGCCGATCACCAGAACAGTCCAGTTGGCCTCGATACTGGCTGCGGCTCATCCTGCATGGGAAAGAGGCCGGCATCCGGCCACAAAAGCTTTTCAGGCTATAAGAATTTTCATTAATCGTGAATTGGAAGATTTGGAAATATTGCTCAAGCAGGTGATCGATCTACTTGAAATAGGAGGTCGATTAGTAGTTATCAGCTTCCATTCTTTAGAGGACCGCTGCGTTAAGCGGTTTATTCGTGATCAAGAGAGGGGTATTAAATTACCCAAAAATCTCCCGGTGAGAGATGTTGAGCGTGGCGTTAGGCTGAAAAAAGTGGGTAAGGCTGTTAAGCCTTCCAGCTTTGAAGTTGATCAGAACGTGCGTTCTCGAAGCGCAGTAATGCGCATTGCTGAGAGAGTAGCTTGAAATGTCGGCAGCGGGCTCAGTTAATTTTTCCTCGATGCCGCTTCAAGTAGCGACAGTTTGGTGTTTGCTGGTTATAACGGCGATATCGGTGGCATATGTCAGTCACCTGTGTCGGGAGCAATATGCTGAGTTGGTAAGTTTAGAAAGTAGCGCTAATCAAATGCAGATCGACTACGGCAGATATTTACTTGAACAGAGTGCCTGGGGTTCATTGCAGAGGATTGAAACATCGGCGATTGAGAAGTTCAGTATGCGCAGTCCAGGGTCTGGTGAAATTGTGATAGTTAGGGCTCCTTGAGCGCGCAGTATTGGAAGTATTTAAAGTCACTTTAGTGATGTAAAGGTAGATTAAAAACGTGGCCAAAAAATCGGTACAGGCAGTTATTCCAAAGTGGCGTTACTATTTAGTAATGCTATTTTTGGCCTCTCTGCCTCTGGTGCTTTTGGTCAAAATCGCTCAGTTACAGATTCTCCCCAGCCAAGAGCGCGGTGTTGATTTTTTACAAAATCAAGGAGATAGCCGAGCGATAAGGAATATAAATATTCCGGCCTATCGTGGGCTGATTACGGATAGAAACGGCGAGCCTCTTGCTATTAGCACACCAGTGACAGCCATCATTGCCAATCCCCAACAAATCCGAAACGAAGATGTTAATCGAATTGCCGTAGCGATAAATACGCCTGAAAGCCAGCTGAAAACAAAGTTACAACGCTATCGTAAAAAATCTTTTATGGTGCTGGTGCCACAACTTTCCAGTGATGAAGCTGAAAAGATTCTTGAACTAAATATTTTGGGGATCTCAGCTAAGAAGACTTACAAACGATTTTATCCCGCCGGTGAGGTTACCGCTCAGTTAGTCGGATTTACAAATTATAAGGATGTTGGTCAAGAGGGTATGGAGCTGGCCTATGATGATTGGTTGACCGGTGAAGAAGGGGAGAAAAAGGTAGTAATAGACCGAAGTAAGAGAGTCATTAATGATATCTCTTTGATTAAAGCGGCGAAGCCGGGTGAGGAGTTGCGGCTTAGCATCGATCTTAGGGTTCAGTATGCTGCCTATCGGGCACTTAAGAAATCGGTCAAAAAACATAATGCTAAATCGGGTTCGGTAGTGGTTCTGGATGTTCTGACGGGAGAAGTGCTGGCGATGGTTAACCAGCCTTCATTTAATCCCAATGACCGCACTCATTTGCGTCAAGACGCCGTGCGCAATCGCGCCATGACAGACTTGATGGAGCCTGGCTCTACGGTGAAGCCGTTTACCATGATGGCGGCCCTTGAAAGTGGCAAATTTTCTCCTGAGACGCTGATCAATACGAGCCCTGGGTATCTTAAGGTCGATTATAAGACTTTCGTTGATCCAGTAAATTATGGCGAATTAAGCCTAGCTGGCGTGCTTGCCAAGTCAAGCCAGGTAGGAACCACCAAGATTGCCTTGGAGCTAAACCCTGAGTTTACTCGAGAGCTTTTCCAGCGCGTCGGATTTGGTGAGGTTATTGGTAGTGGTTTTCCTGGAGAAACAGTCGGTAATTTGCCAGCCTATCGGAAGTGGGATCAGGTTACCCAGGCAACCTTTGCATTCGGCTATGGATTGAGTGTTTCATCGCTGCAGCTGGCTAGAGCCTACTCGGTACTGGCTAATGATGGTGTACTCAAAGATGTTTCTCTGGTGGCTCTTGATTCCGAGCCGACTAGCCAGAGAGTGATTGATGCGGAGATATCTCAGAAAGTGAGACAAATGCTGAGAGCTGCCAGCGGAGTGAGTGGCACTGGCAAGAGGGCGATGATTGACGGGTATTCAGTGGGCGGCAAGACGGGCACTTTACACAAAGTTAAGGCGGGCGGAGGTTATGATGAAAGTCGCTATATGTCGGCCTTTGCCGGATTGTCGCCAGCGGTAAATCCGCGATTAGTGACGGTAGTGGTTATTGATGAGCCTAGAGATGGTAGCTACTTTGGCGGTTTGGTAGCCGCACCAGTGTTTTCTGAAGTTACCGGCAGCGCTCTGCGGTTACTACAGGTCACCCCTGATCAGATAGACGCAAATCGTTCAGTAGCTGGCATTCCTAAATTGATCAAAAAGCGAGGTGAGTCATGATTGGCTTTTCCACGCAACCGAAGATCATGTTGTCAGGCCTGATTCAGGGTCTGAACTTGTCAAAAAAATGTCCGCGATTATCTGTAAAAGGCTTAGCCTTAGATAGTCGTAAGGTTCAGCCAGGCTATCTATTTTTTGCTCTCAAAGGTCATGAGCAAGACGGTATAGATTATATCCCTCAAGCTATTGAGCGAGGTGCAATTGCTATTTTAACAGAGTGGGAAAATGTCACTGACTCGCCGGTAACCCAGATTCATAATGGTGCTAAATTTTCGATTCCGTTAATAGGTGTTGAGCGACTATCACAGTCTATCTCTCTCATCGCTGGACGTTTTTATGATGATCCTGCTGAGAGAATGGCAATTATCGCGGTCACTGGTACCAATGGAAAAACCACCTGCGCTCACCTATATGCGGATTTATCATGGCAGGTAAATGCCCTGGCTGATGCCTTACTTGAAGATCATAAAAGCGGGTTTGTGGGTACTTTGGGCCATGGTATAGCCGGGCAGAACGCCGATCTAGATAAAGGGTTGGGTCTTGATACTGATGAAGTTTTGGCGTCGCCTCTAACAACACCAGACGCTATCACTATGCAGAAAATTCTCGCTGATTTACAGGCGTTAGGTTGTGACACCGTTGCTATAGAGGCCTCCTCTCATGCCTTAGAACAGGGCAGAATTTCCAGTGTTGCTGTGGATACGGCAATCTTCACTAATTTGAGCAGGGATCATCTTGATTATCACGGTGATCTAAATTCTTATGCCGACGCCAAGCGTAGGCTGTTTAAAATGTCAGGCTTAAAAAATGCAGTGATCAATATCGATGACACTGTCGGTAAGGCTATTTTCACTGATCTTGATCCCAATATACGCGCTATTAGCTATAGCTTAGAAAATATTACTGCTGATATTTACTGCCAGGCAATACATTTTTCTCCGATTGGTTTTCGTGCAGTCATTTATACGCCTTGGGGTTCTGGAGAGGTGATGTCTAGCCTTTTGGGTAAGTTTAATCTATCCAACTTACTGGCGGTCATTGGCGCTTTTGTTATTCAAACAGCTGGATCAGAATACAGCAACTTTGCCAAAGTTTTAGAGGTTATACCTGCTCTTAACTCAGTCAGAGGACGCATGGAGTTAATAGATAACGGTGATGGTCCAGCCATCATTGTTGACTATGCTCATACGCCAGACGCCTTGGAAAAGGTACTAAAAACCCTACGTCTGCACTGTAAAGGATCACTTTGGGTTGTCTTTGGCTGCGGTGGCGACCGTGATGCAGGTAAGCGCGCTGAGATGGGTGAGATTGCCCAAAGTAACGCTGATAGGATTGTAGTTACTTCAGACAATCCACGCACTGAGTCTCCTGAAAAAATCATTCAAGATATCCTCATCGGTGCGACCAAAGATGTCATTGTTGAGATTGATCGGAGGATGGCGATTAATCTCGCTATTCGCGATGCGCGCAAAGACGATGTTGTTTTGATTGCCGGTAAAGGCCACGAAAATTATCAAATTCTCGGGGTACAGCGTTTTCCCTTTAGTGATCAAGCCGAAGCTCGGCTGGCTATACGTGAAGCGGCCTCTGAAGATGCCGTTGGAGGTGACCTATGATGCCTCAAATGTGTTTGAGTGACGCGGCGTTACGATTCGGTGGCACCTTAGTTAATCCAGACGGCTATTTCTCGACAGTGTCCATTAATAGCCGAACCACTAATTCGGGCGACCTCTTTGTGGCGATCGAGGGTGACAAGTATGACGCCCACAGTTACCTCTCCAGTGTTGCAGATAAGATTTCAGGCGCGGTAGTTTCTCGGCCTAATAAGGCTCTGGACATTCCTCAGTGGGTTGTTCAGGACACCACAAAAGCGCTCGGTGATTTAGCGCGGTTGAGGAGGGACAACTTCCAAGGGATAGTTGTCGCACTGACGGGTAGTTCAGGAAAGACTTCTGTAAAAGAAGCCATTGCAATGATTCTGTCACAGGCAAATCAAGTCCATGCGACCAGTGGCAATTTGAATAATCACTTTGGTGTTCCCCTGACTTTGCTTGCCATGGATTCCAAGACTGATATAGCCGTCATAGAAATGGGCGCCAGCGCAATTGGCGAGATTGACTACCTTTCATCTATAGCCAAGCCAGATATTGCCTTGGTTAATAATGCTCAGAGTGCACATATAGAGGGCTTTGGTAGTTTGGAGGCTATCGCTTTAGCAAAAGCAGAAATTTATAAGAGCTTAAAGTCTGATGGCACTGCGGTACTGAATCTTGACCAACCTTGGGTTGAGCAGTGGTTAGAAATAATTGGTGAGCGCAAGTGCATAAGCTTCTCAATGACTGAACAACGTGCCGACCTGTTCGCTAAAGACGTTAAAGACATGGGTGATGGTTACTTCAGTTTTGTTCTCTGTATCAACCCAAAATTGGCAGGAGTCTCTATTGAACAGGCAGTGAGACTTAGCCATCCGGGTATACATTCAATTAGTAATGGTCTTGCGGCGGCTGCCTGTGCATTTGCTGCGGGCGCCAGCCTCACCGAGATTGGTCGTGGGCTGGAAAACGTCGCCTTAATACCGGGCCGTCTGCAACGCAAAGTTTTATCCGATAGCTGTGTACTTATCGATGACAGTTACAACGCTAACCCTGATTCCTTTAAGACGGCCATTGATGTTTTATCTATGGCCAATAGCCATCGCATTTTGGTTATGGGTGATATGGGTGAGCTCGGTGAGCACGCTGAAAAATCACACCGAGAGGTGGGTGCATATGCGAAAAAAGCGCAGCTCAATACACTTTACGCTGTAGGGATTAATAGCGCAGCAGCGAGTGAGGAATTCAATGGACGGCACTTCCCCAACCAAGACTCATTAATCGATTCACTCAAGGCACGGATTATTGAGCTAGAGGCCCAGCACGAATCGATAACAATTTTAGTTAAAGGATCGCGTAGTTCAGTGATGGAAAATATTATTCAAGCTTTAGTTAGTGGAGGGAAAAGCTCATGTTAGTGTGGCTTGCGGAATATCTCAGTCAATTTTATAGCGCTTTTTCAGTGTTTCAGTACTTAACGCTGCGAGGAATCTTTGCTGTTCTAACCGCCTTGACCATCAGTTGGGTATTTGGACCGGCGGTCATTCGCAAATTGAATGACTTACAGATGGGTCAGGCAATCCGCAGTGATGGACCTCAAACACACCTCAGCAAAGCCGGTACACCGACTATGGGTGGTGCCCTAATTCTTTTAGCGATATTTGTCAGCACTCTACTTTGGGCTGATCTAGGAAATCGTTATGTATGGATAGTGTTGGCGACCACCTTAGCCTTTGGATTGGTCGGATGGGTTGACGATTACCGTAAAGTGGTGGAAAAAAATCCACGAGGATTACCAGCGCGCTGGAAGTATCTGTGGCAGTCGGTATTTGGTTTGGCGACCGCAATAACACTTTACTATACGGCACAGGCACCGGCGGAAACTGAGCTCATTGTGCCATTCTTCAAAAATGTAGCCCTATCGATGGGGCCTTTTTACATACTATTTACCTACCTTGTTATTGTCGGTACTAGTAATGCTGTCAATCTCACCGATGGGCTAGATGGGCTGGCTATTCTACCCACCGTTATGGTGAGTGGTGCGCTGGGTATTATTGCCTACCTTACCGGTAATTATCAGTTCGCCGATTATCTCCATATACCTTACATCTCGGGTGCTGGTGAGTTACTCATTATTAGCGCCGCGCTGTGCGGGGCGGGCTTGGGGTTTTTGTGGTTCAACACTTATCCCGCGATGGTATTCATGGGTGACATTGGTGCCTTGGCCCTCGGTGCTGCTCTTGGTGTGATGGCAGTTATCGTGCGCCAAGAATTTGTTTTAGCGATTATGGGCGGTGTGTTTGTCATAGAAACCCTCTCGGTAATCTTACAGGTCGCTTCGTTTAAATTAACAGGTAAGCGTATTTTCAGGATGGCGCCTTTGCACCATCACTATGAGTTAAAAGGCTGGCCCGAGCCGCGCGTAATAGTGCGCTTTTGGATCATCACAGTGGTACTCGTGCTGATTGGCTTAGCCACCTTAAAAATTAGATAAAAATGGCAGATGTAATGACAGTGAGTAATCTTGTGAACCGCAGTATAGCGATCCTTGGCATGGGTGCCACGGGTCTCTCTGTGGCTCGCTATCTGTCAGTTATTGGTGCGCCATTTAGTTTTTATGATAGTAGGACAGAGCCTCCAGCCCTCGCTGAAGTTCAAGATAGCTATCCGAATACAAAAATTGTCACTGAGCCGTTCCGCGATGAAATTTTAGTCGGCATTGATCTTATTGTGGTTAGTCCAGGTATTTCTCAGCGAGAGCCGCTATTGGTGACTGCGCGCAAAAATGGTATTGAGATTATAGGTGACCTCGAGTTATTTCTTACTGCAGCGGAGGCTCCGGTCGTCGCCATTACCGGATCAAATGGCAAGAGTACGGTGACAACTTTAGTCGGTGAGATGGCCAAGGCCAATGGCTTAGATGCGGGCGTGGGCGGTAACTTAGGTGTTCCAATGCTTGACCTACTTGCCCCCGGCAGAGAGTTGTATGTGGTGGAGTTGTCTAGTTTTCAGCTCGAGTTAATTAGCGATCTCAAAGGTGCTACTGCCTGTTTGCTTAATATAAGTCCAGATCATATGGATCGCTATAACGATCTAGAGGATTATATTGCCGCTAAACAGCGAATTTTTAGGGGCGCTGCAAGCATAGTATCCAATCGTGAGGATCGGTTAATCACTGCGCCCAGTGACGGCCAGAGTGGCGTCATAACCTTTGGCTTAGATACTCCTGCCCAAGGTCATTATGGAATTGCCGTCGATAAAGAAGGGGATTACCTGTGCCGTGGAGACGAACGCCTAATCAGTGTTGATAGTATCGCCATAAAGGGTCGCCATAATTTGGCTAACGCCCTGGCTGCGCTGGCACTTGGCTCGGAGATTGGGCTGGACTTGAACCATCTCTTGACGACACTACAACATTTCAAGGGGCTACCGCATCGCTGCCAGGTCGTTGCTACGATCGACGAGGTATTATTTATTGATGACTCGAAGGGAACTAATGTAGGTGCAACCGTCGCAGCGATCGAGGGTTTTGGCTCAAAATCAAGCGCCAATCTAATTCTTATTGCTGGAGGTCAGGGCAAGGGACAGAACTTTAATGACTTGCGGTCGGCGGCCAGTCGGTTTGTGAAATATGGGATTGTTTATGGGCAAGATGCAGAGAAAATAGAAGATGCTTTGCAATCGACTATTAATATCCGACGCGTTGAGTCTGTGGAGTCGGCAGTTGATCAGGCTAAGCAATCAGCCGTAGCCGGAGATATTGTGTTGTTTTCCCCCGCATGCGCAAGTTTTGATTTGTTCACTGGTTTTGAAGAGCGTGGGCGTCACTTTCAGCATGCAGTTTTATCTTCTGAAACCGCCGCTTTTAATAGTCCTGATCAGGGGGCTTTATGCTAGTAACTATGCCCTCATACTTATCCTTTCTCAAGCAAAGTAACCGACAATGGCATCTGGATATGACGCTGTTGTTGCCTGTCTTAGCGCTGATGTCTATCGGATTTGTGATGATTAGTTCAGCATCATTCAGCTTTGGCGACCACCGCTTAGGGGATGAGTTATTCTTCTTTAAGCGACATCTTGTCTATTTAGTGCTGGCACTTATTACTATGGCTGTCACCTTCCTCATACCGCCTGGGTTTTGGTCTCGTTACTCTCGATTATGGATGCTTTTTTCATTTATTCTGTTGGTATTAGTGCTGATTCCTGGCATTGGCCTCGAGTTAAATGGCAGTCGCAGATGGTTAGCCGTCGGGGGATTCACATTGCAGGTGTCGGAGTTAGTCAAAGTCGCCACCGTAGTTTTCCTCGCCACCTATTTAGAACAATATCGTGAGACCTTGGGTGATGGATGGAGACATTTCGCTAGGCTAATGTTGTTGCTAATTGTATTAACGGTGTTGCTCATAAGAGAGCCTGACTTTGGGTCGGTAGTTGTTCTTGGCGGCACCTTTATGGCCATGCTGTTTCTTGGCGGTACCAAATTGCGTCAGTATTTAATTATTATCGCTATAGCTGCGGCGGTGCTCTGGTGGCTAAAAGATTCTTCACCTTATCGAGTAGCGCGTATAACTGCATATCTTGACCCCTGGTCTGATCAGTTTAATAGCGGCTATCAATTGACTCAGTCTCTGATTGCCTTTGGTCGTGGCGAGTGGTTTGGGGTTGGATTGGGTCAGTCAGTTCAGAAAATGCTTTATCTGCCAGAAGCTCATACCGACTTTGTATTCGCTATCTTCGCGGAAGAATTCGGGTTTCTAGGCGTGATCTGTTTAATCGGCCTCTATTGCATTATGGTGATGAGAATATTTAGCTTTAGCAAAAAGGCCATTGACCAGCAGAGCTGGTATGCGGCCTTTCTGTTAATTGGATTCGGCCTACTCATTAGCATTCAAACGTTTATAAACTTGGGAGTTAACGCCGGATTGTTACCTACCAAAGGGCTGACTTTACCTTTTGTTAGCTATGGCGGAAGCAGTCTAATTGTCTGCTCTGCAATGGTCGGCATGATGCTGCGTATTGGCCATGATTTACTTCAGCCCGAATTAGTTAGTAGGAGGTCTGCATATGTCCGCCGATAAGCAACTTCGGGTGATGATTATGGCTGGCGGCACAGGTGGCCACGTCTTCCCAGCGCTGGCCGTAGCTGATCAGTTGCGCAGCGGTAATGCTGCGATTTCCTGGCTTGGTACTCGAGCGGGTATCGAAGCTGACTTGATACCGAAGCAAAACATCACGTTAAATTTCATCGATATCGAGGGTGTTCGTGGTCGAGGCTTATTGGCATTACTAAAAGCGCCTCTATTACTGTGGCGGTCCGTTGCTCAAGCCTTAGCGGTATTGTCTGACTTTAGACCTCAGGTAGTCCTTGGTATGGGTGGTTTTGCATCGGGTCCTGGTGCAGTTGCAGCTTGGCTAAAACGAATTCCAGTCGTTATTCATGAGCAGAATTCAGTAGCCGGAACCACCAATAGATTGACGGCGATAGTGGCTAAACGCGTAATGCAAGGGTTTCCAAATACGCTTCCAAAGGGAGAGTGGTGTGGCAATCCGGTACGTACCGAGATTAGTGAATTGGCGCCACCAGACCAACGATTTGCAGGACGTAGTGGCAAGCTTCGATTACTCATCGTAGGGGGAAGTCGAGGCGCTCTTGCGATAAATACGCTATTACCTAGAGCCTTAGCTGAGATTGATCCAGCTTTGAGGCCTGAAATATTACATCAAACTGGTCGTGCCCATTGGCAACAGACGATTGATCTTTATGATGATGAAGCATTGGGCCTAGCTGATAGCGAGCTGTCCGTGGTGCCATTTATCGACGCTATGGAGAAAGCCTATGAGTGGGCAGATTTCGTGGTTTGCCGAGCAGGTGCGCTGACTGTTGCGGAATTAACGTCGGCAGGTTTGGGTGCTCTCCTGATTCCATTTCCCTTTGCTATTGATGATCATCAAACAGCTAATGGGCAGATGTTGGTTGACCATGGGGCAGCAGAGATGATTCAGCAGTCTGCTCTCACTGCGGCTAACTTAGCAGCAATTATTGTTGGTATAGCGGCTGACCCAGATAGGCGCCTGGCAATGGCGATGAGCGCAAGAGCCCTGGCCAAAAATCAAGCGGTGCAGGATGTTGCTAACGTATGTAGGGAGGTGGCTTGTGGTCAATAGAGCTGATTTCCAGGTTCCCGAAATGCGTCGTATCCGCCGTATCCACTTTGTTGGTATAGGTGGCAGTGGTATGTGTGGTATTGCTGAAGTACTGCACAACCAAGGTTATCAAATATCCGGATCTGATCTAAATTTGAATGCCAGCGCTAAACGCTTGCAGTCAGCGGGCGTGGAAATCTTTAAAGGACACAGTGAAGCCAACATTGAGGGTGCTGATGTTGTGGTTAAATCATCTGCCGTGACCTTCGAAAACTTGGAAATTGTCGCCGCTGTTGCACGCGCTATTCCAGTGGTTAGGCGTGCCGAAATGCTCGCTGAGCTAATGCGTTATCGTCATGGTATTGCGGTGGCAGGTACCCATGGTAAAACTACCACCACAAGTTTAGTGACAGCCATTTTTGCAGCTGATGGACGTGATCCTACGTTTATCGTGGGTGGCCGAGTCAATAGTGTTGGCACCAATGCGCAGCTTGGGGGTAGTCGTTACCTTATCGCTGAGGCTGACGAGAGTGATGCATCTTTCTTACATCTCCAGCCCATGGTTTCTGTGGTCACTAATATTGAAGCTGATCATATGGAGACCTATAACTTCGATTTCGATGTGCTCAAAAACACCTACATTAAATTTTTACATAATCTACCTTTTTATGGTCTGGCTGTTCTATGCATAGATGATGCGGTAATTCGCAGTCTATTAGTTGAGGTGGCGCGTCCTACTCTCACTTATGGCTTTAGTGAAGACGCGGCGTACCATGTCGGACAGGTAAAAAGTGACGGGCTACAAACGAGCTTTGTTATTGATCGACCTGATGATTTAGCTTCTCTCAACATAACCCTCAATATACCGGGGCAGCATAATGTTTTAAATGCCGCCGCCGCCATTGCTGTGGCCAGTGATGAGGGCATATCCGATGAAGCTATTATCAAGGGTTTGAAAGAATTTGCCGGAGTGGGACGACGTTTTGAAATAGTCGGCAACTACCCGGTCAAAGGCGGTAACGCGATGTTGGTTGATGATTATGGTCATCACCCCACTGAACTGAAAGCCACTATCGATGCTGTCCGCAGTGGATGGCCTGACAAACGTTTGGTAATGATATTCCAGCCCCATCGGTATACAAGAACCAGAGACCTGTATGAGGATTTTGTAGGGGTTCTCTGTCAAGTAGATGCACTGTTGATACTCGATGTTTACTCCGCAGGTGAAGAGGCAATTGCCGGTGCTAGCAGTAAAAATCTTTGCGGTAGCGTTCGTCAAAGGGGCAGTGTAGATCCTATTTATGCTCCGTCTCTTGAGGCTGTCCCAGATCTTATCGCCGGTCTTATTAAGCCTGGCGATATAGTTCTCACGCAGGGAGCAGGAAGTGTGACTCAGTTGGTTGCGCTGTTAACTGAAACTGAACTGGGGCAGAAAAAGTCATGACTCACATTCAGAGCACAGTGACAGATATCAGCCAGTTTGGACGGGTCGGCGTTTTATACGGCGGTACGTCTTCAGAGCGAGAAATATCCCTAATGAGTGGTGAGGCTATCTACGCCGCACTGAAAAAAGTGGGTGTCAACGTAGTGGCTATTGATGTCCAAACTGACATTTTACTGCAGTTAAACCAGCATAATTTGGACTATGTATTTATTGCTCTGCATGGGCCTGGCGGTGAAGACGGCACTTTGCAGGGCGCGCTCGAGTATCTCCAACTACCGTATACCGGCAGTGGTGTTTTAGCCTCCGCCCTGGCCATGGATAAACAACGTTGTAAACAGTTGTGGCAAGGTATTGGTTTGCCCACCTGTGATTTTTTCATTCTTAGTGAAGAGACAGACTGGCATTCGGTATTGGCCTCGTTGGGTGGAAAAGCCATGGTTAAGCCAGCATGTGAAGGCTCGAGTATCGGTATGAGTCGAGTAGAAAATGTCGATCAACTAAAGAATGCTTGGCAGCATGCGGCGAGCTTTGATTCAGTGGTTATTGCCGAGCCTTTACTTGAAGGTGAAGAATACACTGTTGCTATCCTTGCCAATCAGGCCCTGCCGTCAATACGTATTCGTTCAGAGGAAGTCTTTTACGATTATCAGGCTAAATATTTCTCAGACGAAACATCTTACTTTTGCCCGAGTGGTCTTTCTGAACAGCGAGAGACCGAGATAAGGAAACTGTCTCTGGACGCCTTTAATAGTCTTGGCTGCTCTGGCTGGGGCCGAGTAGATCTAATGGTTGATAGTCAAGGTGCCTTTCAATTGCTTGAGGTCAATACCGTACCTGGCATGACTAGCCATAGTTTAGTGCCGATGGCGGCCATAGCGTCGGGTATAGAGTTTGACCAATTGGTAATGCAGATTTTAAAGGGGGCCCTGCAATGACAAAAAAAGCGCCTCGTGGAGCAAATTTTAACCAGCAGCAGCCAAGATTGTCTGACGGTGCAGCCGAAAAGTTTCTACGTCTTCTGATGGTGACAGTATTTGTCGCTGCTATCTTTGGCGCGGACTTCATTTACAAGCAAATTGATACTCCGCTCAGTAGGATCATGGTTGGCGGTAAATTTAATCATCTTCAAGAGCAAGAATTAGCCGAGTTGGTAAACACAGAGATAGACGGGGGGTTTTTGAGTATGAATCTTAATCAATTACGTCAAGAGTTACAGAGTCATCCGTGGATCCATCAAGTCAGTGTTAGACGAGAATGGCCCTCGACCCTGAAGGTTGAAGTCGTAGAGGAAGTACCTATTGCGCGGTGGGGAAAGCAGGGGTTTTTAAATCGCCTTGGTGATCAACTATCTTTGCCAGAGAACAGTAATTTACAGTCTCTACCTGTTCTTGAAGCTGATTTTGGCAGTTCACAAGACATGATAGCCCAGTATTTACTTCTTGCTGAGCTGTTGGGCCCAACTGACTTAAAACTCACTGAGCTCCAGCGTGACGCTGTTGGAGCCTGGCAAGTTGAGACTGCGGCTGGTGTGACAATAGTGCTTGGGCGCGACCAAATCGTTGAAAAAATTAGACGTTTAGTGGTGGTTTGGAGATCGGGGCTAGATATCCAACTTAATAACATAGCAACTATCGATCTGCGTTATCCAAATGGTTTGGCGGTATCTTGGCGAGATCAAGATTTAGCCGGTGGGGATTTGGGACATGAATCTAATACAGACTCCAGTGCGGCATAACAGCGAAGGAAAAAGGGCAAGACTATGAGTAATTCAAATGAAGAGAACATGGTAGTCGCATTAGACATAGGCACGTCTAAGGTAGTGGCTATTGTCGGTTCTATCAACGCTAGCGGTGAGTTAGAAATAGTAGGTACCGGGATGCATAAATCATCCGGATTAAAAAAAGGCGTGGTGGTGAACATTGAGGCGACGGTTAATTCAATTCAGAGAGCCGTTGAGGAGGCTGAGTTGATGGCAGGGTGTTCAATTCACTCAGTGTATGCCGGTATCGCCGGAAGTCATATCCGAAGTCTTAACTCTCATGGAATCGTCGCAATCCGTGATCGAGAAGTCCAGTCGTTGGATATAGAAAGAGTGATAGATGCCGCTAGGGCAGTTGCTATTCCCGCGGATCAAGAAATCCTTCATGTCTTGCCGCAGGAATTTATTATTGATGATCAAGAGGGAGTGAGAGAGCCCATTGGTATGTCAGGCGTTCGTCTAGAGGCCAAAGTACATCTCGTTACCTGTGCTGCAAATGCGGCTCAGAATATTAAAAAGTGTATTCGTCGCTGCGGCCTTGAGGTCGATGACTTGGCGCTTGAGCAGCTAGCATCGAGTTATGCCATCTTAACCGAAGATGAAAAACAACTTGGTGTTGCGCTGGTCGATATTGGCGGTGGCACCTCAGATATAGCAATCTTTACTGAGGGGGCAATCCGACATACCGGAGTGATTCCTATTGCCGGTGATCAGGTCACCAATGACATAGCGATGGCATTACGCACGCCCACACCTCATGCGGAGGACCTTAAAGTTAAGTATGCCTGTGCCCTGGCAAAGTTAGCCCGCCCTGAGGAAACCGTAAAGGTGCCCAGTGTGGGTGATCGGGAGCCAAGAGATATGTCACGCCAGCTTCTTGCTGAAGTAGTTGAGCCAAGATATGACGAGTTATTTACCTTGGTACAAGCGGAACTGCGCCGCAGCGGTTTCGAAGAGTTAATTGCTGCAGGTATTGTTTTGACCGGCGGCACATCAAAAATGGAAGGAGTTACTGAGTTGGCTGAGGAGATTTTTCATATGCCAGTACGCATTGGTGCTCCGAGTAAGGTTAGAGGTCTGTCAGATATTGTCAATAATCCAATTTACTCCACAGGGGTAGGGCTTTTGCACTTTGGGGTTATTGAACAGCGTAAAAATGGTCGCGGTGAAAAGTTACGCGCGCAAGAGGGAAGTATTTTTGAAAGATTGAAGGGTTGGTTCCAAAGCGGAGTTTAAGAACCACTAGTTTTAGTGGTATATATTTTAATTGTGAGGCGCAAATAAGGAGAACAATATGTTCGAGTTAGTAGATAGCATTCCCAAGAATGCAGAAATAAAAGTAGTGGGTGTTGGTGGTGGTGGCTGTAACGCGGTACGCCATATGATTGACAGCAATATTGATGGAGTGCACTTTATCTGTGCTAACACCGATGCTCAATCAATGCATAAACTAGATAATGCGACTATTTTGCAGCTCGGCGGTGCATTGACCAAAGGACTAGGTGCAGGTGCTAATCCAGAGGTTGGCCGTCAAGCGGCGATGGAAGATAAAGAACGTATCGCACAGGTATTGGAAGGTGCGGATATGGTCTTTATTACCGCAGGTATGGGCGGAGGTACAGGTACTGGTGGGGCACCTGTTATTGCCGAAATCGCTAAGCAAATGGGTATATTGACCGTTGGTGTGGTTACCCGGCCGTTTGGGTTTGAAGGTCGAAAGCGTATGGCCATTGCAGATGAGGGTATAGCGCAACTCAAAGAACGGGTGGATTCACTCATAATTGTACCCAATGAAAAGCTACTTCAGGTATTGGGTAAAGATATGACTGTTCTCAATGCCTTTAGGCAAGCCAATGACGTATTGTTTGGTGCGGTGCAAGGAATTACTGATTTGATCCTGTTAGATGGTCTTATCAACGTAGACTTTGCTGATGTACGAACTGTTATGTCAGAAATGGGAATGGCAATGATGGGTACTGGCGAAGCCAGTGGTTCGGATCGTGCTGTGATTGCTGCTGAAAGCGCCATTCGCTGCCCACTTCTGGAAGACGTCAACCTGCAGGGGGCTAAGGGTATTTTGGTTAATATCACTAGCGGATTCGACCTAACGTTGGGTGAGTTTGAAGATGTTGGCAACACCGTGCGTGAATTCGCCGATGAGGACGCCACCATTATTGTTGGTAGTGTCTTTGACCCCGAACTCAATGATCAACTTCGCGTGACAGTTGTAGCCACCGGTTTACGTAGTCCCGTAGCGAAAACCGGTCCTAGAGGCGTTATTGTAGATAACCAACCACCTCGAAAGACCAGTGGCGATATTGATTGGGGCCGATTAGAGCAACCGACTAGCTTTAGGCGCGGGCCGGCGACAGCTGATAGTTCTAGCTCTGCTGCGAGAAAAGTTGATGTGCAGACGGATCCGGAACTGGACTACCTAGATGTACCTGCATTTTTAAGAAAGCAGGCTGACTGATATTGTGACCTCAGCCCCTTTGTCGCCTCGCCTCAGATTGTAAAAATCTTGGTGATAAAGGGGCTTGTCTGTTACCATTCGCGATCACGGTTTGGGATCAGACATGATAAAGCAACGCACGATAAAAAATACCATACGTGCCAACGGCGTGGGGCTCCATACCGGGGAGAAGGTATACCTGACTTTACATCCGGCTGAGCCTGATACTGGGATTGTATTCCGTCGTACTGATCTAGAACCAATGATCTCAATAGTAGCTTCGCCTGAAAATGTCGGCGACACTAATTTGCATACTACACTGATGAGTGGTGATACCCGTATTTCTACGATTGAGCATTTGATGTCGGCATTGGCCGGATTAGGTGTAGACAATCTGCTGGTTGACGTTTCTGCCGAAGAAATCCCAATCATGGATGGCAGTGCCGGACCTTTCGTTTTCTTGCTTCAGTCTGCAGGCATTGTTGAGCAGGACGCGGCTAAAAAGTTCATTCGAATTAAAAAATCAGTCACTGTCACACAAGACGATAAAGTGGCTACCTTTGCACCGTTTGATGGGTTTAAGGTTAACTTCTCAATTGAGTTCGACCATCCTGTACTCAGTCGACAGACACTGAATGCGAGCATTGATTTTTCCACCACTAGTTTTGTGAAAGAAGTGAGCAGGGCGAGAACTTTTGGTTTTGTTAAAGATATGGAATATCTGCAATCCATTGGTTTGGCGAGAGGTGCCAGTCTAGACAATGCCGTTGGCGTTGACGATGAGCATATTCTGAATGAAGACGGTTTGCGTTACAGCGATGAGTTTGTGAAGCATAAAATTCTCGATGCCATTGGTGATCTTTATGTTGTAGGTAATAGCCTTATTGGGCGATATGATGCGCACAAGTCTGGTCATGGCCTTAACAACGTGTCCTTACGTGCGTTGATGGCAGATAAAGATGCTTGGGAATTCGTTACTTTTGTCAACAATCCCGAAGATATGCCAATTTCTTACAACCATTTAAGCTAATAACCTGAGTTTTCGTCTATCGTGAAAATAATTTTCATTAGTCATCATGCCGAAAAAGTTCGGACCATACGTCTGAACAGCTGGGCTAAGTGCGCCTTGTCAATAGTATTGCTTGGCTTACCACTTGCTGCTGGCGGAATATTGGGTGTAAAGATCGCTGATGGGCGCTGGCAGCTACTTTTTGACAACAGTATTGCCGAAATGCAACATCAGATTGTCCTTCAGCAGGATGAAGTTGATTCCGGAAGAGATCAGTTAGAAACCTCGCTATCTGCAATGACCCTTAAGTTAGCAAAATTGCGCTCCAGATTGGTTCGACTCGACGCGCTTGGCGAGCGTTTAACTCAAGTTGCTAGCCTTGACGATGGAGAGTTTGACTTTTCAACTACCCCTGGTCTGGGTGGCCCAGCGAGTCAGTCGCAAAGACAGATTGCTGAGCAAGTAGAAATACAAGACAAAGTATCTGCAATGTTCGCTAAGTTGGACAGCTCTATTAGCAGTCGAGAGTCACAACTGCAAATATTACAGTCCATGTTGTCTGATAATAAATTAAAGAGCCAGCAGTTGGTCGCGGGACGCCCTATAAAGAAAGGCTGGATGTCCTCCGAATATGGTATGCGAATTGATCCATTTCACGGTAAAAACCAATGGCATGCGGGTGTTGATTTTGCGGGCAGCCATGGAGACGACATAATTGCAGTGGCTTCAGGCGTTGTAACTGCATCAGAAACGCGTAATGGTTATGGATCGATGGTAGAAATCAACCATAGCGATGGATATGTTACCCGCTATGCGCACAATGACAAGAATTTGGCGGAATTAGGCGCCATCGTTAACAAAGGCCAAGTTATCGCCAAAATGGGTAGTTCGGGTCGTTCCACTGGGCCGCATGTCCACTTCGAAGTCTTCAAAAATGGTCGAACAGTCGATCCAGCCACCTACATACGTAATACCCACCGTTAACTCCGTAGACCAAGCTTGTTTGTCTGAGGGATTTACTCAATCCTAGTTTTTTCTGCTTGTTAATGGAATAGATAGTATGTTCGCCAAATTGCTCAAAAATATTTTCGGTACCAGTAATGATCGTGACTTGCGTCAAATGCGCAAAGTCGTCACTAAAATTAACGCTTTCGAAGAAGAGCTCAAATTATTGAGCGATTCTGACCTTCAAGGTCAAACAACAGTCCTGCGCGATAGGCTTGCGGTAGGGGAAACCTTAGATCAAATTTTACCTCGAGCTTTTGCCGTAGTCCGAGAGACCTCTCAGAGAGTTCTCGGTATGCGACATTTCGACGTGCAGATGATTGGTGGGTTAACACTGCATCAGGGAAAGATTGCCGAGATGCGCACGGGTGAAGGTAAAACCCTAGTGGCTACCCTGTCAGCCTATTTAAATGCTCTATCAGGTGATGCTGTCCACGTTATCACCGTTAATGACTATTTGGCGCGACGCGATGCTCAATGGATGGCACCTCTCTATCAAGCGTTAGGTATGTCAGTCGGTGTTATCCAGTCCTATCAAGGTGCCGATAGCCCAAACTCATTTTATTTGGCCGCCAGCGATGAAGGGGAGCTCCAGGCGAGTTCTCGGCAGCAGTCCTATGCCGCTGATATTACCTATGGCACCAATAATGAATTCGGTTTTGATTATTTACGAGACAACATGGCCTTGCGCCTGGATGATAAATCACAGCGCGGACTCGGGTTTGCGATTATTGATGAGGTAGATTCAATCCTCATCGATGAGGCGCGCACCCCGCTAGTCATTTCAGGTGCGGCTCAAGACAGTTCTGAGTTGTATAAGACCATGAGTGGCCTTACCTCACAGCTTGAGGCTGTGGAAGAAAGCGAAGACTTGGAAGGTTCTGTGGACGCTGACCCAGATGCGCCTGTAATCGGTGATTTTGTCATTGATGAGAAATCCAGAAGTATTGAATTGACCGAAGATGGACATCAGAAAATTGAAGAAATTCTCATTAAACAAGAGCTTCTAGCACAGGACCAAAGTCTCTATCAGCCAAGCAATCTCGGTTTGTTGCACCACGTAAACTCTGCCTTGCGAGCCAAGCATCTGTTTCACCGTGATGTTGAATATATTGTACAAGAGGGCCAAGCGGTTTTAATTGATGAACACACTGGCAGAACCATGGCCGGTCGGCGTCTGTCAGAAGGTTTGCACCAGGCTATCGAGGCAAAAGAAGGCTTGACCATTCAGCAAGAAAGCCAAACATTAGCCTCCACGACTTTTCAGAATTATTTTCGGCTTTATCAAAAATTGTCAGGCATGACCGGAACCGCAGATACAGAAGCGTACGAATTCGAGCAAATTTATGGCCTGCGGGTGATGGTCATTCCTACTAATGTCGATGTGGTGCGAATAGATCTCAATGATCTGGTATTCCTTAGCCAAGAGGAAAAGTTTGAAACCGTTATCTCTGACATTCAAGAAATTGTCGACAAGGGAGCGCCGGTGCTAGTGGGCACTGCCTCGGTTGAAACCTCAGAGCTTTTATCAGGCATGCTTAAAAAAGCCAAGATTAAACACAGTGTACTCAACGCCAAGCAACATGAATTAGAGGCTAGCATTATTGTCAATGCAGGCCGTCCTGGTGCGGTGACTATTGCCACCAACATGGCAGGACGTGGTACCGACATCGTTTTAGGTGGAAACCTTGATGCTGAATTGAAAGAACTAAAGCAAAAGAAGAGCACTACTGAGAGTAAGATCGACGCATTGAAGCAAGATTGGACCGAGCGTCATGCCAAAGTTATTGAGGCTGGCGGATTACATATAGTAGCCACAGAGCGGCACGAATCACGCCGTATCGATAACCAGCTACGCGGTCGTTCTGGTCGTCAAGGTGATCCTGGTGTGTCACGTTTTTATCTCTCTCTCGAAGATCCATTGATGCGTCTATTTGCATCTGACACCGTTAGAAATATGATGCGACGCATGGGTATGGAGCACGGTGAAGCGATCGAGCATCGCATGGTGGACAATGCCATCATAAAAGCACAGCGTAAAGTTGAAGGCCGTAATTTCGATATTCGCAAACATCTACTTGAATATGACGATGTAGCCAATGATCAGCGCCAGGTCATCTATCAGCAGCGCAACGATCTGCTTGAAGACGATGATATTTCAGACATTATTACCAATGTTCGTGGTGACGTGGTTGAGCAGTGTATTAGCACCTATATCTCACCCATGAGTATCGAAGAGCAGTGGGATGTTGAGGGATTACAAAAAGCATTGGCAACGGAGTTTGCTCAGCAGGTACCGATACAACAGTGGCTAGATGACGATGATCGTCTTGAAGAAGGCGAGTTGCGCAATAGAATCGGCGCTCAATTACAGCAAGCTTATATTGACCGCTACGCTCATGTGGGTGACCAAATGCGTGAGGTCGAGCGACAAATTATGTTGCAGGTACTAGATAACCTATGGAAAGAGCATCTCGCAGGTATGGACCAACTGCGTCAAGGTATTGGTCTTCGAGCCTACGCGCAAAAAAATCCCAAGCAAGAGTACAAACGTGAATCCTTTGGTCTGTTTGAAGACTTACTGGGCAACATCAAATATGACACTATTCGATACTTAAGCCATATTGAGGTGGCTAGCGAAGAGGACATGACTCGTCTTGAAGAGCAACGGCGTAGTGAGCAGGCTAACCGCGAATATAAGCATGCTGAAGCCTCTGGTTTGACCGGAGCTGATGCCGGCGAGCGCTCTGAAGCAGTTCAGCAACCGATGATGCGACCTGGACCTAAAGTCGGTCGAAATGATCCTTGTCCCTGCCAGTCTGGTAAGAAATTCAAACAGTGCTGCGGTAAAATTTAGTGAGGGAAAATAGAGGATATTCAGATGGCCACAGGTAAATCAGAGCTACCAATACTGCACCCCATCACCGGGTTCAAATTGGGGACGACCAGTGCGGGGATCAAAACTCCGGGCAGACCTGACTTGGTTATTATGGAAGTCAGTGAGGGGAGTTCTGTAGCGGCACTTTTCACTAAAAATGCCTTTTGTGCAGCGCCAGTGACGGTTTGCAAACAGCGTTTATTACGCAGCCGGCCTCGTTATCTTGTTACCAACACAGGCAATGCCAATGCCGGTACTGGCGAGCAGGGCTTACTGGACGCAACCTTGACTTGTAGCAACCTGGCGGCTTTGGCAGAGGTTGATATCGACACAATTCTACCATTTTCAACCGGCGTGATTGGCGAGCCTCTGCCAATGGATAGATTGCTCGCCGGGTTGCCCGGTGCCTTTAAAAATCTCAGCGAGTCCGGTTGGGCCGCCGCCGCAGAGGGTATATTAACCACCGATACCCGTGCTAAGGGCAGTAGTGTGCAATTTGGCGATGATACGCCCATCACCATAACCGGTATCGCCAAAGGTTCTGGAATGATTAAGCCCAATATGGCAACTATGTTGGCATACGTGGCGACTGATGCGGCAGTAGATGATGAGCTATTACATCGCGCGTTAACATTGGCTACCGAAGCCTCTTTCAATCGTATTACCGTGGATAGTGATACCTCCACCAATGACTCAGTCGTGCTGGTAGCAACAGGGGCCAGTGGGGTGTCTATTGATGAGACCTCCTTCGAACATTTTGTTGAGCAGCTAGGTAAGGTATTTGTCGATCTAGCGCAGGCAATTATTCGCGATGGAGAGGGAGCAACCAAGTTTGTCTCGGTGGTGATAGAAAGTGCAGCGAGTCAGGCTGAGGCATTGCAGGTTGCCTATACTATTGCAGAGTCACCTCTGGTTAAAACAGCTCTGTCTGCATCCGACCCAAACTGGGGACGAATCTTGGCAGCCATTGGGCGCTCAGGGATTAGCGATCTTGATGTTAACGAAGTGCAGTTGCTACTTAACTCGGTATTGATCGCTGATCATGGAGCCCGTGCCTCCACCTACAGCGAAGAAGCCGGTAAAGCGGCCATGCAGCCTGAGGATATTGAAATCAGAGTTCGCCTGAACCGTGGCAGTATCACCGAAACGGTGTGGACAACTGATCTTACTAATGAATATGTACGCATTAATGCTGAGTACAGAACCTAGCTCAAGTGACTGACCCTATGAAACGTATTCAAGTGGTTGCAGCGGTTATTTTTCGATTTGATAAGACCTTGGCGCAATCTGAGAACAACCATATTTTAATCGCTCGTCGCGCTGATCATCTGCATCAAGGTGGGTTGTGGGAATTTCCTGGTGGCAAGGTAGAGAAGGGTGAGACTCACCATCAAAGTCTGGTCAGAGAGCTCCAAGAAGAAATCAATATTACAATAACCAGCGCCTCACCTATGATGCAAATAAGTCATGATTATATCGACAAAAGTGTCACCTTAGATATTTGGAAGGTCATAGAATTTGAAGGTAACCCCGAGGGAGCCGAAGGCCAAGAGATTCGCTGGGTGTCCATGGATGAACTCCGCGATTATGATTTTCCAGCTGCCAATCAGCCTATTTTACAAAAACTGCTTGGCGAACACTAACCCCTAGGGAGAGGTTAGCTAATAATCCATATCCTCTGCGCCAAGAGATGCCTCATCGACAGCCGCCTCACCCGCCACTCGAAAACTTTCTGTCGCCCAGCCACCAAAGTCAATCAACTGACAACGCTCGCCGCAAAAGGGACGGTATTTTTGTTCACTTACCCAGGGAACATCGACGCTGCAGGTTGGACACTGAACAATAGTAGTCATACTAAAAACCGTTAATTAGTTGGCTGAGCGAAGGTCATAAATTTACGATGCAGACCCTCTATTCTAGCCGCCATCGTATCTTGATTTAACGCATTATCAAAGACCCAATCGGCCCTATTTACTTTTTCCTGTCGCGGCATTTGACTGGCAATAATACGTTCTATTTGCTGCTTGTCATTGCCGTCTCTGGCAGATGCGCGGTCAATCTGCTGATTCACTGGCAGATCAACTAGCAAAACGGTATTCACCAACAGATGTTGATCAGTTTCAAAGAGTAGTGGTGATTCTAATATCACATAGGGACTATCCGCGGACTCCAACTGCGCAATGATCCACTTGCTGATCAACGGATGTAATAGAGCTTCTAGCCAGGTTTTTTGATCCGCATCCGCAAAGATAATTTCCCGCAGTTTGACTCTATCCAGTTGCCCGCTGGGAAGAATAATGTCTTTACCGAAATGCATGGCAATTTCTGCCAGTGCGGGCATATTGGGTTCCACCACTGCACGTGAGGCATAGTCTGCATCCACTGTATGAATTCCGAGATGCCTAAACTCTGCGGCAACGGTACTTTTGCCGCTACCAATACCACCAGTGAGCCCGACGATGTAGGGGTGTTTTTTCACAGACAATACCTACTTTAAATGCAGATTCGGAACCTTAGCTAGTAAAAACTGAAGGCAGAAGAATAACCGCTAATGATCTTATCACCCCACATTAAAGCAATCCATCCTGCTGCAGCGAGAAACGGCCCGAATGGAATCTGTACATTGCGATCCTTCCCGCCAAGCACAATCATAAAAATACCCACAAACGCACCCACAATACTGGAGAGTAGAATCACCAGCGGTAGCATCTGCCAACCAAGCCAAGCGCCTAAAGCGGCGAGTAACTTGAAATCACCATAGCCCATACCTTCTTTGCCAGTAATTAGTTTAAACAACCAATAAACCGACCACAGTGCTAAGTAGCCTGCGATGGCACCCACAACGGCGTCTGACAGTGGGACAAAAAACCCATTGAGATTAGCAATCAGGCCGATCCACAATAATGGCAAAGTGATTTGATCAGGGAGTAGTTTTTCTCTGGCATCAATGCCCGCCAGTGCTATCAGCACCAGAGTAAAAAACACTGCATAAAGTACCTCGATTTGGCCACTGTAGTAGTAGGCAGTTACCGCAATCATTGTACCGGTCAATAATTCAACCAGTGGGTATTGCATGGATATGGAGCTCGAGCAGTTTGCGCACCGTCCCCTTAATAGCAGATAACTCAACAGCGGAATATTTTGCCATGGTTTTATGGCATGCCCACACTCAGAGCATTTTGAGGGTGGCCACAGAATGGTTTCAACGGGGGTATCTTGAACAGATTGATGAAGGCTCAAAAACTCTTCAGATTGTTCTTTCCACTGTGCATAAAGTTGCTGCGGTAGTCTCAGAATGACCACATTCAAAAAGCTACCCACCACTAAGCCAAAGCAAAAAGCCAGGCCCACAAACATCTCAGTGGTGATGCTCTGAAGTAAAACATTAATCATGTTGGGCAGACCCTTTGGCTGTTAGAGATAATGCTCGCGAAATTATAGCAGTCAAAACACTATTTTCAGAAAACATTGCCCAATTGAAATATTGGTAGGTACATGGCAATCATCAGTCCACCAATAACTACCGCCAAAAAAGACATAATGGCTGGCTCAAGCAGCGCAGTCATTGTATCAACAGCATCATTCACTGAATCCTCATAACTGTCCGCCGCTTTATTAAGCATGGTCTCCAGAGCACCAGCCTCTTCTCCTACTTTGGTTAATTGTTGCAGTAATGGTGGAAAAACAGAGTTACTTTTCATCGCGACATTTAGCAGGCTGCCTTGGGAAACGGTATCTCTTACCTCAATGGCGGCGTTGGCAATATGCTGATTTCCTGCTGCGCCTGCAGATGAGTCAAGCGCGTCTAGCATTGGAATACCTGCTGAAAAAGTGGTGGCAAGGGTTCGTGAAAAACGGGCAATGCTACTTAACAACATAATTTTACCTAAAACCGGTGCTTTCAAAAGATACTTATCGATGGCATAGGAAAATCGTTTTGATTTATTAAGGGCGATCTTAAACAGGCCAATCGCCAGCACCAAAAATCCAAGCGTCCATCCCCAGTATTCTTGCATGGTTTCTGAAAGAGACACCACCAACCGGGTGAAGGCGGGTAATTCAGAGCCAAAGCTGGCGAAGGTTTGTTCAAAAGCAGGCACCACATTAATCAGTAATATTGCGGTTACAACCCCAGCAATGACTAGTACCGCAATGGGGTAAGTGAGGGCTTTTTTAATATTGGCTTTTAGCCGCTGATCTTTTTCTCGAAAGGTTGCGACCCTGTCGAGCATGATATCCAAGGTGCCCGAAATCTCGCCTGCTGAGACCAGATTGCAATATAGGTTGTCGAAGATGTTGGGGTAGTTTCGCAAAGAGTCACTAAAGGTGTGACCGGCAGCAACTTCATTGCGCAATGACATAATAAAGGCTTTGATATGTGCTTTATCCGAGCTTTCTGCAGCTACGTCTAGGCTCTGAATAAGTGGTAGGCCGGCTTTTAACATGGTAGCCAGCTGTCGGGTAAAGCTAACTATTTCATCGGAGTTAATCGTTCTACGATTTAATGACTCTAAAGTAAATTTTGGCTTTGGCGCAATTTTATCCGCGGCTACGCCAAGTTTTCGCACCATCTCCTCTGCCAGTAATTTATTTTCTGCCGTTATTTGTCCGTTGACCTGCTTTCCACTGCGATCTTGCCCCGAGTAAATAAATACTTTTCTATTGTCACTAGCTTCCATGCTTTTGTGCTCTTAAATAAATGGTTAAAACGATTAGTGATGTACAGCTTATTAATCAGTGGTTATTCGGTTTGCCTCTTCAATACTAATGGTGCCATCGACCACTTTGCGTAATGCTGAAGTACGCAATGTTCGGAAGCCCTCTTTTTTTGCTGCCTCCAAAATATTGATCGCACTGCCACCATTCAAAATTACCGCGCAAATCGCCGGGCTGATCACTAGGGTTTCATAGATGCCCACTCGGCCAGAGTAGCCCTTAATACATTTTTTACAGCCCCGCGGTTTATAGATAATTGCCGATGTTAGTGTTACACCGGCCTCGCTAAAGCCCTCCTCAGCTAATACTTCAGGCGGTATGTCGTCATAGCGTTCGCGGCAGTGCACGCACAGCTTGCGAGCTAGGCGTTGAGCAATAATAAGGGATACCGAGGTGGCTACATTGAATGACGACAGACCCATATTAAGAAGTCGGTTCAAGGTCTCCGAACTACTGTTTGTGTGTAAGGTAGACAGCACAAGGTGGCCAGTCTGCGCGGCCTTAACCGCAATTTCAGCAGTCGCAAGGTCACGAATTTCGCCCACCATAATGATATCGGGGTCTTGGCGCAAAAAGGCGCGCATGGCAGTTGGAAAGTCGAGACCTGCGCGCAAATTAATTTGTGTTTGATTAATTCCGGGTATATTGATTTCAACTGGATCTTCCGCCGTGGATATATTCCGTTCATCGGTATTGAGCAGACCCAGGCCGGTATACAGAGAGACTGTTTTTCCGCTACCGGTGGGCCCGGTGACTAAAATCATTCCCTGTGGCTTGTTTAGAGCGGTCAAAAAAGCAGTGCGTTGGTCATCTTCATAGCCCAATGATTCAATACCCATGGTGGTATTTGAGGGGTCCAAGATTCGCATAACCACTTTTTCGCCAAATTGCAGTGGTAATGTATTAACCCTCAGATCTATCGTCTTATCGAGACCTACCTTGACTCGAATGCGCCCATCCTGCGGCATCCGCCGTTCCGTAATATCTAAATTGGCCATAATCTTAACGCGAGAGACTAAACGCGCTGACCAACTGGACGGCGGTTTGAAAATTTGTCGAAGAATACCGTCAACTCTAAAACGCACGCGATAACTTTGGTCATAGGGTTCAAAATGGATGTCCGATGCATTGGCCGCAACAGCGTCCATAATCATCTTGTTTACAAAGCGCACGATGGGGGTTGAGTCACCATCGGTATCATTGTCAGTATCATCAGAAACATCAAAGCTAGTCGATTGATCAACGGATTGGTACTCTCTAGCATCAATATTAAGTGATTCAATAAGCGCATCAGCTGGGTTGCCCAGCAAGCGCTCACGCAACGCCACTATTTTGGAGTAGACCACAAGCACAGGCTCAACTGGCATGCGCACCTGGAACTGAATCTCGCGCAGACCTTTGGTGTCAAAAGGATCGGGCGTGGCAATATAAAGTCGTTTCTCTCTTATGAACAGCGGCAACAAAAGGTGTTTTTTTAGCAGTTTTCGATCAACCAAGTCATTTGGCATTGAACTGGGGTCATGGTTATCTAAATCATAGAGATCCATACCAAATTCGCTGGCCGCCAGCGTGGCAATTTTTTCATCGTCAATTAAATTCTTTTGACAGAGATAAGTCACCAGCGAGCATTTTTCCAGTTTGGCTCGGTTAATGGCATCCGTCATTTTATCGGCAGAAATTAAGCCTTCATCAATTAAGGTTTTCGGCAGGCCGCGCTGGGTTGACACTTGCAGGTTCAAATCGCTGACTTCATGTTAGGAAACTATCTTCATTTTAGTACGCAGGTCTCTTTTTGATGTGATGCGCGTCACAAATTTGACAAATAAATTGTTATTTAAGGTTTATTTTACTTATTCAACTGGCGAAACCCATTTTTATGGTCGAGGATAAGAGGGCTTAAGTAGTAGATGAACATCTGCTTGGGTTAGAGATGAAGTATTTTCCTCCTACCGGTTAACGCCGATAAAGGAAATATAAGCTTAAACATAACGTTGACCCACCAGCACCCAACTTTTTATTGATATGGAGATTGATAATGAACATTAAACAAACACAAAAAGGTTTTACCCTCATCGAGCTAATGATTGTCATCGCGATTATTGGTATTTTGGCCGCCGTTGCATTGCCGGCTTATTCGTCTTACACAAAAAGAGCACAGGCCTCAGAGGTATTATTAGCTGCAGCTACTTGCCGTAACGCGGTAACTGAAGTCTATGCTTACGGAAATGCACTTCCCGCCGCGAATGCATGGGGTTGTGGGGAAGTTTCACCTTTACCTAGCACTGGAGCAGGACCCACTCAATATGTATTAGGAGTTAATACAAGTGCCGCTGGTGTGATTACGGTCAGTGCTGATGTGGACAACCTTATCGGCGGAACCACCCCCGCTGCCGGCACTCTCGTTTTGACACCATATCCAGGCGCCGGGACTACAGCTATGGTTGCGGCTAATTTAGGAAGCAATGTATACCGGTGGGAATGTTCAGCTACCGGCACTATGATTCCCTTGGCGCCAAGTACCTGTAAGTAAAGGGACCGTGAAGGTTAGATTGTGCCACGTCTAATAAGTTTTATAGGTTCAATCGACGTTTTAAGTCAATCGCATTGATAGGTCCACTGCCTGAACATGCTTAGTGAGACTGCCCGATGAAATGTAGTTCACCGCAGAGCTTATATAGTGCTGCACGGTTTCATGGGTAATATTACCGGACACCTCAATTTTGGTTTCGCCAACGTTGAGGTGTTTTAGGTTTTCAATATCACTGGGTGAGAAGTTATCTAGCATCACCACATCGGCTTGGGCCTCTAAGGCCTCGTTCAGCTCATCTAGATTCTCCACTTCCACTTCCACGACTTTTTCCGGCGCTATTTCGCGCGCTTTGGCCACCGCCAGAGCAATACCGCCACAGGCGGCAATGTGGTTTTCTTTGATCAAAAAGGCATCATACAAACCAATGCGATGGTTGTTACAACCACCCACAGCTACCGCGTACTTTTGTGCGAGGCGCAGCCCGGGTATGGTCTTGCGGGTATCCAGTATTCTCACGTCACTGCCTGTGGTTAACTCTGCGTACTGCCGTGCGAGGGTTGCCGTCCCAGACAGCATCTGTAAAAAGTTTAAGGCTGTGCGCTCACCGGTGAGTAAGACTCGGGCATTGCCACTGAGGGTAAACAATACTTGGTCTGGCACTACTGGGTCGCCGTCTTGCACCAACCAGTTAATAGTGGTTTTGGGGTCCAGTTGCCTAAACACTTCGTCGACCCAAGCACAGCCACAAATAACCGCGTGCTCGCGGCACAGCACTTCACCTTTTGCCTGCTGTTGCTCAGGAATCAGCATGGCAGTAATGTCGCCACTGCCTATGTCTTCTTGCAGTGCACGGGTTACACAGCTGGGTAGGTCGGCTAAGGTAGCCTCAAGTAGGTTGCTCAAGATTGTCTAACTCCGCTGTTGGTCATGCGCTCATCGCTAAATAAGTAGATTTCTGCAGGGTGGTAATTGTAGCACTAATTGGCGGTTTGGCTTTACCCCACTGATCTGTTTCAATAACTGGGGTTCACCATAAACACGCAAGAGAGGTACCATGCACATTGATCAGGGCTGGATATCAACAGCAACAGTAGTGGCCTCACCCAATGCTGACCTGCGCCCAGATGAATCTGACATTAACCTGTTGGTGATACACAACATTAGCCTACCCCCGGGGCAATTTGGCGGTGGCCATGTGGCTGAGTTGTTCACCAATACGCTAGACCCCACTAGTCAACCGTACTTTGCTGAGATTGCCGACCTTAAAGTGTCGGCGCATCTGTTGATCGATCGACAAGGCGCAGTGACGCAGTTTGTGCCTTTTCATCAGCGCGCATGGCACGCGGGGGTGTCACAGTTTGACGGCCGCTCAGCCTGCAACGATTACAGCATTGGCATTGAGCTGGAAGGCACCGACACCGAACCCTACACCGATCAGCAATATGCGTGTTTAGGGCAGGTAACCCAGTGTTTGATGGCAGAGTACCCTGCATTAACCGCTAAACGTATTAGGGGACACAGTGACATAGCCCCCGGCCGCAAGACCGACCCCGGCACTGCCTTTGATTGGCTGCGCTTTACCGGTCTTTTATTAAACTAAGACAGCCGCCATGGTTAGGCGTATCCAGGCGTAGGGTTTATTTTGCTGTTAGGCCCTATCCCCTGTAACCTTAATTCCATTGGTAAGCGAGATTGAGAGCGGAGTAGTTGTACATGGTAGAAGCATTAACGTTTCTTGCTGTCGTGGGAGCCATCGCTTGCGTCGGCTTTCTAGTGCCTGCATTTCAACCCTATCGCCGGCCCATGCCCTTTGTGGCGTTTTTATTGGGTATTTCTAGCGGCTTTCCGTTGACACTGCTATTAGCCACAATGACTTTTTGGTTATCAAAAGAGGGTGTCGACAAAACCGCCATTGGCTTTGCCATTGGTTTGACCACACCTTACACACTCAAGTTTCTCTGGGCACCCTTGGTGGACAAGTTGTCGATTCCTGTTTTAACGCCGTTGTTTGGTCAGCGTCGAAGCTGGTTGTTCCTTATTCAGGGGCTGTTATTTGCTTCGCTGTGGCAACTGGGCGGTAGTGACCCCGCTAATCAGCTTAGTGTATTTGCTCTTTGGGCCATTATTGTGGCCTTTTTGTCGGCTACCCAAGACATTGTGATCGATGCTTACCGTATTGAAATTTTAAGTGATGAAGAATTGCCCCACGGTACCGCGATGAATCAGTTTGGTTACCGAACCGGCAACCTAATTGCTGGGGTTGGCACCATCTGGTTAGCGTCCAGTGAAGGGATGGCCTATGGGTGGGCGCTGGCTTATGGTTTGACCGGTTTGTGTGTGGTGCCGGCAGTATTAGGCGCCCTTTATGCAGGGCCAGGTAATTTTGTTGAACGTCATGGGCGCGTTGCCGGTCAGCGTGTCAGTACATGGCTGAGGCAAACGGTGGTTAATCCATTTCGCGAGTTTTTAAATCGGGACGGCGCGCTGTTAATTTTGTTATTTGTTGTGGTCT
>Ga0209192_10000254_pt1 | contig 61572 bp, 50 predicted proteins | sample ArcticOcean_MG_C_11_FD_187433 | JGI IMG/M metagenome (GOLD analysis project Ga0209192, IMG submission 187433) | Marine microbial communities from western Arctic Ocean - ArcticOcean_MG_CB2_154 (SPAdes) (version 2) | ecosystem: Environmental > Aquatic > Marine > Oceanic | place: Arctic Ocean... | reverse complement strand
CCTTCAGCAATTGGTTGACGGTGTAATTTTGGATGATGGTCTTGCTCGATTTACGGATGTTGTCCCCCATCCGGAGCATGATGAAGAAAAGCGAAATCGTTGGTTTTATGTGGCGTTGATGGAAGGGCGGAATCGAGAGGTACGTCGGTTGTGGGAAAGTCAGGGCTTGCAAGTCAATCGGTTGAAGCGTGTAAGGTATGGCTGTATTTTTTTGCCATCTTTTTTGAAGCAAGGGCATTACGTAGAGCTTGGGCAAAAAGAAGTAGATGATCTCGCTAAGTTGGTTGAGTTGCCGTTGCAATCATTGCCAAGGATGACGCCGCAGGACTTAAAGAATTCTAAACGCCGATTGTCCAAGAAAGCTCAGGTACCATTGGTTAGAAAGCGGAAGTCCAGAATCTAGCCTTGGGGCCACGTCCCCAGGGCGGTCATCAGATCGCGAGCATTGATTCGATCACCATTAAAAGCGCCGGCTTTTTCAGTTAAGCCAAATAAAAACGCATTACTAACCAAGTTTGGGCTGGGCAGTGTCTTGGGATCTTCTCCTGGTTTTGCCTCTGCGCGCATTTTTGTGCGAGTACCTCCGGGGTTGACGGTGATCACTCGCGTATTTGAGGTATTTTGTAGTTCTTGCGCTAACATGCCGGCAAACATTTCTAACCCAGCTTTCGAGACCGCGTAAGCCCCCCAGTATGCCGCCACTTGATGACCAACACTTGACGTGGCAAACACGATGCGCCCATTTGGCGAGTGTTCAAGGCAAGGGAGGAGGGCTCGAGTTAAATAAAAAACTGCGTTCAGATTAATGTTAAGAACTTGGTTCCATTTTTCGGGCCGGTGCGACTGAATGGGCTCCCGGCCACCAAGTAAGCCAGCGACATGCGCTATTCCATCAAGCTGGCCGAAAGTATCCATGATGTGCTCTGCTAATTCCTCGGCGTCAACTGCTTTGAGGGTGTTGAGGTCCGAGGAAACAATGACTGGTATTGCTCCGCCTTCGGCGACAATCTGGTCGTAGATGGTTTCCAGCCGGCTCTGATCTCGCGCCATCAATATTATCGTTGCTCCGCGCCGAGCGAGTTCCAAAGCTAGCGCTCGCCCGATTCCTTGGGTCGCGCCGGTTACTAAAATGATGCGATCATTGAATGTTGGGTTTCTCTTTATTTCTGCCGCGGCCACTCGAATGATGTTGGTCATGATGATTTTCTTGCGGCTAGCTGAAAGTTGATATCAAAGTCGCTTTTAGAGCGCGTAAATTGTTTGTATAATGGATGGATTACGATCCCTTCAATAGCGACAACATTCACAAGAACTGGGCGTAAACTTGCAGCAATTTCCGAAGGTTTAATAAACTTTTTATAGTCATGGGTTCCTTTGGGGACCCAATTTAAAAGATATTCAGCCGCCAGCACGGCTCCCAAATAGGCTTTGGGAGTACGATTAATAGTCGAAAGTATAAGGTAGCCCCCAGGCCTTACTAAATCGGCCAATGCCCTCAACGTAGTATCTTGTTCTGGCACGTGTTCGATCATTTCAAAGCAGGTTACTATGTCGAATTGATTAGCCCGAGATGCGGCAAGTATCTCGGCAGAACCTTCCGAATACTCAATACTGAGTCCGGACTCTAACTTATGTAGATTGGCCACTTTGATCATCTCTGGTGAGGCGTCGATCGCGGTCACTCTAGCACCTCGCCTTGCGAGTCCCTCAGACGCGAGGCCGCCACCGCATCCGACGTCTAAGACCTCGGCATCTTGGAGCGGGTAAAACGATTCCGTGAAATCAATTCGAAGTGGATTGATTTGATGCAGCGCACGCATTGGTCCTGCTGGGTCCCAGTAACTTCGGGCGATGTGGTTGAATTTGCTAATTTCTTTGGGATCAACTGTGGTGTTCATCGTTCTCATTTCATTTTTTAAGTTAGTGGGACGAAGCTTTCAGAACAATGATCATACAGGGCTTGTCGATAGAGGCACAGAAGCTGCCCGTTTTTGGTGCTTCCATGTTATTATTCGTCATCAAAGAAAACTGTAGGGATAGCCCCCATCTATGTCTGATTCGGCTCGTGAAATACTACCGATTAATATCGAAGACGAACTTAAAACAAGCTACCTAGATTACGCCATGAGCGTTATTGTTGGCAGAGCTTTGCCTGATGCTCGTGATGGCTTAAAGCCAGTTCATCGGCGGGTGTTATTTGCGCAGAGTGTGCTGAGTAATAATTGGAACTCGGCCTATAAAAAGTCTGCCCGCGTGGTCGGTGATGTGATTGGTAAATACCATCCGCATGGCGATACTGCGGTGTATGACACGATCGTTCGATTGGCTCAGCCTTTTTCGATGCGTTACCCGCTAATTGATGGCCAGGGTAACTTTGGTTCAGTTGATGGGGACCGCGCGGCTGCAATGCGTTACACCGAAATTCGTATGGAACGGATTGCGCATGAATTGCTTGCTGATCTTGAAAAAGAAACAGTTGATTACGTCCCTAACTATGACGGCACCGAGCAAATTCCTGATGTTCTTCCGGCAAAAATCCCGAACTTACTGGTTAACGGGTCGTCTGGGATCGCGGTGGGTATGGCTACCAATATTCCGCCACATAATTTGACTGAGGTTGTGAACGGTTGTCTTGCATATTTGGCGAATCCAGAATTATCGATTACAGAATTGATGCAATTTATTCCTGCGCCTGATTTTCCGACAGGGGCATTTATTAATGGGCTTGAGGGCATTAGGGATGCTTATGCCACGGGTCGTGGAAGAGTGATCATGCGCTCGAGGTTTCACATCGAGGGTGATGATAAAAAGTCCATTGTATTTACGGAGATCCCATATCAAGTCAATAAGGCAAGGGTTATAGAGAAAATTGCTGAGCTTGTTAAAGATAAGAAAATTGAAGGGATTACTGAGCTTAGAGATGAGTCAGATAAAGATGGAATGCGGATTGTTGTTGATCTTCGACGTAGCGAAACACCTGAGGTAGTTGTAAATAATTTATTTAGTCAAACGCAACTGCAGTGCAGTTTTGGAATTAATGTTGTTGCACTGGTCGATGGTCAACCGCGAACCTTGAATCTGAAAGATTTGTTGTCTTGTTTTATTCGTCATCGTCGTGAGGTAGTCACGCGCCGTACGATTTTTGAACTTAGGAAAGCCCGGGAACGAGGCCATATTTTGGAGGGTCAGGCAGTTGCATTAGCAAATATTGACCCTGTAATAGATCTGATTAAGCGGTCTGCCAATGCTCAGGAAGCCAAGGACGGTCTGATCCAGAGCGCTTGGGCGCCTGGTTCGGTAACTGAAATGCTTGGACGGGCAGGAACTGGTGGAATTAGTCCTGATGATTTGCCTGAAGGTTATGGCCTCATTGATGATTATTATCATTTGAGTCCACAGCAAGCGCAAGCAATATTGGACCTGCGTTTGCATCGACTGACTGGGCTTGAAATTGAGAAGTTGCTTAGTGAATACGGTACAATTTTAGGCGACATAGCTGAGCGAGAGGGCATCCTCGCGGACAGTACCAAGCTAACGACTATTATCAGGGAAGAACTTGAAGCTGTCCGTAACCAGTATGGTGATGAGCGCCGTTCAGAGATTATTGAGAATCATTTATCGCTGTCGACAGAGGATCTGATTCCACAAGAAGATATGGTTGTGACTTTTTCGAAGACGGGTTACGCGAAAACTCAGCCCTTAGTTGCTTATCAGTCACAGCGCCGCGGCGGCCGCGGCAAGAGTGCTACTAATCTTAAAGATGAAGATGTTGTTGATTTGTTATTGGTTGCCAACTCACATGATACGTTGCTGCTATTTACTGATCGTGGCCGCTTGCATTGGCTAAAAGTCTATGAAATTCCTCAAGCGAGCCGCAACGCTCGTGGCAAGCCAATAGTCAATATGATCGATGCATTAGAGGATGGGGGGCGTGTGACGGCGGTGTTACCCCTTGGTGCAGATGATCGGGGTGAAGGTCGTTACGTCTTCATGGCGACAGCTATGGGGACTGTGAAAAAGGTTCCCTTGGAGCGCTTTGCAAGGCCTCGGGCAGCGGGTATCCGAGCGATTGAATTTAATGAAGACGATACCTTGGTAGGGGCCTCTATCACGGATGGTACGCGAGACGTCATCTTGGTAAATTCAAATGGCAAGGTGACAAGATTTAACGAAAATGAGGTCCGTCCTATGGGTCGTGAGGCCCGCGGTGTTCGAGGAATTCGCTTGAAAAATCCGATGGATCGCGTGGTGGCTATGATTGTTGCTGATGATGAAGCGACTTTGCTGCTGGCGTGTAAAAAAGGTTTTGGAAAGAGAACGTTGATAAGTGAATTTCCTTGCAAGGGGCGAGGTGCAATGGGTGTAATTGGAATTCAGACTTCGGAACGTAATGGGGAAGTTGTCGGTGCGGCGCAGGTCGTCGATGGCGATGATCTTTTGTTAATTACGGATGCGGGGACTATGGTCCGGACACCTTGTGAACAGATTTCAGTTCTGGGGAGGAATACTCAAGGAGTAACCCTTATTCGTTTGACGGATTCGGAGTTACTTGTCCGCGTGGATGCTGTTTCTGAGCCGCCAGGTGAAGTTTTAACTGATGAGGCTTCAAATCTCAGTGCGGAGGTGATTGAGACCTCCGCTGAGGAGGCGGGTGATGAGTCTGCCGACTAATAGTCGGTCAGTAGTTCCAGCCAGGTATATGTTTTTTCGTGTGCCGACCCAAGTTGATTTTTTGAGTTTTATATCGGTTCAGGCAGATTACTTAGCTACTTTGCGGGGCACGGAAAGATACCGGGGGTCAGGAGGGATTAAGTGTCCGTACAAATTTTGATTTTTGAGTATAAATTTGTCTTCCTGATTCAGCCTTTGTCCAAATTTGAGGGGATCGTAGGATGAGCGCCAGTCCGCGACTTATAGAAATCAGAGATGAAATAGATGCTATTGATCTTGAAATACAGCGGCTGATGAACGCCCGAGCTGATTGTGCTTTGCATGTCGCCGAGATCAAGAAAGCAGAGATAAAGAGTTCTGGTGAGGCGCCTGTTTATTATCGCCCCGAGCGTGAAGCACAGATTCTGGCACGGGTTATGGATCGAAATTTAGGTCCATTACCGGCAAAGGAAGTTGCGCGTATTTTTCGTGAAATTATGTCTAGCTGCCTCGCACTTGAAAGGCCTCTTTCGGTTGGCTATCTTGGCCCAGCAGGGACATTCACCGAAGCAGCAGCATTAAAGCATTTTGGTCATGCGGCAGATACTCGGTCATTCACAACTATTTCCGAAGTATTTCGTGGCGTCGATGCTTGCGATCTTGATTATGGGGTAGTGCCCATTGAGAACTCAACTGAAGGCATAGTGACGCAAACTCTGGAGTGTTTCCTTGATTCGCCGGCGGTGATTTCTGGTGAGGTAGAAATGCGAATTCACCAAGCACTTATGGTGAAATCCGACGTGAATCTTGATTCTGTCCGTGCAGTTTACTCGCACCTTCAAAGTATGGCGCAATGCAGGTTTTGGCTGGAAGCGAATCTTCCGGGCGTAGAGCGCCATACTGTTTCATCTAACGCGGAAGCGGCTCGCTTGGTAGCGAGTTCGGACTCATCACAGGGGTTTGCCGCTATTGCTGGAGATCGAGCTGCTCAAGCCTATGATCTTTCATTGATTGCTTCTTCAATTGAAGATCGACCTGATAATACTACTCGGTTTTTAATTATTGGAAATCAAGCAACAGAGCCATCAGGAAACGACAAAACATCGATTATCGTTGCGGTCAAAAATGGGCCTGGAGCGCTTCATAAGTTGTTAGAGCCTTTTGATCGTTTCGCAATCGATATGACTCGACTCGAATCGCGTCCATCACACTCAGGAATTTGGTCTTATAGATTCTTTATTGATTTTGCTGGGCATGTTAAAGATCCACTTATTTCTGAGTTTTTGGATTGCGTCCGACAACAATCAGCGGAGCTAAAAATTCTGGGGTCATATCCCAGAGCGATTTTATGACCACGTTGGCTGTTATTGGACTTGGATTGATCGGGGCCTCGTCCTGCGCGGCCATTAAAATGCGTATGCCTGGGTGGACGATTCATGGGTTCTCTCGAACAGAAACGACTCGGCAGCGAGCGCTTGCTCGGGGATTAGTCGATCAGTGCTTTGAGAGTGTCGAATTAACGGTATTTGGAGCGGATTTAATATTGATTGCGGTTCCGATGGGGCAGTTCAGCTCGGTATTCAATGCGGTGTGGTTAGCACGCGAAGAATATTCTGTTGTGACGGATGTAGGTTCAACGAAGGGAGCGGTTGTTGATGATCTTATCGCAGTGACAAAGGCCATACCTTCCTGGTTTGTTCCTGGTCATCCTATTGCAGGAAGCGAGCAAAGTGGCGTCAATGCGGCTAATCCTGATTTATTTGTGGATCACCAGGTAATTCTGACCCCGTTGGCTGAAACGGCAACCAGTGCTCTTGAGTTAGTGACCGAGTTTTGGGAGAAACAAGGGGCATCAGTTTCAATTATGAATGTTGCTCGCCATGATGAGGTTTTGGCTTTAACCAGTCATTTACCTCATATTCTCGCATTTAGCTTGGTACATGCATTGTCGGATGACGATGAGCATCTCGATATTTTCCGCTATGCTGCGGGTGGATTTCGAGATTTTACGCGTATTGCTGCAAGTGATTCAGAAATGTGGCGGGATATTAGTCTGTCTAATCGTGATGCTATTTTGAGAGGCATTGATCGCTACACTGGTCGCTTAGGCGAGATGAGAGAAGCAATTGCTCTAGGCGATCGTGATTGGATTATGCGTAGTTTCGAGCGAGCTCGAAATGCTCGAAGATTATTTTCCTCATTATCAGGCAAGGGAGATCATCCAGTGACGAATTTCTATCCTTCTGTTTTCCAAGTTACGCGTGCTACCTCCGGTCTGCATGGGAATATTCGTGTGCCGGGGGATAAATCAATTTCTCACCGGTCGATTATGCTTGGCGCACTTGCAGATGGCGTGACTACTGTGGAGGGGTTTCTCGAGGGCGAGGATGCTATCGCGACAGTCCAGGCTTTTCGGGAAATGGGGGTCCTAATTGATGGGCCAGATGCTGGCAAGGTCACAGTACATGGCGTGGGTCGGGATGGATTGAAGCCGCCTAAAGCGGCTTTATATATGGGTAATTCAGGAACCTCAATGCGACTGTTGTCCGGCATTTTAGCTGGTCAGAGTTTTGACTCAGAATTAATAGGTGACAGTTCATTATCGCGGCGGCCAATGCGGCGTATTGCAGAACCGTTAAAGTGTTTGGGAGCCTCGATTGCAACTTCAGAAAATGGGACTCCACCGATATATATTTCTGGAGGTCAGGTATTGAGCGGGTGTCATACTGACTTGGCGGTTGCGAGTGCGCAAGTCAAATCAGCGTTGCTATTGGCTGGTCTGTACGCCCGGGGCGAGACCAGTATCAAAGAGCCGGCCCCAACCCGAGATCATACGGAACGCATGCTGGTTGGCTTTGGTTACAAAGTTGAACGAGATGGTTCTATTTGCAAAATATTAGGGGGAGGTAGATTGACTGGATGTCATATCGATGTGCCTTCGGATATTTCATCTGCGGCATTTTTTATGGTCGCAGCGACACTTATTCCTGATTCCGATCTGACTTTGCATCATGTAGGGGTGAACCCAACGCGTACTGGAATTCTTGAAATTTTAAAGCTAATGGGTGCGAATATTGAAATCGAGAACGAGCATGAAGTCGGCGGAGAGCCGGTGGCTGATCTTCGTGTGCGGTATGCTCCATTAAAGGGAATTGCAATTCCAGAAAATTTGGTGCCATTGGCCATAGACGAATTCCCGGTTCTTTTTGTTGCTGCGAGCTGCGCTGAAGGAGAAACGCTGATTACCGGTGCTCAGGAATTGCGGGTTAAAGAATCAGATCGAATTCAAAGTATGGTGGACGGCTTAACAGTATTGGGTGTTCGTATTATCGGAACGCCAGATGGTGCGATTGTCTCTGGTGGAGGGCCTGAATTCCGTTTTAGTTCTGGAGCGGTCGAGGCTTGTGAAGATCATCGGATTGCTATGGCATTTAGTGTTGCGGGACTACTTGCCTGCGGACCCGTTCGGATCAGTGATTGCGTAAATGTAGCTACAAGCTTTCCAAATTTTGTTGAATTGGCGAGAGAGGTGGGTTTCCCATTAACGGTGTCCGAGTGAACGTACCTGTGGTCACTATTGATGGGCCGGGCGGTGCAGGTAAGGGAACGCTTGCCCGGCTTATCGCGAAAGAATTGGGGTTTAACCTATTAGACAGTGGCGCCATTTATCGAATTCTTGGCTTAGCTGCATTGCGCGGGGCAGTTGACTTGGACGATCCTGGCCCCCTCAGCACGATGGCTACTAGCTTGTCTTTATCTTTCCCATTTACTGAAAAGCATACTGATATTGTTTTGAATGGTGAATCAGTGGCTGGCCAGTTAAGAAATCAAGACGTAGCTGATGCGGCTAGTCGCATCGCCATCCATCCACTGGTGAGAGATGCATTAATGTTCTTGCAGCGCCAGCAAGCCTGTGTTCCCGGTCTTGTGGGAGATGGACGCGATCTTGGCACCATTGTATTTCCAGATGCAAAATTAAAGATTTTCCTGGATGCTAGTGTTGGGATTCGTGCTGATCGGCGGTATCACGAATTAATTGAGTCTGGTCAAACAGTTGCGCGTTCCGCTATACTACGCGACCTTGAAATTCGAGACGTTCGAGATCGGACGCGGTCAGTAGCACCTCTAGTTGCTGCTGAAGATGCATTCGTCATTGATAGCTCGGATAAAACGCCTTCTGATGTGTTATCGGTCGTGCGAGAATTGTGTCAGGCTCATGGTCTGACAAATTAATTTATGATTGGATTTGGTTGCGACATCAGCAGAATTGCGCGTCAAGTCTTATAAATCAACTCCGCCCGGGCTGATCGGGCGGACGGCAAATTGCCGGAAAATCATAGGATATATGAATGAGCGAAAGTTTCGCAGAACTCTTTGAGCAGAGTCTAATTGACATCGACATGACACCTGGCTCCATTGTAGATGCCACAGTTGTTTCTATCGAACCTGACTTCGTAATTGTGAACGCGGGCCTCAAGTCTGAAGGTGCCATACCTAGAGAGCAATTCCTTAGCGAAGCTGGAGAATTCACCGTACAAATTGGCGATACGATCAAGGTCGCTCTGGAAGCAGTAGAAGATGGATTCGGTGCGACTCGTTTGTCGCGTGAAAAAGCCAAGCGGGCAGAAGTGTGGATCGATCTCGAAAAAGCACACAATGATAGCGCAGTTGTTAACGGTATTATAAACGGCAAGGTGAAAGGTGGATTTACGGTAGACCTTGACGGTATCCGAGCATTCCTCCCGGGTTCTCTTGTGGATGTGCGTCCTGTACGTGATGTGGCGCATCTCGAGGGCAAGGATCTTGAGTTCAAGGTGATCAAGCTAGATCAGCGGCGTAATAACGTAGTTGTGTCTCGTCGTGCAGTTCTCGAGCAAGAGAATTCTGAAGAGCGTGACGCGTTGCTTGAGAATCTAGTCGAAGGTCAGTCTGTGAAAGGTATTGTGAAGAACCTCACTGATTATGGTGCATTCGTCGATCTTGGTGGCGTGGATGGTTTATTGCATATCACAGATATGTCATGGAAGCGGATTAAGCATCCATCTGAAGTAGTTGCTGTAGGCGATGAAGTTGATGTGAAAGTGTTGAAGTTTGATCGAGAACGAAATCGAGTTTCATTGGGTCTAAAGCAGTTGGGTGAAGATCCTTGGGTCGAAATCAAGAATCGTTATCCCGTCAATACCCGTGTTATTGCGCGCATTACCAATTTGACTGATTACGGTTGTTTTGCGGAAATCGAAGAAGGTGTGGAAGGTCTGGTCCACGTATCCGAAATGGATTGGACTAATAAAAATGTACATCCGTCGAAGATCGTTTCACTTGGTGATGAACTAGAAGTCATGGTCTTAGATATCGATGAAGAGCGCCGCCGTATCTCGTTAGGTATCAAGCAGTGCAAAGTTAATCCGTGGGACGCGTTCTCGGCGACTCATGAAAAAGGTGGCAAGGTCTCAGGACCCATCAAGTCAATAACTGATTTTGGGGTCTTTATTGGTCTTGATGGTGGGATTGATGGATTGATTCACTTGTCTGATCTTTCTTGGACTGAGACTGGTGAGGTAGCCGTTCGCAACTTCAAGAAAGGTGAAGATCTTGAGGCGGTCATACTCGCCGTTGATCCAGAACGCGAGAGAATTTCACTCGGTGTGAAACAAATGGAAGAAGATCCGATGGGTGAGATTTTCTCAGGCACTGAAAAAGGCGCCATTGTGAAAGGGATCATCACCGAAGTGGATGCTAAGCAAGCCACCGTAGATCTTGGTAACGGCGTTATCGCTACCTTGAAAGTTGCTGAGTTGTCACGTGATCGAGTCGAGGATGCGCGAACGATTCTGACTGTGGGTGAGGAAATTGAAGCAAAAATCCAGAATGTTGACCGGAAAACGCGAAGTGTCGCTCTTTCTGTTCGCGCCATGGATGAGGCTGATGAAAAAGAAGCCCTTCGTAATTTAAACGATACTCCGGATGACGTGGTGGCTGGCCCTACAACGATCGGTGAGTTAATTAAAGCTCAAATGGAAGGCCGCGAGTAATCCGGCGAAATCGACTGAATTAATTTGGTCGCACAATGGAAGATTTGCATGTTAAGTATTACAAAATCAATGATGATTGAGCGCATTTCGATGCGCTACCCGGCATTATCTCCAAAGGATGTGGAGTTGGCGGTAAAGGCTATTTTTGACCGCATGAGTCATCAGTTGGTTGGAGGTGGTCGGATCGAGTTGCGAGGTTTTGGTTCGTTCTCTCTGCATAATCGGAGGGCGCGAATTGGGCGCAACCCAAAAACGGGTAATTCAGTGGTTTTGGATGCCAAGGCGGTCCCTCATTTTAAGCCAGGAAAGGAGCTTAGGGAGGCCGTGAATACGGCCTTTCTAGAATCCAAAAAGTGATTAAATTACTGAGGCGGCTGATCACGCTTGCCTGGGTCTTGACCTTGCTCGTGATCGGTTGTGTTCTTTACTTATTTAATCCAATTCCGATTAGCATTAATTTTGTCTGGGCACAGACACCCCCAATAAGTCTGGCCGTTGTCTTAATCTCTACGTTTTTTATTGGCGTTGTGTCCGGTAGTCTGCTGACTTTGATTGTGAGCATCTGGCCGGTTTCCAAATCAGTCGCAAATGATTGAGCGACGTATTATTGTCGCTTTAGATGTTTCTGATGCGGCATCACTTGAACAAGTTGTTTTTGCAATCCCTCCGGAGGTTTGTAGACTGAAAATTGGAAAGGAATTATTCACCGCACTTGGTCCTCGGTCCGTAGAGATTTGTCACCGCGCAGGGCATGAAGTTTTCTTAGATCTAAAATTTCACGACATTCCAAATACTTGTGCGATGGCGGTCAGGGCAGCAGCCCGGTTGGGCGTGTGGATGATTAATGTACATTGTTCAGGGGGTGGCGATATGCTCCAGGCTGCAAGCGATGTCTTGATGGGTGAGAGCCATCGGCCACTTTTGGTTGGGGTTACTGTCCTTACGAGTATGGATTCTGAGAGTTTGCGGGAGGTGGGCGTGCTGAGATCAGTAGAAGATCAGGTCTGTGCCTTCGCAGCCTTGGCATCAGATGCAGGCTTAGATGGTTTGGTGTGTTCAGCGAAAGAAGCTTTTGATTTGAGAGCTTTATACGATGCAGATTTTTGTTTGGTGACACCGGGTATTAGGCCGGCTTGGGCTGCAGCGAATGATCAGTTGCGTGTAGCAACGCCACATGAAGCCATAGTTGCTGGTTCTGATTATTTAGTAATTGGGCGCCCAATTACGCAAGCCAAGGATCCAAGAGCAGCATTGGATCGCATTATTAGAGAACTTGGATAGGCCATCCTGGTTTGGTCGAAAGGCCCGTTGGGACCTACATTCTTTCGTCCTTATTCTTGAATTCAATCATTTATTCGATGCTTATGTATTTGCCAGCTCTAGCTAAGAGGTAGGCTAGTATATCGATTCTTCTGAGCGTGCTCGGTGCTATTTGATGTATCTATTACTGAGCACGTTGAATTACGATAAATTTTTTTCGGGTGATGGTGCAACTGATTTACTGAGGTCGATCGTTAAATCAATGCGAGGGACTTGACGAAGCCGGCTCAAATCATTACAGTTCGCGCCGTTCGTGTGTTCCGCGATAGCTCAGTTGGTAGAGCAGAAGACTGTTAATCTTTTGGTCGCAGGTTCGAGTCCTGCTCGCGGAGCCAGTTTTTTCGACCAGCCCATAAAAATTCTAAAACTCGCTCCGCAAATCGATGCTCGAGCGAGTACAATACTGCTTTCATTTTCCGCCATTTGGTTGCTTCGTGAGTCACGATCACTCTTATCCATTCAAAATTGTATCCGATTTCGAACCGGCTGGTGATCAGCCGGAGGCAATCCGAATGCTGATCGAAGGCGTGCGAGCGGGGCTTGCTCATCAGACCCTCTTGGGTGTTACTGGCTCTGGTAAAACATTTACCGTCGCCAAGGTCATTGAAGCTGTCAAGCGCCCGACTATCGTGATGGCTCATAACAAAACGTTGGCTGCGCAACTTTACGGAGAGTTTAAAGAATTTTTCCCCAAAAATGCTGTTGAATACTTTGTTTCTTATTACGACTACTACCAGCCTGAGGCTTACATGCCTGCTAGCGATACTTTCATAGATAAAGATGCGTCAATTAATGAGCATATTGAGCAAATGAGACTATCTGCCACAAAAGCTTTACTTGAACGCGATGATGTAATCATCGTGGCAAGCGTGTCGTCTATTTATGGGTTGGGTGATCCTCAGGCATATCACGAGATGGTTTTGCACTTGACCCCAGGTATGGTGATCGACCAGCGCCAAATTATAAGGCGATTAGCAGAGCTTCAATATAAGCGAAATGACATGGATTTTAGTCGCGGTGCGTATCGAGTTCGCGGTGATGTGATTGATATTTTCCCAGCAGAATCAGATCGTGAGGGTGTTCGAGTTGAATTGTTTGATGATTCTATTGAGCAGCTATCTTACTTCGATCCACTGACAGGCCAGGTTCTCCGGAAAGTGCCAAGATTGACTGTGTATCCCAAAACGCATTATGTAACTAGTCGAGACCGCCTGGTAAATACGCTGGATGATATTAAAGATGAACTAAAGAATCGTCTCACTCAATTTCGTGAACAAGGCAAGCTATTAGAAGCTCAGCGACTAGAACAACGGACTAAGTTTGATTTAGAAATGATTGCTGAGCTTGGTTACTGTCAAGGCATCGAAAATTATTCCAGATACTTATCTGGCCGTCTGAATGGAGAGGCCCCGCCAACGCTTTTTGATTATCTTCCTCCTGACGCTTTGTTAATTATTGATGAATCGCACGTAACTGTCCCGCAAATTGGTGGAATGTATCGGGCTGATCGTTCGAGAAAAGAAACCTTGGTTGAATACGGTTTTCGTTTGCCCTCTGCTTTGGATAATCGGCCACTAAAATTTGAAGAGTGGGAGACCTTGGCGCCACAGATGATTTTTGTATCCGCAACGCCGGGTGTTTATGAGGCCGATCATCAAGCCCAGGTCGCTGAGCAGGTGGTTCGCCCCACGGGGCTCGTAGACCCAATGATTGAGGTGCGCCCAGCTAGCACGCAGGTCGATGATTGCCTCAGTGAGATAGGTGATGTGGTAGCAAGAGATGAACGAGTCTTGGTGACTGTGCTGACGAAGCGCATGGCCGAAGATCTTACTGATTATATGATGGAGCATGGGGTTAGGGTCCGTTACCTGCATTCGGATATAGATACCGTGGAGCGTGTCGAAATCATACGTGATCTCCGGAAAGGCGTGTTTGACGTCTTGATAGGTATTAATCTTTTGCGTGAAGGCTTGGATATGCCAGAGGTCTCATTGGTCGCAATTATGGATGCTGATAAGGAGGGTTTTTTGCGTTCGGATCGCTCGTTAATACAAACCATGGGCCGAGCAGCGCGGAACGTTAACGGTAGGGCAATTTTGTATGCAGATCGAATTACAAACTCTATGCAGCGCGCCATGGATGAAACTGATCGTCGACGAAACAAACAACTGGAATTCAATGAGAAGCATGGCATTACTCCTCAGACAATTCGTAAGCGCATCGATGATGTAATGGGCGGAGCGCACGGGGGCGCGCGAGGTGCTAAAGGTCGTAAAGCCAAGGATAAAAAAGATGGCATCGAATTGGAATCGTTGTTGCCGATTAATCCTCAGGCGCTTTCGCCAGCCCAGCTCGCCAAACAGATTACTCGGCTCGAGAATGATATGTTGAAGGCTGCAAAATCACTCGAGTTTGAGAAAGCTGCTGCGATCCGTGATGCTGTCGCTGAATTACAGTCTTTGGCGTTTAAATAAACAAGGAAGTGGCTATGTCGATTCGTTTTGCGCCCGCAGTAATGAGCTTGTTTGGTCTTTCATTGGCCTGGCGTACGGTGCCTGATTTAGCAGGATGGAGTGGGCCCTGGGATGGGCTGATGTCTATTGGAGCGGTGCTTATTGGCTTAATTATCCTCGGTTCTATGACGGTGCATTTGGCTAGTAGGGGCGTCTTGATGCAAGTATTGAATGATCCTCAGCTTAAAGTTTTGCCTGCATGTTTAACTGTGAGCTTGATGTTGTTGTCTGCACTATTGGCCCCGCACATGCCAGAACTCGCACGGATTCTGATTTGGACGGCCAGTATTGCGCACTTCGTTTTATTGATTTGGCTCATTAATGGTTGGTTCCGTGGTAGTAACTCCCTCGAGGCAGTGTCACCTGTTTGGTTTATTCCAGTGGTCGGAAATGTTGTTATCCCGGTTGGTGCGATGGCGACTAATGAGGTGATGCTTGCTTGGTTCGGATTTTCTGTTGGGATTAGTCTCTGGTTGATGTTGTCGCCAGTGGTATTTTTGAGGCTAGTGCATGGCAAGCCAATGGCTACTGAGCAGGAGGCTTCCCAAATAATTCTTATCGCCCCACCAGCGATTGGCTCGGTGTCTTGGTCGTTGATTGGGGCGGAGATGGGTTCATTGCCTGGGATAATATTAATGTCTGTGGCATTCTTTTTGTTGTTGGCTCTACTCCCTTTGATTTGGCGAATTTTTAGCCGTTCGTTCGTTCCAGCGAACTGGGCGTTTGGATTTCCACTGGCGGCACTTAGTACATGTCTTGCCATTCATGGTGTGTTGCTTGATCGTGAAATATTGATGATTGCATCGGTGTCCATCCTCCTGTTCGTGACAGTGATTGTTGGTTGGTTATTGCTTGGATCGGCCCGAATCTTGGTGAAGACCTGAGAGAGTTTTGGTCGTATTCAGACTGCCAGCTAGGTCGATTTTATGGATTGTGTGCCCAAGACCCTCTATCGGGGTGAGAACATTGCGGTTTGTTGCTTGGTTCAGGGGTTGTTCCTGACTCCAGGGGCTTGCTTTACAACAAAAGCCAAGGCTGTATACTTCGGCCGTCTTTAGGCGCGTAGCTCAGTTGGTTAGAGCGCCACCTTGACATGGTGGAGGTCGTTGGTTCGATTCCAATCGCGCCTACCAAAGACAATCAAACTAGACCGGCCTTTGGTGTAGGTCATCTATCGGAGTTGGAATGCCAGTAATTACTCTTCCTGATGGATCAAAGCGTACATTTGACGAGCCGATTTCCGCTATGGACGTCGCTCTATCTATCGGGCCCGGGCTCGCCAAAGCAACTGTCTGTGCGCGCGTAGATGGGGAACTGAAAGATGTGTCTGATGTGATCAGCAGTGATGCGCATGTATCCTTGATTACGCAGAAAGATCGTGAGGGTCTTGAAGTTATTCGTCATTCTTTTGCGCATTTGGTCGGACACGCTGCAAAACAATTATTTCCGGGCATTAAAATGGCCATCGGGCCGGTGATTGAGAATGGATTCTATTATGACGTCGATTACGAGAGACCGCTGATACTTGACGACCTCGAAGTGATCGAAAAGCGAATCAGTGATCTGATTAAGCTTGATTATTTGGTGATTAAAGAATGGTCTTCACGAGAGCATGCTATTTCCTTATTTACCGAGCGCAATGAAACCTACAAACTCGAGATAATCCGGGATGATATTCCAGATGATGACAATCCAATAGGGCTATACCATCATCAAGAATATACGGATATGTGCCGTGGGCCACATGTCCCAAGTACCCGCTTTCTTCGTTACTTCAAGTTAACTAATGTGACCGGTGCCTACTGGCGTGGTAAGACAGAGAATAAACAGCTCCAACGCATTTATGGGATTGCATTTACATCTAAAGCCGATCTTGATGCTCATCAAAAATTTCTTGAAGAGGCGGCTAAGCGAGATCACCGAAATCTATCGAAAACATTGGATTTGTTTCATTTACAAGAAGAAGCGCCAGGCATGGTTTTTTGGCATCCTAATGGATGGTCAATCTATCGTGTTTTGGAAGATTATATTCGCGAACGTCTCAAGTATGCTGGTTATCAGGAAATTCGGACTCCGCAATTAGTAGATCAAAAATTATGGGAAGCATCTGGTCATTGGGATAAGTACCAAGAAAATATGTTCCTAACATCCAGTGAGAGTCGTGACTATGCTGTGAAGCCGATGAACTGCCCGTGTCATGTGCAGGTTTATAACAAGAAGATTACTTCTTATCGCGAATTGCCGATTCGTTTGGCTGAATTTGGCTCATGCCATCGGAATGAGCCTTCCGGTTCTTTGCATGGTTTGATGCGCGTTCGGAATTTCGTCCAAGATGATGGGCACATTTTTTGTACCGAAGGCCAGATTATTGATGAAGTAAAAACGTTTAATCAATTATTGACTGAGGTTTATCAGCATTTGGGTTTTGACGAGATGATCGTCAGAATCTCTACACGTCCTGAAAAACGGGTCGGAGATGATGAAACCTGGGACAAGGCTGAGAAGGCGTTATCCGGTGCTCTGAACGAGTTAGATGTTGCTTGGGAAGAGTTGCCGGGTGAGGGAGCGTTCTACGGGCCAAAAATTGAATATTCGCTCAAGGATTGCCTCGGTCGAGTATGGCAGTGTGGAACAATGCAGGTAGATTTTTCGATGCCTGGCCGTCTTGGGGCGGAATATGTGGCTGAAGACGGATCTCGAAAGATTCCTGTAATGCTGCATAGAGCAATTCTTGGAAGCTTAGAACGCTTCGTAGGAATACTCCTCGAAAACACCGCGGGCTTCCTATCGCCGTGGCTTTCACCAACTCAGGCAGTAGTGCTCACAATCACTGATGCACAGCATGTCTACGCCAAAGAAATCGAAAATTTACTTGTTGCTCAAGGTCTTCGAGTGAAATCAGATTTGCGCAATGAGAAGATCGGCTATAAAATCCGGCACCACACTTTACAGCGAGTGCCTTATCTTTTGGTGGTCGGTGATAAAGAGGTGGAAAATCAGCAAGTGGCTGTGCGAACTAGATCAGGTGAAGATCTAGGTGCTATGGATGTGAGTGCTTTTATAAGTATGTTGCAAACAAATATTAGCGCTGGCGGCCGTTTTGAAATGAATTCGGAGATAAAGTAATCAGAAGAGCACAACCCAAGGGTGCGCCGGGTGAAAAGCGCACATTGATCAACGAAGAAATTCGGGCGCCGCAGGTGCGGCTGATCGGCCCAACTGGGGACCAAATCGGATTGGTGAATACTAGTGATGCCTTGGTGGCTGCTAGGGAAAACGAGCTCGATCTTGTGTTGATTGCAGAGTCATCTGATCCGCCAGTTGCCAAAATCATGGATTTTGGTAAACGGGTGTATGAAGAGAAAAAGGCCAAGGCTGTTGCTAAGCAAAAGCAACACCACATTCAGGTCAAAGAAGTCAAGTTTCGTCCGGGAACGGACGTTGGAGACTACCAGGTCAAACTACGCAACCTGGTGCGTTTCCTTGAGGACGGCGATAAGGCCAAGATAACCATTCGGTTTCGTGGTCGAGAAATGGCCCACCAACAACTCGGCATGCAAATGCTCGAGCGGGTGGAAAAGGACCTCGAAGAGCATGGAATTGTGGAAGCGCGCCCTAAATTAGAGGGTCGTCAGATGATCATGGTCATAGCGCCGAAAAAGAAATGAGAGAATTTATCTCTAATGCGGAGTAAAAAGGAACTATGCCGAAACTGAAAAGTAATTCTGGCGCGTTGAAGCGCTTTAGGCCGACTGCTAAGGGCTTTAAACACAAGCAGTCTTTTCGTAGCCATATTTTGACCAAGAAGTCGACCAAGCGGAAGCGCCATCTGCGCGGCACGTTAATGGTAGCAGCTGCTGATATTAAGCTGATTCGTCGAATGCTTCCTGGGGTTAGGTAAAAGGAGAGACTCATGCCAAGAATTAAACGCGGTGTAACCGCGCGTGCTAGTCACAAGAAAATACTGAAGCTTGCAAAAGGATACTATGGTGCTCGTTCTCGGGTATTCCGAGTTGCCAAGCAAGCTGTTATTAAAGCTGGCCAATATGCCTATCGTGATCGACGTCAGAGAAAGCGCCAATTTAGAGCACTTTGGATTGTTCGTATTAATGCTGGTGCACGTGAGTGTGGGTTGAGTTATAGCCGGTTTATTAACGGGTTGAAAAAAGCCAATATCGAGATGGATCGTCGTGTGCTTGCAGATCTTGCAATGCATGAGAAAGCGGCCTTTGCGGTAATTGCAGAGCAGGCAAAGCAGGCACTGGATCAAGCGAGCGCTTAATCTTAATCCTTCGGGGTGACTGAAGGGAAGGCCGCCTGGACATCCTCCTCGCGGCCTTTTTTATGTGATTGGACTTTGAATGGAAGAATTACAAACAATTCAAAATACTGCGTTCGACGAAATTGATAAGACTACTTCGCTTTTATCTCTGGATGACGTGCGAGTGCAATATCTTGGAAAAAAGGGCGTTATCAGTGCTCAGATGAAAACCTTGGGTGCGATGCCTGCGGATGATCGTCCTGTTGCTGGTGCCCGGATTAATCGAGTGCGCGACGCGGTCACCATTGCACTGGATGAGAAAAGAAAACAGCTAGAAGCGGCAGTTGAATTATCATCATTGGAGCGCGAAGCGATCGATGTGACAGCGCCTGGGCGGAAAAGCCATGTTGCCGGGTTGCATCCAGTGACGCGGACACTGAATCGATTGAACCGACTGTTTTCTTCGTTGGGATATGAAGTCGCTACTGGTCCTGAAATTGAGGATGATTGGCACAACTTTGAGGCCTTAAATATTCCTTCGCATCATCCGGCTCGAGCAATGCACGATACGTTTTACTTTCAAGATGGTCGAGTGCTTCGAACTCATACCTCTCCTGTGCAAATTCGTACAATGATGACCCAGGAGCCACCAATCCGAATTTTAGCGCCTGGCAGAGTGTATCGTTGTGATCATGATCTAACCCATACCCCGATGTTTCACCAGATCGAAGGCCTAGTAGTGGATCGCGATATCAGCTTTGCTGATCTAAAGGGCACTATTGTGACGTTTTTAAATCGATTTTTTGAGGCTGATTTGGAAGTCCGTTTTCGGCCTAGTTACTTTCCATTTACGGAACCTTCGGCAGAAGTCGATGTGCAATGTGTTATGTGCAAAGGCGCAGGATGTCGTGTTTGCTCGAATACGGGTTGGCTTGAAGTTATGGGTTGTGGGATGGTTCATCCTAAAGTGTTTGAGCACACTGGTATGGATACTTCGGTTTTTACTGGTTTTGCCTTTGGAATGGGTGTCGAGCGACTTGCGATGTTGCGTTATGGCGTTGGTGATCTTCGATTATTCTTTGAGAATGATCTGCAATTTCTCAACCAGTTTCACGGATAAATATGAAAATAAGTATTTCTTGGCTACGAAGCTTATGTCCAACTGATATTTCTGTTGATGAAACGATTAGTCGTTTGACGATGGCAGGTCTTGAAGTAGATGGAATGGAGCCTGCTTCGACTGATTTTCATGGCATTGTAGTGGGTGAGATTTTGGCGGTTTCGCCTCACCCAAAAGCGGACAAGTTACATGTATGCAATGTCGATGATGGGTCACAGACTGTGCAAATAGTTTGTGGGGCTGCCAATGTGCGCGTTGGATTGAAGGTCCCTCTGGCAAAAGTCGGTGGTCAAGTGGCTTCCGGAGTTGAGATTAAACAGTCTGAGATTCGCGGCATTGAGTCTAATGGCATGCTTTGTGGTGCCGACGAACTTGGATTATCAAGCGAGCAGACGGGTCTGATGGAGTTGCCGGAAGATGTGCCGGCAGGCACTGATTTTGCCGACACACTGGGTCTTCCAGATACTATAATTGAGGTGGACTTGACCCCTAATCGGGGTGACTGTTTATCAGTTACTGGACTTGCTAGAGAGCTTTCAGTGCTGACTGAGACTGTTTTTCGGGAGGTTTTAATTCTTCCTGTTGCATCCGAAACTGACACGCAGGTCCATGTAACTTTGAGTGCGAAGTCCGGCTGCCCCAGCTATGTTGGGCGGGTGATTCATGGTGTCGATGTGAGTCGCCCGACGCCTTTATGGATGTCAGAGCGTTTAAGGCGCTCTGGTATCCGATCGATTGATGCAGTTGTGGATATTACGAATTACGTGATGTTGGAGCTGGGTCAGCCGATGCATGCTTTTGATCTTCTTCAGCTCAAAGGCGGGATTGAGGTCCGGTTCTCCAGAGTGGGAGAATCAATACGATTATTGGATGGTAAAGAGTTGATTTTATCAGATGATGTTTTGGTGATTGCAGACCAGGAGAGAGCTCTTGCGTTGGCCGGCATTATGGGGGGAGAATTTTCAGGAATCTCCGAGGAAACTACCTCTGTATTTTTGGAGAGCGCGTACTTCAATCCGCTCACTATTGCGGGTAAAGCGCGTCGGTTTGGTTTGCATACAGATGCGTCAGCCCGCTTTGAACGGGGCGTTGACTGGAGGTTATCTGAGCATGCTTGTGAGCGTGCGACTCGATTAATGCTTGATATTTGTGGTGGCAAGCCCGGTCCTGTCGTTGTGACTCAGGATGAAGAATCTTTGCCGGCTGTGACCGAAGTGATTTTGACAGAACGACGTATAAGTCAGCAATTACGCATTACCTTGGCGCCAGAGCGCGTCCACAACATATTGTCATCACTTGGATTTGGCGTTGAGCGCATCGAGAAAGGATATCGCTGTGTTGTGCCGAGTTGGCGCTTTGATATATCAATTGAGCAAGATTTGATTGAGGAATTGGCTCGCATCTATGGCTACAACAATTTACCTACGTCTCTTCCAGCGCAGGCCCTTTCGATGGCTTCGGTGCCTGAGGCTATCACGCGTGTATCGCGCTTGAAATCTTACTTGGTGGATCAAGGTATCCAAGAGGCGATCACATACAGTTTTGTTGATCCAGCCGTCCAAAAAATACTCGGCGATGGTCACCCTGGCGTAAGTTTAGCTAATCCCATTGCCTCGAATATGTCAGAAATGCGGCGGTCCTTATTGCCGGGACTTGTCGAAGCGGTACGCTACAATGTAAATCGACAAGCATCTAGTATTCGGTTATTTGAGACTGGTCAGTGTTTCGTTGAGTGTAATGGGGGGTTGGATCAGTCCGAGAGACTGGGGATCGCGCTCTACGGCCAATCAACTGCCTTACATTTTAGCGGGTCACGTGGGATTGATTTTTTTGACCTGAAAGGCTTTATTGATGAGCTTTCGATGATGAATGGCGGTGTATCGCTTCAGTGGGAGCCGGGCGCACATCCATCGATGGCGCCTGGTCAGACTGCTTGCATTCGCAAAGGAGGTTTGGTGCTCGGCGTGGTCGGTCGATTGCACCCCCGTCTGTCGCGTGAGTTAGATCTGCCAAAACCACTTTATCTCGCTGATTTGGCGCTGTCATCTCTGACTGAGGGTCAAGTAACTGCTTTTAAAGAAATTTCGAGGTATCCTCGGGTAAACCGAGATTTGGCGATTTTAGTTTCGGAAGCAGTGGAGTGGCAGGCCGTTTTAGATGTCATTATTGAAGTTGGTGATCGGCGGATAGGTGAAGTCGAATTATTTGATATCTATAGGGGTCCAGGCGTAGCTAATGGTTATAAGAGCTTGGCATTGTCGATTAAGATACAGGATTTGGAAGCGACCTTAGAAGATGTAGCTGTCCAGGTCCTAGTTGATGAAGTGGTATCTCGATTGCAAAGCCGTTTGGGCGCAGAATTAAGGAGTTAAAAAGTTGGCAGCACTTACAAAAGCAGATTTATCTGAACACTTGAATGATGTGGTTGGTTTAAATAAGCGTGAAGCCAAGGAATTGGTAGATTTGTTATTTGATGAACTTCGGGGTTCATTGATTGACGGACAGCCAGTTCGATTATCCGGATTTGGTAACTTTGAGCTGAGAGACAAGAGTGAGCGCCCCGGTCGCAACCCGAAAACTGGGGAAGAGGTTGCGGTGAGCGCGCGTCGAGTGGTGACATTTCGGGCTGGTCAGAAGCTCCGTTCGCAGGTAGAACGATACCATCCAGTGGATAATGAATGAGTACGGTCGACCTTTTCGATGATGATTTGCCTCAAATACCCGATAGGGTCTATTTCACGATTGGCGAGGCAAGTCGATTGTGTGGTGTTAAGACGCACGTGCTTCGGTACTGGGAGCAGGAGTTCGAGGGCCTCGAACCCGACAAGCGTCGGGGAAATCGCCGGTACTACCGCTATCAAGATCTAATCATGATCCGACGGATCCGTTCGTTGGTTCATCAAAAGGGTTTTACGCTTACTGGTGCGAAGTTAAGAATTCAAGAAGAGGATGGGTCTCGGGTTGAGGCAACGCAGGATAACTCGAAGGGAATGGCTCTTCGTGAGGTTATTCGAGATTTAGAGCACGTCCGTCGGTTGCTGTCCGATTAAGACGCTGTATACTTTTGATTCTCGGGGCGTGGCGCAGTCTGGTAGCGCACTTGCATGGGGTGCAAGGGGTCGTAGGTTCAAATCCTGCCGTCCCGACCAAGTTCAAATTCGAACAGTATTAATGGTTTAGATTCTTAAATATTTAATTTCATGCTATCGATGTGAGTGGCCGTTTTGGCTGAGTCTGTCTTAGTAATCGACTGCCTCTGAAGAAGTGAAGAGAGTATCCATCTGAATTTATTTCATCTAATTTCTACTGATTAGCTACAAGCAAATTATTTTCAGGGCGAGCCACTTGCTGTTCTCTTAATATGTGGGTTGTTCGAATTATCTCATTTGGGTAACTTCAGTGTGACTGAAGAGCAACGGGTATTCATTGCGAATCTCAAGTAATTTTTGTAAAAGTACAGAGAAGGTCATTCATCTAAAATAGATTTGCCGTTGACTTTACTTCAGAACCTGCGAACCTATACAGGTCCGAGTGCTTAGCATGTGTCCGCGTAACAGCAGCACTGACTGGCATATTAAGTGAAAAGTGCAGATTTTTCGGGCGTCTGTGCAGATGCTGCTGAGGAATACGCATGCAAACTGGTAAAGTAAAATGGTTTAACGAGACAAAAGGTTTTGGATTCATCGTTCCTGATGAGGGCGGAGATGATGCTTTTGTTCATATTTCTGCGGTCAAAGAAAATGGCTTAGATCGTTTAGAAGATAATCAACGTGTCGAATTTGATCTTGCATCTGGCCGTAACGGTAAAGTTGCTGTCAAATCCTTGAAAGTGCTCGACTAATACTTATGAAAGATAAGGGTACATGTCTACGTACCCTTATCTTCAAGAATTAGTTCAAAAACTGATTCTATGTTTAGCGGGGTAATTTTCCCGACTGACTGAAGTAATATATACTCCTTACACTATTCCGCTTGACGTACTGTAACTGGGATGAATTTTTCTAGGTTGTACTTTTGCTAGGCAATCTGCGCGCAGATGACCATGAATGAGGCACTCTTCGTAAAGTCTGTCGGACAACTTAGCAAAATAGCTCTATTAGATTACTGGTTTATTTTAGGCTGCCTGTCCCCAGTGGCTTTTGAGATCTTGTAGAAAGTTGGTTAGATTTTTGAAAATGCGATTCAGTAATCAAAAAACCTTGTCTGATGAACATATTTAACCTTCCCGGTTCGCTGCGACTCTAGCGGTTGAATACGAACAGATTATGGTGATCTAAGTTCACAAAATTATCATTTTTCTTTCATTTTTGGACCCAGGTAAGGTGGTTTGGGTTTGCATCTTTTTCCCCTTTAAAGCTATATGCGCAAAGAGCACCATCGTCTAGTGCGATACTGTAATCAAGACAGACTGCTCTGGAATGTTCTATTCTAGGAATGCCTCTCATCCAGTAGTGCCCAAAAAAACACAATTGTTCTTCGTATGTCGGCGCTGGTTCTAAAAGTTTTATATTTGGAATACGAGCTCTTTGTGATCCATCTATTACGGCGGCTGAGCGGTAAGTGGTTTGTGAAGGAGTCCACCAATTTACTCGGATACGCCTACGTTTGATTCCGTAGTAGTCGTTGAAAGTAGTGTCGCCAGGCAAGGGTAGTTCAAGGCCGTTTAATAGCGTTTCGCGCGCGGCCCATGCCGTGGATCCCTTTATTCCTGTTTGCTCAAAAAAAGAACGATCTTGTGGGCAATGATTAACGTCTAGGAATTCAGCGAGTTCCTCTTTTGCTGGCTCGTGCCAACATGCGTGAACTGCTCGTACGTCGGCCATTTCAAACCATATGGGAAGCTTAGCGAACCACGCAATCGTCTCTTCATAACCAAATCGATCATTGGCATAAGCTTCCAGAAAGATTTCGTGTTGCTTTAAATGGTTAGTAGTGTGGCTGCGGATGTATTGACCGGGATCGTCAGTTCGCTTGATCACAAACCCGACGGCATTGAATTCATGATTTCCTGACAAGCAGATTGCAATCCCTAGCTCACAAAGTTCGCGGACTATTTCAACAGTTTGTTTTTGCTCGGGGCCTCGGTCGATTAAATCGCCTAAAAATACGAGTGTAGCATTTGGTTGTTTCCAACCTCGTTGTTGCTTCTTGTATCCAAGACGTTCAAGCAGTGTGAGTAAATAGCTCGCATGCCCGTGTATGTCTCCTACGAAATCTAGTCGCATAGAATCCCATCTAAAATTAAGAGGTGAAGGTTAGTATAGTTCAGGCGTTGTCGTTCACGGCATCGACAAATAGTAATTTCGGCCCCAGTAATAGGTTATAGATACACCAAATTAATTGCATCTCAAGGCATGGGCAATAAGTTCCTTGAATTTTTTGATTTGCTCGATGGTGTGCGGTTCGTCAGCTGATCAAGAAGAGAGTACTTTAGTAAACATAATGCTGTTCCTTGTACCCTCAGTTCACGACTTTTTTTGGGGCCGAAGCATTAGGCCGATCATTAGAATTAAAAAAGCGAGCAGGGTTAATCCGATTGCGATTAACTGCCATGTAGGCCAAGTTTTCATATTTTCTGGAAGGATTTCTTTAGCCTGATTACTTAGTGCAGAAATTTGCTCCATTGCAGCTTGGCTGACTGATGGCTGGTCCATGTATAATTTGGCTGTATCCGAGGATGTCTTGGGTTTTCCGTCAATTGCTGATCCGACCTGACCGACCCCCTGAGCTGAATTATTGGCTAATTCGAGTGCAGGCTTTTGTTTCAAAACCTCAAACATTCGTTGGATTTGTCGTTCGTGGCTTTGATCAAAGCTCTGCAGCGTCAGTAGACTGCGTCCTGCGACTGGACTGTCTAATTGCATTCGAAGTGAGCTCGCCTTCTCTCTTATCGGATCTATGCCGCTACCAAAAGTGACCCAGTACTCTCGCTTCGAGTCTGTAAGAGGCCCTGTCGCCCCAACAATGTTCGCAGATAATCCGAGAGTTTGATTGGATGCAATGGTCGGTGGTAATTCTTCTAGGTCAAGAATCACAGAAGAATCGATTAAAATTCGATCATTTTTTCCGAATTCTGTATTCAATCGATATCGACCCGGGCTTGGAGTGGACCAGATCAAGGCCCGGTACCCCCGACCGGTATACCAGTTGATTGATGGGTCATTCACTTCATGGTCGATGGCGATCTTTTCTGACTTCAGCTCAATTTTTTTTGTTTCGTCTAGGCGAATGATGCGTAACTGACGGATATCTGCATCTACTTGGATGTGTTGGTCTCGAACCGGCAACTGTTGCGATCGCAAGGCCAGTTCCAGAGCATCCAGCATCACTGGGATGAGATCTCCCGGGTTATTGATCAAAGTAAATAACCCGTTGGTGGCAAGTGAAATTTGGCGAAGAAGTGATAAATCTGCCTGTTTTGATAGGGCAATGGTATGTATTCTACAGTTTTTTTTGATTGCAGAAGGCAGTACTACTTTCAAGATACGGTCACGTGAAGCCTGTGACGCCTCGCGACCCCCTCGAACATCAACGATACCATCTGTTATAAGGATTACATGACACGCAGCCTTACTTTCCTTTCCTGCTTCAATTCCGGTTTTTAATGCGCTTTCCATATGTGTAAACCGGTCCGTCGAACCGATTGACGATTCAATGGGTTTCAACAGTGCGTCCCAACGAACATTAACTGGTCCGTAAGGAACTAACGGTCTTACGTCAGACCCAAATAACCATATTCCGCCAAGTGACTCGTCGGGTAGAAGAGTCGCAAGCAGTGCAGTGGCGGGGCCTCGTACGGCTTTCGGATCAGCTTGCTCCATAGAGCCCGAGACATCTACCAACACACGCACGTCAGCAGGCTGTGCTTCGGCTGGAATAGCGACGTAACATGCTACGATTAGAAATGATCTAACAGCATACGTCTGGATGGTTTTTAAAGTGATTAAGCACATCTGGATTTGCTAGGCTCTCTTGGTTTTTTACTTGCTGACCGTGCACCACATCGCGTACGGCTAACTCTACAATTTTTCCACTTCGTGTGCGTGGTAAGTCGGGTACCTGAGCAATAATATTCGGCACATGGTGTATCGTTGTATTTTTACGAATAACTGTTTTGATATTTTTTCGCAAGTTTTCATTCAAGATAACGTCTTTTGTAAGTACTACAAATAAGATTATGCGGTTGTTATCTTCAGTTTTTTGACTAATTGCGAGCGATTCTAGCACTTCAGGGATGGCTTCAACCTGGCGATAAATTTCGGCTGTGCCAATGCGGACACCAGCAGGATTGAGCGTTGCATCTGCGCGACCGTATATAATAAATCCGTCTTGCACTGTGCGTTCTGCGAAGTCGCCGTGTGCCCAGAGCCCGGGAAACTGTTCAAAATAGGCCTGTTGATATTTGGATCCATTTGAATCGCCAAGAAAGGCCACGGGCATGGCAGGGAAGGGTTGACGACAGACTAGCTCCCCTTTTTCGCCCACCACTGGTTGGCCTGCCTCGTTAACGACATCAACTGCAAGCCCAAGGCCCGCACACTGAAGCTCACCTTCGTAAACTGGACGAATGGGGCAACATAAGCAGAAGCAAGAGACAATGTCGGTCCCGCCGGAAATTGAACCGAGCAGGATGTCGCTTTTAACATCCCTGTAGACGTAATTAAAAGATTCGTGTGACAAGGGTGACCCTGTAGACAATAGTGTTCTAAGGTTTCCTAGGTCATGTTTATTTTTTGGTGAGTATTGTTTCTTTTCGATGGCCGCAATGTATGTGGCGTTGGTTCCAAAGATATTCCACTGGTCTGTCTCACATAGTGACCAAAGTGTTTTTATGCCACGCGCAAATGGCGCCCCATCGTAAGTGATTACTGTGGCCTGTGAAGCGAGTGAGCCAAGTAGCCAATTCCACATCATCCAGCCGCAGGTAGTGAAATAAAACACTTTATCCCCAGGCTTTATATCAACATGGTAGCGATGTTCTTTTACGAGTTGAATTAGGGCACCACCTTGACTATGCACAATGCATTTCGGGATGCCAGTGGTTCCTGAACTGTATAAAATAAATCCAGGATGATTAAAACCAGTATCTGCGAAGGTTAGCGAATGCTTTCCATTAGTCGCTTGCTCGAAGCTAATCGTTTGATAGGTTGTGCCTTTGACCTCTTCACTAATCACATCAAAACCAGAACCTGGATGCACGATGCAGCTAGTGACTGTCGGAAGATTATTTAGTAGCGCCTTGATGCGCCCAGACGCATCAATTGAAACTTTGTTGTAGCGGTTGCTGAGGCCCGCCAAAAGAACCTTAGGCCTCGTTTGTCCAAACCGGTCAAGTGCACCCTGAAGGCCAAAATCTGGCGAACAACTTGTCCAAATGGCTCCTATTGACAGGGTTGCTAAGACGCCAATAATAGCTTCAATGCCATTGGCTACGTACCCCGCAACAACATCTCCTGATTGCACCCCGAGCGATGAGAGGGTGTGTTGCATATTGGCGACATTTTGGCGCAGTTCACCCCAAGTGTAGGTTTTGCGCTGTCCAGCTTCGGTATGGGTGATGATCGCAATTTCGTCATCAGCGCGCGCATGCCTGAGGCAGTTTTCGGCAAAGTTGAGAGTGGATTCTGAGAAGAAACGAGCGCCTGGCATTAGTTCTTTGCCAGTTAAGACTGGTCCTTGACGATGACCAGAGAGTTCCGCATGGGCCCAGACACTATCCCAAAACTTATCTGATTCATGAATGCTGAACCGGTGTAAGCCCTCATAGTCATGAATTGAACGGCCGAACCGTTCGTTGACGAAGGCCATCAGATCTGTAATCTGCGCACCGCCTTTTCGTGATTCAGAGGGGCTCCAGAGAGGTTCCATGCGAGCTATTCCTGTTTAGCAGTAGAATTTAGAAGCCTATCAGAAGCTCTCTGCGGTTGGGTTGTATCAGCTTTAACAAAAAACTAGATTTTGATCTTCAAGTGTTGCCTTGGCCACTCATGGTCAATAACTTTTTATACATTTACTTGCCGTGGTTAAATTAAGTGCGACTTAATTTTCAATTGCATATCTTGGGGGTGATTCGGGTTTGTTCGGAATTAGAACATGTGCTGGCCACCATTGATGGCGAGATTTGAGCCAGTAATGAACCCGGCGCGCGTTGAAGCTAAAAATGAGACTGCGTAAGCGATTTCATCGGGATTACCTAGTCGCCCGACTGGTATGGTCGAAGCAATTTGTTCTAGTATATCGTCGCCGATTGCAGACACCATCGCTGTCATAATGGAGCCTGGACTTATTGTGTTGACGGTCACTCCCCTGGAGCCTACTTCTTGTGCCAATGATTTTGTAAAGCCGTGCATACCGGCTTTGGCTGCGGCGTAATTCGCTTGGCCAAATTGTCCTTTTTGCCCATTGACTGAACTTATATTTATTACTCGACCCCACTTTTCTTCGAGCATACCGTTAATCACAAGGCGCGTAATATTGAAAACTGAACGCAAGTTTGCATTCATTACTTGATCCCACTGTTCGAGTGTCATCTTTCGAAACGTTGAGTCTCGAGTAATTCCTGCATTATTCACTAGGCAATGGATGTTGCCATATCTTGTAACAATACCGTCAATACATTGCTTGGACGATTCGGCATCAGAGACGTCCCCATACGCAATATCAAGCTCATAACCATCTTCACGCTGTTCCTCCTGCCACGCTTTCGCTTTGTCGTGATTGCCGCCAGCATTGTATCCTGCAACTACAATGAATCCATGCGTTTTAAGCTCGCGACAAATGGATGTGCCGATTCCACCGGTGCCCCCAGTAACCAGTGCAATTCGTTGAGGCATTGATTTGCTCCGTGATAATGATAAAAATCTTGTACTATTAATGGCTTTTCAGAAGCTGGATGCAAGCATGACTTACTCAGATTCGCCCAGGCCATTAGTCGCAGAGACCGTCGATGCTAAGGGCCTTAAATGTCCAGAGCCTGTCATGTTACTGCGTAATGCACTTCGTAAGGTCTCTGACGGAACGTCCGTCAAGCTATTGGCGACCGACCCTTCGACGTGCAGAGACATCCCAGCTATGTGTCGCTTCATGGGACACAAATTGGTCTCGGAGCAGGAGAGAGACGCTATCTATGAGTTTGTAGTCGAAGCACGTGGCGCCAATTGACAATCGCCTAGAATCTTCTGCCATTGATTGATGTGAGTCTCTAGAGCTGACTTCAATTCAGTGCGAGTCCCGGATTCAAGCATCAACTGATGATTGACGACATCATCCACCGTCAGCCTGGTATTAACTTGAATTATAGGGTTCCAGAGTGTTTCAAAGGAATCGAGCGCTAAAACTATATTGACCAATTTCGGGCGGATTCTGTCCCCGTAATACCCGGCCACAAAATCGAGAACTCTCTTTCCAGCGGGTGTGGTTTGTTTCATTGGGCAGATAGCGTTTTGCCGTATTGCTAAGGCTTGCATAGTATTTGCAGACTTAAGCCAGTCCAGTGTTTCACGTAGACTTTGACTCAGAATTCCGTGGTGGCCTGTGGCTGCCCACCGTTTGAGTGCGATTTCGAGTTCACTTGCAAGCTCTTCATCGGGTACGTTTTTATCGGTAAGGCTGGATAAGATAATGGTTCGCAAACGTGTGAAAGCCTCTCTGTAGGCGAGCAAATTTTTTCTTAATGAGTAGGGTTCATGCGATGGCAGTGTGGTCTGAAGAATGGTCGCCTCTTGGCTTGCAAATAAGAGCCGCATCGTCGCAACTTTGAGATCGTTTGACTTGGCTGTCATGGCTTTCTGAAACCAGGGTTGACTGCTGAATTGTTCTCGGCAGTTTCTGAGTCCTTTCTGGACTCGCCATTCGTAAATAAAACGGAAAGAAGCCTTTTTTTGGCGTCCGAGAGACGAATTTCGGTCAGCAATGAGGGGAATTAGACCGCATTTGCCGAGCGAAAGAGCATCGGCGAAGCCGACTCTGGTTTCGCTGAAAAAACCTGGTGGTAGGGTAGTTCTCACACGTTTTGATTCCGTCAAAGGCTGGGGCATTATGGATAAAATTCGCCCTATTCGATTGAGGTCGTCTTGATTGGGGGCGAATGATTCTTGAGGATTTTTACAAGCATTCAGCAATATCACACTAATGAAAAGGAAGATTGCTTTGTACATAGTTTTTTAATCCCTCGATCGCTTGCCGCGCTGTTGGAGGCGGTCGCGTTGCCATTTCGATTTTAGCCAATCTGAGATTCTCAACGAATGCTTTTGAGCAAGATCGCCCGGAAAAGTCATCGAGGCTAGGCTCGAATGGTATCCCAACAACGTCGCACAATACCCATTCAAGACCCTGGGGTCTTGCTTCCACTTTTTCGAATCGTAATTGTTCGTCGAGGCTGCGGCCGGTTGGGATGTACCAAAGCCCAAAGTCATCCAACTTACGTTGTGGATCGCTACTAAGACAAAAGTGGGAGATTTCATGTAATAAACTGCGAGAGTAGTCTTTTCGAAAAAAAATGATTGCAGGTTGGCTCATTTTTGAGGCTTGATAAAAGGGCTCGTCGGCGCCTCCTTGAATTTTGATGTCAGGGAAAATTTTTTCAAAGGCGTTGAGCAGATGCGTCAAGATATTTTTAGGTTGCATGGCGGAATTATAACCGATGGCTTGGTTTTGGATTGTAATAGGTTTGTTGTCGGTGATTGGGTCAGTTACATGGATTTTGCCATCCCCGATCGAACGACGCCAGGGAAACCGTCGAATGGAAGCTTTATCGCTCGGAATGAAGGTGCGTCTCAAGTCTTTAAGTAATTGGGAGGAGCAACGGTTGGAGTTGACCAGATTGCCTCAGTATCTTTTATGGACTGATCAAAAGCCGCGTTCATTTACTCTTTGGCGCATACCGGAGCGGGAGTCCCCTTGGATTGCACCTCCAGATTCTTCTAGTTGGGACTTGCTAGATTCGCCTCTGATGGAGGTCTTGGATCGTTTACCTGATGAAGTCTATGGTCTTGGCGCCGAGGCAGGCGCTGTATGGTTGGCCTTGGATGATGCGCGAGGAGGGCTTGAGCCATCTGAAATACGCGATTTTTTGAATCAAATTTTGAATTGTGTAAGGCCAAAAGAAGTCGGAAAATCGAGTAGTAGTTTTGTCGGTAATGATTAAAAATGTAAAAAATAGATGGATGAGGCTTGCATCGGAAGTAGATTTTCTTTTTCAATGCATCCCTTATTTGATTATATCAATCTAAATTTCAGGGGACGTATGGGTAAATCACTGGTCATTGTGGAGTCGCCGGCTAAGGCTAAGACCATTAACAAATATCTTGGTCCAAATTTTGTAGTCAAGTCGAGTATCGGTCATATCCGCGATTTACCAACCTCAGGCTCCGGGACGGTGGAGAAAACTCCGAAGGACTCATCGCTTACTAAAGAACAGAAAGCAAAAGGGCAATTGGTACGGCGAATGGGTGTTGATCCCGATCACCGCTGGGCTGCTCGTTATGAAATTCTGCCGGGCAAAGAAAAAGTAGTGGCTGAATTAAAGAAGCTTGCAGCACAGGCGGATACCATTTACTTAGCAACTGATTTGGATAGAGAGGGTGAAGCTATTGCGTGGCACTTGCAGGAGACCATCGGCGGTAGTCCGGACAGATATCAACGTGTAACTTTTTCTGAAATCACTAAAACGGCAATAGAAGCGGCTTTTTCAAAAACCGCTTCTGTCAACACGGACCGTGTTAACGCGCAACAAGCTCGTCGCTTTCTGGATCGCGTCGTTGGCTACATGGTGTCGCCGCTTCTTTGGTCTAAAATTGCACGTGGTCTTTCAGCTGGGCGCGTTCAGTCTGTTGCTGTGCGTTTGGTTGTTGAACGTGAGCGTGCCATCCGAGCCTTCATACCTGATGAGTATTGGGAGTTATTTGTTGATCTGACGCATCAAGGTGGTGAGTCTCGGTTTCAAGTGACGGACTATCAGGGTAAAGCGTTTAAACCGAAAAATGCGACGGATGCTACACAGGCGACTGATGCACTCTACAAAGCGAGCTACCGCGTAGCCGAGCGTGAGAGTAAGCCCGGAAAAACAAGGCCCCCGGCGCCCTTCATTACTTCGACACTGCAACAAGCGTCTAGTCAACGACTTGGTTTTGGGGTTAAGAAAACGATGGTGTTGGCTCAGAGGCTATATGAAGCGGGCTTGATCACTTATATGCGAACAGATTCTACATTTTTGTCCGGTGACGCTGTGAATGCAGCCCGTGCTCTTATTTTGGACGATTTTGACGATCGCTACCTGCCGGAAACAGCCAATTTTTATTCGGCGAGGAAGAATGCTCAGGAAGCTCACGAAGCGATTCGACCCTCAGATGTTCGAAAGAAAGGCGCCGACCTCCAGTCAGTTGAGCGGGATGCTCAAAGACTTTACGAATTGATTTGGAGGCAGTTTGTGGCCTGCCAGATGACCCCGGCTGAGTACTCAACCACGACCATAAAGATTGAAGCGGCTGGTTATACTCTGAAAGCACGCGGTAAAATAACCACTTTTGCTGGATATCAAGCCGTTTCGCCCCCTGGCGGAAAAGCGGATGATGCGGCAGAGTTGCCCGATATTTCAGTTGGCGCAACGGTCTCACTTCTGGCCGTGGATCCACGGCAAAAATTTACTTCTCCACCACCCCGCTATAACGAGGCGTCGTTGGTCCGTGAGCTCGAAAAGAAAGGTATCGGTCGACCATCTACTTACGCGGCTATAATTTCAACCATCCAGGATAAAGGTTATTGCGAGATAGAAGGAAAGCGGCTTTTCGCAACTAAAATAGGCGAGATCATAACGGACCGTCTTACCGAAAACTTTAGTGATCTGATGGGCTATGATTTCACAGCTATTATGGAAGACTCCCTTGACGAGGTGGCGGAAGGCCAAAAAGACTGGATGGTTGTATTGGACGAATTTTATGCCAAGTTCAAAGCCAACCTGGATTTAGCAGCTAGCCCTGAGGGAATGCGTCCAAATAACCCCACTGAAACCGAAATTGTGTGTCCGACATGCGAACGTTCAATGATGATTCGAACGGCCACGACGGGTGTATTTCTTGGTTGTTCGGGATATCAACTCCCGCCTAAAGAGCGCTGTAAAACTACGATTAATTTAACATCGGGTGACGAGGCTATAGCCGAGGGAGATGAAGCTGAAACTACGGCATTGATGGATAAGAGACGATGTCCAAGTTGTGAGACTGCGATGGATTCTTATCTAATTGATGAGCGCCGCAAATTGCATGTATGCGGCAATAATCCAGATTGCCTAGGCCATGATGTGGAGGAGGGGCATTACAAGATCAAGGGCTATGAGGGTCCTTCCCTTGATTGCGATAAATGTGGCCAGGAAATGCAGCTTAAAACCGGCCGGTTTGGCAAGTTTTTTGGGTGTACCAATGCTGAATGCAAGAACACACGTAAGCTGCTCAAGAGTGGGCAAGCTTCTCCTCCTAAAATGGACCCGATTCCCATGCCATGGCTTAAGTGTCGAAAGGTTGAAGATAGCTACGTGCTTAGGGACGGCGCTAGTGGTTTATTCCTTGCAGCCAGTGGATTTCCGAAGAATCGTGAGACACGTGCACCCTTGGTCGAAGAGATATGTAAGGTAAAAGATAATTTGGAGGCCAAGTACCATTTTTTACTTTCGGCACCGATGGAAGACCCGGACGGAAATCCAACGCAGGTGCGTTTTTCTCGCAAGAGTACATCGCAGTATGTTATGAGCGAAAAAGATGGAAAGGCCACTAAATGGCGAGCCACTTTTGAGAATGGCCGATGGATTGAAGTCTAATGCGTCCTCAAAGGACGCGTAGTCGAGTACGTGGGGCGTTTATAAAGTTAGAGGCTTTAGCTGCCATGGAGGCTCAAACGAAGCTTGTGGAGCTTGCTCTTGCTGAGGCAGTTATGCATCAAATGCAGGCGACTTGGTTAGCCTTGATTCGGCAAATCGCTGATTCGCAGGGTATTAAACCTGAGAGTGTTAGCTCGCTGAGCGATTTAGTTATTTGCCTCAAAGATCGTAATCTCATCTCAGTAGAGGCTAATGAGTTGAGGCGAATTTTGGCGGACCCTGATTCGTGGGCCTCACTAATGTCTGCTGAATACATTGATGTGACTTGTCCTCAAGAGCTTCAGTTCAGCAATGCATCGAATGCCATCCCGTCTCTAGATCGCTCGGGACTCACGGCTATTCGGGTGGACCGCTATCGGTCTTGGATTGATGAGCTTAGGCTGTTAATTGAATCCATGCAAAGTCGGTTTGACGAATTTTAGAGGGCTGTCCTGATAACGCCTACGGCTTGTCCCTCTATGAAAAAGTCTGATTGGTCTTGAATTTCGATGGGGGCAAAAGAATCGTTTTCGGGTAATAAGCGTAATCGTCCGGAGTGTTGCTCAAGGCGTTTTACGGTCACTTCTCCGTCTAAGCGAGCAACTACGATCTCACCATCATGAGCGGTATTGGTTTTTCTTACAGCCAGTAAGTCGCCATCAAAAATACCAATATTAATCATTGATTCACCTTCGACCCGCAAAAGGTAGTCAGGTTTTGTTTGAAATAGATCTGGTTTTATCGGGATTATCTTTTCCACATGGGCCTCAGAATCAATGGGGATGCCCGCTGCTACTTTGCCAATTACGGGTAAGCCATTTTCTGGAGAGGATTCATTATCAGTCTCGACTAAGCATTGAATTCCTCGGCTGGCTCCGCCCTGAAGACGAATGGCGCCACGTCGTTCCAATGCCCTTAGGTGAGACTCTGCGGCATTTATCGAGCGGAAGCCAAGCGTATTAGCAATTTCCGCACGCGTTGGCGGGCGACCTTCGTCGCGGATGGATTCTTGAATTACCTCGAGCACTCTGGTTTGAGCTTTTGTCAATTTGATTTCAGTCATACTGAATAAATTATCAGTCTATTTGATGAATTGGAATCAGCGTGTGATCAAATATTCTATTAATGCCTTCTGGGCATGTAGCCGATTACCAGCTTGCTGCCAAACAGACGCAGTACGCGGGTCATCAAATAAACTCTTGCTGATCTCTTCTCCTTCGTGAGCTGGGAGGCAATGAAAAAGTTTTACTTCAGGATCTGCTTGATCAAGTAGTGCGGGCGTGATTTGGAAGTCTTGAAAAGCGTTTCTGCGATTGATTACTTCAGTTTCCTGACCCATGCTTGCCCAAACATCGGTCGTGATGACCTTCGCACCAGCAACTGCTTCGGTTGGGTTTTGTTCGAACTTGACGCGGCCGTTGCCGAGACGGACCCATTCAGGATCTGGTAGATAGTCAGTTGGGCAGCAAATAGTTAAATCAAAGCCAAAAATACCTGCCGCTTCACAATAGCTTTGGCAAACATTGTTGCCGTCCCCAATCCATGAAACTTTGAGGTTCTGAGGTGATCCAAAAAGTTCGAACATAGTTTGAACATCGGCTAAGAGTTGGCATGGGTGACACATGTCAGAAAGACCATTAATGACCGGGATGCTTGATGCGTTAGCGAAGCGTTGCAATTTTGTGTGATCATCTGTTCGAATCATGACTGCGCTGACCATCTCAGAGAGGACGCGGGCAGTGTCTTCGAGTGGCTCGCCCCTGCCGAGTTGAGTGTCTTGGGGCGATAAGAAAATAGCGGATCCGCCAAGCTGCGTCATTCCGGCTTCAAAGCTGACTCTTGTTCTAGTTGATGATTTTTCGAAGATCATGGCGAGTACTTTTCGGCTAAGACTGTCGTTTAATAGCCCCGCCTTATAATCTTTTTTCAGTTGCACAGCTCGCTCGAGGACTTTAAAAAGTGCCTCGTCGGACAAATCATTTAATGTCAGAAAGTGTAAAATTGCCATAACCGTATTCCGGGAAAGCAACAAAGTGTAGCATCAGGCTATTCCTGGAGCGAGTAGAGAGGACATTATGAGCGCAGTTGAGACCATTAAGACCCAAATTAAAGATAATCCAGTGTTGCTATACATGAAAGGGACGCCAGATCAGCCACAGTGTGGTTTCTCATCTCAGACCGTACAAGCACTGATGGCGTGTGGCCGTCCATTTTCCTTCGTGAATATTCTCGAGCATTCTGATATCCGCGCTGAATTACCGAAGTTTGCAGATTGGCCAACATTTCCGCAGCTATGGATAGATGGTGAGTTGGTTGGTGGATGTGACATCGTACTAGAGATGTACCAGTCTGGAGAGCTTAAGCCGATGGTGGAAGCGGTAGCCGGCGAAGCTTCTGAGTGATAAAGCTCCTGAGCGCGGCAGGCTTTAGTGGTTTGTGAAGCACTGTCGCTCCGACTGCCCTCGCTTGCTTGAACATTTCGTCACTGCGGTCTGCTGTAATAAGAGCGCATACTAATTCACTTTTCAATGCGTGAAGAACGGTAATTATATCTACGCCGAGATTCTCGCTATCTAAATGATAGTCAATAAGCGCAAGCTGAATTTCAGGGTGTTCTCTGCATGCTTGAGTCGCATCTTTGAGGCGCTCGCCGGTAATTACTTTGGCGCCCCATCCACTGAGTAGGGCCGCCATGCCAGTAAGAATACTTTTATCATTATCGATGACAAGTACAGTTCGTCCTGTAAGAGGTTTGCTGAGCACATTGCTTATTTTTTGTGAACGCTGGGCTAAAGATTCAGGTGTGGCATCGGACCGTGGAAGGCTAACGGAAAAGCATGAGCCAACCCCGGGCTTGGAATGGGTTTTTAATTCAAGGCCTAATAAATTGCAGATGCGCTTGGAAATAGAGAGTCCGAGTCCGAGCCCGGCTTTCTCAGTCTTTACGCCATCAGAGAGACGTTTAAATTCATCAAAGATGGTCGGAATATCATCCGGATGCATGCCGATTCCGGTATCCCAGATTTCAATTCGAACTTGCTCGCCAAAGGTACGTACGCCGAACAAAACTCGCCCTCCAGATTCCGTATAGCGAAGAGCATTCGACAAAAAGTTTTGTAAGACTCGCCGTAGTAATTTTGGGTCGGTATGCACAATCACTGGCTTTGGATGCGCCTTAAAATTAATTTGACGAGATTTCGCAAGCAATTGAAATTCTTGGGAGAGTTGCTCGAATAGCTCGTCAAGAGAGAATGCTCTAAGGTCCGCTTGCAGGATCCCGGCATCGAGCTTTGAGATTTCGAGTAATGTTGAAATTAGATTTTCAGCCGAGCTTAACGAACCCTCAAGAAGCGTTGTCAGCTCGCGGGCTTCCTTCGTGTTTGCTTGTTCGGAAAGTACGGTAGTAAATAGCCGTGCAGCGTTAAGCGGTTGCAATAGGTCGTGGGAGGCAGCTGCCAAAAAGCGAGTCTTCGACCGATTTGCTTGTTCTGTGGCCCGAACCGCTTCCGTCAAGGCGGATTCTGTGGCTGCGCGGCGTTCATTTTCGCTCTTTAAAGCTTGGTTGACAGACTGTAATTCCTTCGTTCGCTCAGCCACACGTACCTCGAGTGTTTCATTGGCTGTTTCCAGCGCTCGTTTGGCCTCATTTCGCTCAGTTACGTCCTGATAGAGCACGAAAATTCCTTGAACATCGCCGCTTTCTGTTCGGTGTGGGACATAAAGCGCTTCAAACTCCTTGGTGTCGTCTTCTCGATCAATGGACACTTCAAACCGTTGTCGGCGACCACTCATTGCCCGCTTAAGATAAGGTTTTCTGTAGGCGAACTCGGATTCTGTGAAGATTTGCGAGTTAGGCTGGCCAATAACCTGCTCGCGCCAGACCTGCATCGTGCGCTCAAATGCTTTGTTGATGAACTGGGTACGGTAGTCCTCATCAACATAAGCGATCATCGCTGGTAAGTTGTCTGTATAAACGCGTATGGCTTGTTCCGACTCGCGAAGTGCTGATTCCGTTTCTTTGTAGGTCGTAATGTCGGAGTAGCTTGTGACATAGCCACCATTCGGCATAGGTTGCCCGATAATTTCCACCGTAATACCTGAAGAAAGATTCGATTCTCTTCTGTATGCGCTACCTTTGTTAAGATGGTCGAGGCGTCGCTCGACAGCTGCTGCGATCTGTTCTTCAGTGATGTAATTACCAACTAAGCCTTTGGATGCATTGTGTCGAAATAGCTCTGTTACAGATCGACCGATAACGAGTAAATTGCCTGGGTAATCAAAAAGTTCTTGATAGCGCCGGTTCCATGCAACTAAATTCTGATTTTGGTCCACTACACTGATGCCTTGAGGTAAGTGCTCGATGGCTTTTTGCAAAAGTTCTTGGTTTTTCTTTGCGAGTGATGATGCCTCATCCACCAATGAGACCAGCTCACTGAGGTGGATTTTCTTTCCGCCAGCGGCGGAATGAATCACAAGACGTGCTGAAGTGCGTCCGATTTCTTGTGCGAGCATGCTTTCCATTCCATTGATGAGTTCAGAAGGTGCTGGATCCTTATCATTGAGGCCCAAAAGCTGGTGCTCTTTTATGTAGATTTCAAGAATCAATTGGACTCGGTCATTTCCTATGAATCGTGACACCAGTGTGGTGAGGTCTGCGACCCGCAGGTCACCGTCTCTAAAGTAGCGGTTGGAGCCGGACGAAGCTGGCGAGACGTCAACGAAAGCGGCAGCTTGCACTCGGTCGACGAGCCGTGAGGTTGTTAGCAGAGACACTAAGATATAAGCGAATATGTTCAAGCCAAGCGAGACAAGAACGCCAGTAGTTACAGGATCGGCCGTGCCAAGTATTGGGATTGCTGTTGGCCAGGGGGCTAAGTTTATTTCAGGTAAAACTAAAATGACGGCCCAGGCTATAAGCCCAAGGAGCATGCCAGTCAGCGCACCGTATCTATTACCATTTCGCCAATAGAGCCCACCGAACAAAGCGGGAGCGAATTGCGCAGCAGCAGTGAACGCAATCAAGCCTATGGCGGCTAAAGATCGTTCATTGGTCGCCGACTGATAGTACAGCCAAGCCAGCGTCATGATCCCAACAATACACAGACGCCTAACAAGAAGTATTAGCCACGTAAAATCTTGCCGTTTCTTCATCTCTTCGTTCGATGTGCGAAAAATGAGCGGTAGAATTAACTCGTTAGCTGCCATGATTGCTAGAGCAAGCGTTGAGACCAGAATCATTCCTGTCGCAGCAGATAGTCCGCCGAGAAAGGCTAAAGCAGCTAGAGGTTCATTGTTAAAAGTCATTGGAAGGAGGAGTACAAAGGCATCTTTTGGTGCTAAGTTGCCAAATTTAAGAAGCCCCGCAGCAGCAATTGGCACCACGAATAAAACGAATCCGGCGAGGTATAGAGGAAAGATCCAACGCGCGGACTGTCGATAGCCAGGATCTGGTGCTTCCACAAAAGTTACGTGGAATTGACTTGGTAAGCATATAATGGCTACACCTGCGAGTAGAAAATGGGTGGCAAAACTCCACTGTGAAAAATTGGTATTAAAAATAGCGGATGCTGTGGGATCCAAATTTACTTGCGTGAATAAATCGTCGAATCCATCGAATAAATCAAAAACACAAAAAATACCCACAAGAACAAATGCAATCAGCTTTACGATGGATTCGAATGCAATGGCAATCATCATTCCGCGGTTTTGGTCTCGCCGATGCCCAGGTAATCGAGTGCCGAACAAGATGGCAAATATTGTGAGGCAAACTGCTGCGAAAAATGCAGTATCGAAAACTTGTGGAGCATTATTAGTCGATGAGCCTGACATTATATTAAATGTTTGGCCAACGGCTTTGAGTTGCAATGCGATGTAGGGGATGGTGCCGAGTAGTGCAATCACAGTAGTCAGGATAGCAAGCGGTTGAAATCGTCCGTATCGTGCCGACATGAAGTCAGCGAGAGAGCCAATTCGGTGGGTCCGGGCGACTTCTGCAAACTTAGCGATGATGGGCCAACCAGAAAGAAACATGATCATCGGACCTAGATAGATCGGCAGAAATCCCCAGCCATTGCTTGCGGCTGAGCCCACTGCTCCGTAATACGTCCAGCTCGTGACGTAAACGCCAATCGATAAAGGATAAAACCACTTTGCTGCTCGCAGGCCCCCAAAGGATCCTGTATTTCTGTCGCCGTGCCAGGCAATTACAAACAAAACGACCAAATAGGCAATGGAGAGCGCAGCTAGCTGCCAACTAATGGACAAAATTAACTCCAGTAATCACTTGTGTTTCTGAATTATTCATTTTTGACAATGGGAGATAAAATATAACTCATCCCTTGCATTTTTGTGGTCTTTTACGCCTTTCTTAATTTTGAGTCCGTTGAAGGGGAGAAGGCAAAAAAATAAATTGATAGTTTAAAGGTTTTGAGCTTGGAATATGAGTTTGGAAAGTGCGCTTAAAAGCATTGCTACACTGCCTGGTTAGTCTTTATTGTTATAAAAATTTTATTATTTGCGTGTTGTAGTTATATAATAAGCTATAAATTTGATTTTAAATTTACCAAACAAAATGATAGAAAAATGAAGCTCCAGCAACTCCGCTATATTTGTGAAGTCGCCAAGCATGGTTTAAATGTGTCAGCGACAGCGCAGAGTTTATTCACCTCGCAACCTGGAATTTCTAAGCAGATTCGATTGCTTGAGGATGAGTTGGGTGTTCAAGTATTCGCTCGGCATGGGAAACACCTGGTGGCAATTACGGCCGCTGGCGAAGAGGTGTTGCGAGTGGCCGTTGAAGTTCTACAAAAAGTAGATGCAATTAAACAGATCTCACAAGAATTTTCTGACGAAACCAAGGGTGTTCTGTCCATCGCGACTACTCATACGCAAGCTCGCTATGTGTTACCCCCAGTTATCCATCAATTTATTCGTGAATATCCTGATGTCTCCTTGCAAATGCAGCAGGGAACTCCTGCTCAGATTGCCGAGATGGCGGCTAGCGGCGATGTCGATTTTGCTATTGCCACTGAAGGGTTTGAGCATTTTTCTAATCTGTTATTGATGCCATGTTATGAATGGAATCGGGCGGTGATAGTGCCTAAGGGACATCCGCTGACTAAGCTTCCGAACCAACTTAGTTTGGTGGAGCTTGCGAGGCATCCAATTGTGACTTATGTCTTTGGATTTACGGGCCGTTCAAGATTAGATGAAGCCTTTGAGCAAGAAGGCTTGACTCCCAAGGTGGTTTTTACAGCCGCGGACGCGGACGTTATAAAAACTTATGTTCGGCTAGGTTTAGGCGTCGGTATTGTTGCCGATATGGCTTACGACCCTCAGACTGATATTGATCTCGTTAAAGTTGGTGCCAGCCATCTTTTTAGCCCGAGCCTGACATCATTAGCATTTCGGCGTGGAACTTTCTTTAGGAGCTATATGTACCGATTTATTCAGTTATTCGCGCCGCATTTGTCGCGCGAAGTAACTGGAAAGTTTTTACTTAGTCAGGGACGAGTAGAAGCAGATAGTATTTTTGAGGAAGTCGAGGTTCCTAGACTCTAACTTATCACGATTCTAGCCATAGGGACTTTAACTGTATGAGCGGCCAGTCACTACTAGTTCTACGCTTGCAAATTAATGGGCAGGTGTTCTTTTACCGGTGACTTGCAAGATTCTGCCGCTGATCTCTTCGACAGAACGGTCGGTTGTGGAGAGAAAGGGAATCGCTTGATGGCGGTAAAGCGATTCGACTTCATTGACTTCGAACCGGCATTGCTTCAGTGAAGCATAGCGAGACTCCGGGCGCCGCATCGCCCGGATAGCTTGCAGTCGCTCGGGATTAATAGTTAATCCAAAGAGTTTGGATTTATATTTCCTTAAAACTCTGGGTAATGAATCATCGTTCAAATCATCTTCCGTAATTGGATAGTTCGCCACTCTCAGACCATATTGCATAGCCAGGTACAAGCTGGTTGGTGTTTTGCCCGAACGTGAAACGCCAATCAAGATTAAATCGGCTTGGTCGTAGTAACGAATTGTTGCACCGTCATCGTTGTCGAGTGCAAAATTGACGGCATCTATTCGACGATTATACTGGCCATCTGGTGCTACAGAATGGCTAACGCCAACAGAGTAGTTCGAGCTTCGCCCTAGTTCACGCTCTAGTGGTTTGAGGAATGTTTGAAAGATGTCGACCAAAAAACCATCGCAGAGAGCTAGAGCGTCTCTGACCTCCTGGTTAACGATGCTATCAAATACGATAGGAATGACTTGGTATTTCTTGCCGCAAGCATTGATTTCGGCGACTGCTTTTTTTGCTTTTTCTAAGCTGTCTACGTATGTGAGCGTCTTTTTATCAAAGGTGACGGCATCAAATTGACTTAGTAAGGCTTGGCCTAGCCCTTCAGCTGTTAAACCTGTCCCATCTGAGATAAAAAATACTGGTCGAGTTTCTGCGGTCATATTCGGTTCCAAATCATTTATACTAGTCGACTTTAGTAATGGCTTTTTGGTAATAAATCGAGCTCAACAAGAGTTCGAGGGCAGAATAAGTCTGCGTCAGAGGTCTTAAAGACACAAGTCGGAAGGGGATTCTTGTTGAATAATTACATCCTATGGTTTGATCAGATCGGTATGAATGATGTTGAGCGTGTGGGTGGGAAGAACGCCTCTTTAGGCGAGATGATTTCAAATTTGGCTGGAGTGGGCGTTAATGTGCCTAATGGCTTTGCGACCACTGCGCATGCTTACCAAGAGTTTCTGGCCCATGAAAATCTTGCGGATCGGATTGAGGCAGAACTATCGCAGCTTGATGTGGATGACGTTCCTGCTTTAGCTAAAGCAGGTAGTAAAATTCGCTCTTGGATTAATGCAACACCCTTTCAGCCTGAGCTTGACAAGGCAATTGAGGCTGCTTACGCACAAATGACTGCAGATAATTCAGGGATGAAGTTAGCTGTGCGGTCCTCGGCAACTGCCGAAGATCTTCCAGACGCCTCGTTTGCTGGACAGCAAGAAACCTTCTTAAATATCTCTGGGCTCAATAATGTCAAACACGCTGTAAAAGAAGTCTTTGCTTCCCTTTTTAATGACCGAGCAATTTCTTATCGAGTCCATCAGGGATTTGAGCATGAATCGGTAGCCTTATCAGCAGGTATTCAGAGGATGGTCCGTTCAGAAACGGGTGCCGCCGGTGTAATTTTTACCATGGATACTGAAAGTGGATTCCGTGATGTCGTTTTTGTTACTGGAGCTTATGGACTTGGTGAAACAGTGGTTCAGGGCGCGGTAAACCCAGACGAGTTCTATGTTCACAAACCTACACTTGAAGCTGGTTCTCCCGCCATTCTCCGTCGTTCTCGAGGATCCAAGCTGATCAAAATGGTCTATTCAGATTCATCTATACCTGGTCGGTCGGTAGAAACTATGGATGTTGATGTAATAGACCGTCGTCAGTTTTGTATAACTGATCAAGAGGTTGAAGCTCTTGCTCGCCAAGCATTGATTATTGAGAAACATTACGGACGCCCAATGGATATTGAGTGGGCGCGTGATGGAGATGATGAGAAGTTGTATATCGTGCAGGCAAGGCCGGAAACCGTTCAAAGTCAGTTGGACGGCCGTCAAATGGAGCGCTTTGTACTGAAGCAGAAGAGTGAGGTTTTAGTCGAGGGCCGTGCGATCGGCCAGAAAATTGGGCAGGGCCCGGTTCGAATGATTAAAGATCTTTCACGTATGGATGAAGTAAGGCCCGGTGATGTCCTCGTTACGGATATGACGGATCCTGATTGGGAGCCCGTTATGAAGCGTGCATCTGCGATCGTCACTAATCGTGGGGGTCGCACTTGTCATGCTGCCATTATTGCTCGTGAATTAGGAATTCCAGCTGTTGTTGGGTGTGGTAACGCAACAGAGCTTTTAATGGATGGCGTGGATGTCACCGTGAGTTGTTCTGAGGGAGATACAGGAAACATTTATGCCGGTATTCTAGATTTTGATCATCGTGTTACTAGCGTCGATGCGATGCCGGATCTGCCGTTTAAAATCATGATGAATGTTGGCAATCCCGATCGTGCGTTTGACTTCCAGCGCTTACCCCATGCTGGTATTGGCTTAGCTCGTCTGGAATTTATTATCAATCGGATGATCGGAGTGCACCCCCGTGCCCTAATTGATTTCGAGACATTGCCTGCAGATCTGAAAGAAGAGATTTCTGAGCGGATTGGGGGGTATGCGAGCCCGACGGACTTTTACGTTGAGAAACTTGTCGAGGGTATTGCGACACTCGGGGCTTCATTTGCGCCAGAGCGGGTGATTGTTCGATTGTCAGACTTTAAATCGAATGAATATCGTAATCTCATTGGTGGATTTTTGTACGAGCCTGAAGAAGAGAATCCGATGCTTGGTTTTCGTGGGGCATCTCGTTACATTTCCGAATCTTTTCGTCCTTGTTTTGAATTCGAATGCCGAGCACTAAAGAAAGTTCGGGATGAGATGGGATTAACAAATGTCACTATTATGGTGCCATTTGTACGTACTTTGAATGAAGCATCTAAAGTGATCCAACTTTTAAAAGAAAATGGACTTGAGAGTGGGCGCAATGGTTTGGAAATCATTATGATGTGCGAGCTTCCATCAAACGCTATCTTGGCTGATGAATTTTTAGAGTATTTTGATGGATTCTCTATCGGGTCCAACGATTTAACTCAATTGACGTTGGGTCTTGACCGGGATTCTGGGCTTGTTGCTGAGGCTTTTGATGAGCGAGATCCGGCTGTGAAATTTCTTTTGTCACGTGCGATCGAAGCTTGTAATCGGGCTGGTAAGTACATAGGAATATGTGGCCAAGGTCCATCTGATCATCCTGACCTTGCATTTTGGTTGATGGAGCAGGGGATTGATTCGATCTCCCTTAATCCAGATACTGTTCTTGAAACTTGGTTTTTCTTGGCAGATTCCAAGGGTAATAATTAGTTAAATCAATACTGAACCCAAACCACCATTATTTGGATGAAGAAATTATTTTTTAACTAAGAGCAAATGTCCGCGGTAAAAGCCGCGGACATCTCGCCTTTGGTGCTTAGGCGATTTCTTCCATCGGTATCTGGGCTTTTTGAGCTTTCGCTTGATACTCAGCGATCTGATGAAAATTCAGGTATCGATAGATGGTTGAGGCCTTGGCATTGATATCCTCGGCATATTTCATATATTCATCGACTGTTGGTAATCGACCAATTATAGCTGCGACAGCGGCCAGCTCGGCGCTCGACAAATATACGTTAGCGCCATTGCCCAAACGGTTTGGAAAGTTCCGTGTTGATGTTGACACAACAGTAGAATTGTCAGCTACCCGCGCCTGATTCCCCATGCAAAGGGAACAGCCCGGCATTTCCGTTCTTGCTCCGGCCTCACCGTAGATCGCGTAATACCCTTCTTCCATTAACTGATGTGCATCCATTTTTGTGGGCGGTGCAATCCATAGGCGGGTTGGAATTGAGTCTACTTTCTTTAGGAGTTCTCCAGCTGCTCGATAATGTCCGATATTGGTCATGCACGATCCGATAAAGACTTCATCGATTTTTGTACCTGCCACATCAGATAATTTTTTCACATCATCTGGATCATTCGGGCATGCAAGCAGGGGCTCATTGATTTCATTAAGATCAATCTCGATAATTTCTGAATATTCGGCATCGGCATCCCCACCCATGAGCACGGGGTTCGCTAACCAGTCCTGCATGGCATGTATACGACGAGCGATCGTTCGTGGGTCTCCATAACCTTCACCAATCATCCATTTCAGCAATGTGATGTTTGATTCCAGATACTCGCGGATAGGAGCTTCATCAAGTTTGATGCTGCAACCACCTGCAGAGCGTTCAGCCGAGGCATCAGATAGCTCGAAAGCTTGCTCTACGGTTAGGGAGGGAAGGCCCTCTATTTCAAGAATCCGTCCTGAGAAACAGTTTTTCTTACCTTCCTTCCCGACGGTTAATAAGCCACATTGAATTGCCGCGTAAGGGATTGCGTTGACCAAATCCCGGAGCGTAATTCCCGGCTGCATCTCACCTTTGAATCGCACAAGAACAGATTCTGGCATATCGAGTGGCATAACCCCTGTTGCAGCCGCGAATGCAACCAGACCTGAGCCGCCGGGGAAAGAAATGCCGATTGGAAAGCGTGTGTGTGAATCTCCGCCCGTGCCAACGGTGTCTGGCAGTAGCATGCGGTTTAGCCATGAATGGATGATGCCATCGCCCGGCCTTAGTGAGACGCCGCCGCGGTTCATCATGAAATCTGGCAGTGTGTGTTGAGTTTCTACATCGACTGGCTTGGGATATGCTGCGGTGTGACAAAATGATTGCATTGTCAAATCAGCCTGGAAACCAAGGCAGGCGAGTTCTTTCAGCTCGTCCCGAGTCATTGGTCCAGTCGTGTCCTGTGAACCAACGGTAGTCATGCGGGGTTCGCAGTAAGTGCCAGGGCGGACACCTTCAACACCGCATGCCTTGCCGACCATTTTTTGAGCTAAAGAATACCCTTTGTCGCTGTCAACTGGGGCTTTTGGGGTCCGGAAGACATCGGAGGCGCCTAGGCCGAGTGCTTCGCGCGCACGGGTTGTTAGCCCACGCCCAACAATTAATGGGATTCGGCCACCCGCGCGGACTTCATCGAAAATAACATCACTGGCTAGTTTAAATTCTGTTACGACATCACCAGCTACATTGGTGATGATTCCGGAATATGGTTTGATGTTGATAACATCACCGGTATTTAAATTAGTCACATCAGTCTCGATGGGGAGTGCGCCTGCGTCTTCCATGGTGTTAAAGAAAATCGGAGCGATTTGCCCACCAATACAAATGCCACCTGAGCGCTTGTTGGGAATGTGTGGAATATCTTGTCCCATATGCCAAAGCACTGAGTTTGTTGCCGATTTGCGTGATGATCCCGTACCGACAACGTCACCAACATAGGCTAAAGGATGGCCTTTCTGTTTCAGTTCTTCAATAGTTTCAAGTGGCTTTTCCATCCGCGCTGTGAGCATTACTTGGGCATGCAAAGGGATGTCCGGGCGACTCCATGCGTCGACTGCTGGAGACAAGTCATCGGTATTAGTTTCACCGGGTACTTTGTAAACGGTCACAGTAATGGTTTCAGGTACTTCATCTCTTTTCAAGAACCATTCCGCATCAGCCCATGATTGCATCACTGATGCTGCAAGCGTGTTACCAGCTCGGCGTTTATCATTGACATCGTGGAACGCATCGAACATGAGCAGCGTATCTTTCAGTGCCGCTGCAGCCGCATTCCCCACGTTGGTGTCATCAAGTAGCTCGACCAGGGGTGGAATATTGTATCCGCCAAGCATGGTGCCAAGGAGTTGTGTCGCATCTTCACGAGAGACTAGATTGCATGGGGTTGTACCCTTAGCAACATCGGTAAGAAATGCTGCCTTGATGTAGGCCGCCTCGTCCACACCTGCCGGAATTCGGTTTGCAAGGAGGTCTAGCAGGAATTCTTCTTCCGCTTTTGGAGGATTTTTCAGTAGCTCAACTAGTCCGGCGACTTGTTCAGCATTTAGGGGCTTTGGTACAACACCTTTGTTAGCCCGCTCTTCAATATGTTTACGATATTCTTCAAGCACAGTTTTAGTCCTTGCTCAGGTTGACAAGATCGCGGTGGGGGACCCTTTTAGGATCAATTCACGGCGCGCCAGAAGTGATCATTCTAACAAAAAATGGAATAACCCGCTCCCTCACTTGATCGAAGGTTATTTGTTAGGCTTTTAATTCAGTTGGTTCGCTACGGGGTAAGCTGGAAGTGTTGCCTTAGTCATCTGACGCAAGCAGCGGATTACCTGACAAGAATAACCGTATTCGTTGTCATACCAAACATAGATGACGCAGCTCTTGTTACCATTGGCAATAGTAGCTAGGCCATCAACAATTCCAGCTGCCCGTGAACCAACAAAGTCTGAGCTGACGGCTTCAGGAGAGTTGGAGTAGTCAATTTGTTTTTGTAGCTTTGAGTGAACCGCGATGTACCGTAAATAGTCGTTCAGCTCGCTCGCTTCTACTGGCGTCTCGAGATTGAGATTCAATATCGCCATAGATACATTTGGGGTGGGTACTCTGATAGCGTTCCCCGTCAGTTTTCCTTTGAGTTTGGGCAGTGCTTTAGCCACGGCTATTGCGGCGCCAGTCTCGGTCATCACCATATTTAGTGCGGCTGCTCGACCACGGCGGTCTCCAGTATGAAAGTTGTCGATGAGGTTTTGATCGTTAGTATAGCTATGGACCGTTTCAACATGGCCATTCTGTATTCCATATTTTTCATCTATGACAGCCAGCACAGGAGTAATTGCATTGGTTGTGCAACTAGCCGCTGAGATAATGGCATCGGCATCTGTAATTTCATTGTGATTTACACCGTGAACGACATTTTTTAGATCTCCCTTGCCAGGTGCTGTAAGAAGAACTCGACTTGCACCCTTGCATTGGAGATGTAGTGATAGTCCTTCTCGATCACGCCATTTGCCAGTGTTGTCAACTACGAGCGCGTTCTGAATTCCGAAGTCTGTATAATCGATTTCTGATGGATCATTTGCGTAAATCAGTTGAATTCTTTGCCCGTTCGCAATGATCGCATTGGTATCATGATCGATTGTGATCGTTCCATTGAATGATCCATGCACTGAATCGCGGCGTAGAAGACTTGCCCGCTTTATGAGGTCGTTGTCACCATTTTTACGGACCACAATAGCTCGTAAACGAATAGCTTCTTTTGAACCTGACTTGGCAATGAGTTCGCGTGCCAGGAGGCGACCGATGCGACCAAATCCATAGAGAACGATATCTGTTTTTCGGTCTGACTCAGTGGCTGCGGGCCCTGTGGCGTTTTTTAGCTCATATGTGACATACTCCGAAAGGCTTTTGCCATTGCCGAATTCACGGAAATTGACGGCGAACTTGCCGAGATCTATGTGACAAGGTTTGAGTTCTATATCTTGGATTGCTTGGAGTACCGCTTGAGCTTCATGGACCGTGATTTCTTCGTCTTCGACTTGACGTGCAAGACGACAACACTTAACAATATTAATGACAGTTCGATTATTGAGTAGCCGGCCAAATATAGATGTTTCGATTGCATGTTCTCGGAAGAGACGGCCTATTACCGGCATCATTTCTTCGGCAGTGGTGACTTTTCGATTCCAGTCCTCCATGGATTCGTGCATCAATTCGAGTGACATTCGTTTTTCTCCTTAAGGCGATACTTTATTTTGAGGGCTGGCGGACTATGAAATCAACAAAAATAGGTTTCTAGTTATTGGATGGACTGACTTATCTATTTTTGACATATTAATTTTGCGTTGAGCAGGATTATTTTTTTCCAGAGTGCTGTTGCGTTTATGAATGATTTTAAAGGTTCGGGAGGATAATGCCGGTGCAACCTGTTCTTACCCCTTGTGTTGGGCTTTGTTCGACAACTTATGGCGATTCCGTCTGTCGCGGGTGCAAGCGATTTGCGCATGAAATTGTTGATTGGAATCGATACGTGGATGAACAAAAGGCAGCGGTAATAGCCCGTCTAAGCCAGTTGATGCAGGATGTAGTGTCGCGCTATTTGCTGGTAACAGATATTGCCTTATTGGAGTCCGCACTGTCGTCCAGCGGATTTCGCTACCGCCAAGATCAGCCCGCCGAGTGCTGGGCTTATGATCTTTTTCGTCAAACCAAAGGTCGAATTGGTCAATTAGCTGTCTGTGGATTGGCGCGATTGCCTCAAACAATGAGTGTATCGGGTCCCGATTTATGGGATGCGATGAACCAAGAGTTTTTGGCAATTTCCGAGGGGCATTACGAGCGATTTTTTCGTCAGATGCTGTCCTTTGACTGACAAAACCAGCAGATCCCTGCGGCTCTGCGCTAAACTAGCGCCATTTGGGCGGAGGACTTTGTGCAATACCCAACCATCGAATCGACACTCGGCAATACCGCAATGGTCCGCTTGCAGAGGCTGAACAAGGGGTTACCTGCTGATGTTCAGGTGTTGTGTAAGTTGGAGGGCGACAATCCAGCCGGCTCAGTGAAAGACCGTGCTGCGTTTTATATGGTTAATAATGCCATGAAGCGGGGCGATATTCAGCCGGGTGACTTATTGATTGAGGCCACTAGCGGGAATACTGGTATTGCTTTGTCTATGGTCGGAGCGATTCTCGGCTTCCGTATGAGGTTAATTATGCCCGAAAATCTCTCCGATGAGCGTAAGCGTGCTATGACCGCTTACGGCGCTGAATTGATCTTAGTGACTGAATCAGAGGGTATGGAGGGTGCCCGCGACTTGGCGCTTTCTATGGAAGCTAATGGGGAAGGCAAAGTACTTAATCAATTTGCCAATCCCGATTGCCCGCTCGCGCACTATGAAACGACAGGTCCTGAGATCTGGAGGGATACAAACGGTTCTGTAACTCACTTTGTAAGCGCTATGGGAACGACTGGCACTATTATGGGTGTTTCGCGATACCTAAAGGAACAGAGCGCTAATGTTACGATTGTAGGCTTGCAGCCCAGTGAAGGTTCTAAGATCGCTGGGATTCGACGTTGGCCAGTGGCATATCGGCCAGAAATTTTCGAGCCAGAGCGTGTTGATTTGACCTTGGATATCGATCAATCGGAGGCTGAGCATATGGCGCGGGAACTGGCGGTCCATGAGGGTATTTTTTGTGGGGTGAGTGCGGGTGGCGCGGTCGCTGGTGCTTTGCGGGTAGCCAAAAATCTATCCGCAGGCATAGTTGTTTGTATTATCTGCGACCGGGGCGATCGATATCTTTCAACGGACTTATTTCCAAAATGAAGAGTAGTCACAAACGACGGCAATCTAGAGGAAAATCGACGCCAGATTTTCCTATTCGAATTGATCGGCTGTCGCATGAGGGGCGTGGTGTGGCAAATTGGGGTGAGCGAGTTCTTTTTGTCGATGGCGCGTTACCGGGTGAACTGGTCAATGTTCGTATCACGCAAAAATCTTCTCGGATTGCGGAGGCAGTAACTCAATCTGTGTTGGTTGCGTCTGAAAATCGGTCTGTGCCTAGATGTCCAAACGCAGGCTATTGTGGAGGATGTTCCCTTCAGCATATGCCTCACGAAGATCAACTTGAGCACAAGTCAAAGACACTCGATGAACTCATGCGTAAAGAGGGAGTCCCCCTTGATAGCATCATTCGGCTACCAACGTTAATTGGTCCTTTGGAGGGATACCGTCGGCGAGCACGCCTTGGAGTCCGTTGGGTGCACGCTAAAGATCGTGTATTAGTAGGGTTCCGTGAGAAATCATCAAATTTTATCGCTGACATTTCCCACTGCCCAGTTTTGGATGTTCGGATTGGCGAATCACTGGATCGACTCTGCTCGGTTGTCGCAAATACCTCCTGTCCTGCACGAATTCCTCAGATTGAGGTCGCGGCGGGTGATGATGCTCTGGCAGTCATTATTCGGCATCTTGATCCGTTAACAGAAACCGATCTTGAAAAGTTTAGAGAACTTGGTCTTATGACTGGTTGGCATATCTATCTGCAACCAAAAGGGCCGGACACGGTCAAAAGACTTTGGCCTGAGAGTGGTCTTGAAGAGCTTAGGTATCGTATTGGGGAATTTGGACTCGAATATCGTTTTAAAGTAACAGATTTTACACAGATTAACGCCCAGATTAATCGGTTGATGCTTCAGCAAGCAATGAGTCTTCTCGATCTCAATGGGAGCGAGGCAGTACTCGATTTATTTTGCGGCCTTGGCAACTTTACCCTCGCAGCTGCGACTAAGGCAGCGTCAGTAACAGGGATTGAAGTTTCTGATGAAATGGTTGCGCGTGTTCTGCAAAATGCAAATCACAATGGATTAATTAATGTTAGGGCCAATGCGTTTGATCTGACTCAATCCATAGGCGATCAGAGCTGGGCTAAAGACGATTACGATACCTTGATCTTGGATCCACCACGGTCTGGGGCCAAAGAGTTGCTTGAGCAGTTGTCGTTGAAACGTGTCGAACGTATTTTGTATGTGTCCTGTAATCCAGCCACTCTGGCGCGAGACGCTCGGTTGCTGTCTGACCGAGGATTTCGTCTAACACATCTGGGAATCATGGATATGTTCCCAGAGACAGCGCATGTCGAATCAATGGCATTGTTCGTCAAGGATGCAGATTGTGGTTAAGGCTAGAGAAGTCCATCCATTGCAAATGGATTCGGATTTATCGGTTGAGAATTGGCCCAAACGTTTCGCGGAAAAAGCAGGTATTGATCTCAGCCCACGACTTGGCGAAGCAGTTCGGCGCATCAAAGGGCTCGGGCCAGTAGATCACAATGCAACGGTTGGTGAGGCAGCTGATGCCTACCGATTCGGTCTTGAGATGGCCGATATTTTGTCCATTATGAGGATTGATGAGGACGCGTTAATTGCGGCCCTTTTGTACCGGTCCGTGCGAGTAGAGCTGTTCAGCTTAGAAGATGTTAGAAAAGATTTTGGTGAAATCCCCGCTAAATTGATCGAAGGCACGCAGCAGATGGCGATTATCAGCCAGACGCGTTCAGAAACCGGTGGTCAGTTTCTGGGTGCAGCGGAAAATCAGGCTGATGCGGTTCGTCGAATGTTGGTTGCAATGATTGATGATGTCCGTGTCGCCTTGATAAAGCTAGCTGAGCGCACAGCCGCGCTACGCGCCGTTAAATCAACCGATGTTTCACGTCGGATGAAGGTGGCTCTTGAGGTGTCTGAGGTATATGCGCCGTTGGCGCATCGGCTGGGAATTGGTCATCTTAAGTGGGAATTGGAAGACCTGTCATTCCGTTATCTCGAAGAAGATGCTTATAAAAAGATTGCTAAATCCTTGGCGGAGCGACGTGAAGATCGTGAGCATTACATTGAAGAACTTGTCACAAGTATTGGTCAGATCTTGGAAAATGCAGGGATTACTGCCGATCTTACCTGGCGCGCAAAAAATATTTATTCAATTTGGCGCAAAATGCAACGCAAGCAAGTCGGTTTCTCTCAGATTTATGATGTGCGAGCTATTCGAGTCCTAGTGGATAATGTTCAAGATTGTTACGCAGTACTTGGTCTTGTCCATAATGCTTTCAAAAGTATTCCGCATGAATTCGATGACTACATAGCATCCTCAAAGCCCAATGGATATCGCTCCTTACATACGGCCGTAATCGGGCCTGGTGGCAAGATCGTAGAAGTGCAAATTAGAAGCTTGAAAATGCATGAAGAGGCTGAGTTTGGTGTCTGCGCGCATTATCGCTACAAAGGAACTGATGCGGATTTCAGTGGTGAGGCCTATGAAGATAAAATTAGTTGGTTGCGTCAGGTTCTAGATTGGCACGATGAGGCTGGTGATTTCCGAGGCTTATCGGATTCGCTCAGGCAAGATGTGCTTGATGATCGCATCTATGTATTCACTCGAGATGGTCATGTGGTCGATTTACCGACCGGTTCTACGCCGCTTGATTTTGCGTATAAGGTTCATACGGACGTGGGCCATTCTTGCCGTGGTGCCAAAGTAAACGGAAGTATTGTGCCTCTAACGTACCACTTGCGAGTTGGAGATCAGGTAGATATTCTCCGGCAAAATGAGTGTCGCCCCAGCCGTGATTGGCTTAATCAGGGTATCGGTTATCTAAAAACATCGCGTGCTCGAGCTAGGGTTCAAGCATGGTTCAAGCAATTAGATCGGGATCAACATATTGCTGCAGGTAAGCAACTTGTCGATATAGAAATTAAGCGTTTAGCCCTCGGGGCCTTGGACTTGCGAGTAGTCGCTGAGAGCTTGCATTTATTGGCGGTAGAGGACTTATATGCGTCTGTTGGCGCGGGTGACCTTCGAGGTTCGCAGGTTGTGGGCGCAGCGAGTCGCTTATTTGGGGAAAGGCAGCAAGAGTTTGATTTAGAACCCAGAAAAGCCTCGTCTCATGAGCGAACGAATGGGATTCAAGTTAGGGGTGTAGGAAAGCTGCTCACTCAGTTGGCTACTTGTTGTCATCCTGTCCCAGGGGATTCTATTTCTGGCTTCATTACGAAGAATAGAGGCGTCAGTATTCATCGAAATGATTGCCCTAATATTCTGGCATTGGAAGCTGAGCAGTCGGAACGGATCATTGAGGTCAGTTGGGGTGACGAGCAGGTGGAGACCTATCCGGTTGACGTCGAGATCATGGCATACGATCGACAAGGGTTGCTTCGAGATGTTACATCAGCTTTTGCTAGTGAGCGTGTGAATGTCACCAGCATGCAGACCTTTAGTGTGGTGTCATCTAATACCGCGAGATTGTTGCTATTGATTGAGGTTGATGGATTGCTTGAATTATCGAATGTGCTTGATCGTGTGCAACGAATACATAATGTAATCTCAGCTAAGCGGATACGTTCTTCATGAGTCGCTTTGATGTAGATGATTTAATCCAGTTGATGAGCTGTTTACGGGATCCGAATCATGGATGTCCTTGGGATCGCGAGCAGACTTTTGAGACGATTGTTCCGTTCACTCTTGAAGAAGCTTACGAAGTGGCGGATGCAGTTGAAAGAGGCTCGTGGGATGAACTCCAGGGTGAGCTGGGCGATTTATTGTTCCAAGTGATTTTTTACGCTCGACTTGCGGAAGAAGACGGTCGGTTTGACTTTAACGCGATTGTTCACGGCATCGCTACTAAGCTTTTAATTCGGCATCCCCATGTATTTCCAGATGGAAACCTCGCCAGTTTCGGCCGGCTGGAAGAATCATCAGTCTCAGAAATCAAGGGGCGCTGGGAAGCGCGAAAGGCCGAAGAACGAGCTTCGCGTGGCCAATATGCTTTGTTCGATGATGTGCCTTTGGTATTGCCAAGTTTGTCTAGAGCGCAAAAAATTCAAAAACGTGCGGCTCGAATTGGTTTTGATTGGTCAGATATCGGAGGTGTGTTTGAAAAGATCGATGAAGAGATCGCTGAACTGCAGGAAGCTCGTAAGTCAGGGGATTTAGATTCGGTCATGGAAGAATTTGGAGATTTGCTCTTTACAATGGCTAGCCTAGCTCGTCATCTGGATTTGGACAGTGAGAAGTCACTGCGACAGGCAACTCAAAAATTTGAGTCTCGTATTGCGGGGGTGGTTCAGTTGGCTGAAAATCAGGGCATTGATCTGATCACAGCAAATGCTGATGAAAAACACAATCTGTGGTGTGCTGTGAAGCAGGCTCAAAAGAAATAATTATTCTGGTCAGTAGTTCTGTGGTCATTGCTCGTGCTGTGAAAGATGGGTTTTTTTAGGCGCTGGATGCCTTTGTACCGCCTAGGTTGATTGCTTTTTCTGATATTGGCATAAATTTGAGCGATATTATCACTGGGTCTTGTCGTTAATGGGGATAGTACCTTTGGGTAACTTGCTAAACAGGGTTGAATCCGGCTAGGGTTGTAAATTAGGTTAATTAAGGAGTGCGTAAGGCCATGCGACTGATTTTGTTAGGTGCGCCTGGTGCCGGAAAAGGTACGCAGGCACAGTATATTTGTGAGGAATTCGGAATTCCTCAGATATCGACTGGCGATATTTTGCGTGCGGCTGTGAAAGCTGAAAGCCAGTTGGGATTGGCTGCCAAGCAAGTAATGGATGCTGGAAGATTGGTGAGTGACGAGATTATTATTGGTCTCGTGAAAGAGCGGCTTTCCGAGTCTGACTGCGCTGGTGGTTGTTTATTTGATGGATTTCCTCGAACAATACCTCAGGCAGAGGCTTTGCGTGATTCTGGTGTAGACATTGATAATGTCTTAGAAGTGGCGGTCGATGACGAAGAGATTATTGGGAGAATGGCTGGTCGCCGTGTTCATTTGGCGTCAGGCCGGACATATCATGTGATCTTTAACCCACCTAAAAAAGATGGTTTCGATGATCTGACGGGGGAACCGTTGGTTCAGCGAGACGATGATCAGGAGCATGTAGTTCGTGATCGATTATCGGTCTATCACGAGCAAACAGAACCTCTGATTCACTTTTATTCATCCTGGATTAAGGTCGATCCTGAGGGGGCGCCTAAAATAAGTAGGATACAGGGCGTTGGTCAAGTTGAGGAAATACGGGACGAGATTTTTAGCGTCCTGAAGGGCCTCTGATTAATGCAGAGACGGCCTCGTCTTATTCTATCTGGGCGGGCGCTGGCCTCAAATTACCAGCGTCTGTCTGATTTATCCACTGGCTCTGAATGTGGTGCTTCTATTAAGTCTGATGCTTATGGTCTTGGCATTGATTTTGTCGCTCCTATTCTCTGGGAGTCTGATTGCAGGACCTTTTTTGTCGCTTACCTGCATGAGGGAGTAGCACTTCGTGCGATTTTACCAGAAGCAATTATTTATGTATTTCACGGTATTTCTGACTCTGAACTAGAGTACTTTAAGGAATATAGCCTCAGGCCAGTTGTGAATACGATGGATGACCTGCAAATATGTATGTCGCAGCATTTGCAACCGGCTGTTCATCTAGATACTGGAATGCATCGATTAGGTCTTGGTGAAGCATCTTGGGATCTTCTGGAGGGATTTTTTCCTGACCTAAATGCGTCGTTACTTATGAGTCATCTGGTCTGTGCTGATGATCCAGAGCACCCCTTGAATACGATCCAATTAGAGCGATTCAGTAGCTTGGTGTCTCGGTTTAGTGAATCGGTCGAGAAATGTTCTCTGGCCAACACTGCAGGTGTATTAATGAGCAAATCCTATCACTTTGATCTTGTGAGGCCTGGGATTGGGCTCTATGGCGGCTCACCAGATCCTCTAAAAATGCAGGGATTTGAACCTGTTGCGAGTTGGCAGGCTCCGGTACTGCAAGTTCAGACAATCGCAAGCGGCGAATCGATTGGTTACGGCGCTAGTTATGTGGCAGATGATGAAGTCACTCTGCTGACCGTCGCTGCTGGCTACGCAGATGGTTATATTCGTAGCCTCGGAAATCGTGCGCAGGTGTCTTTAGATGGATTTCTGCTCCCTGTAGTGGGCCGAGTAAGTATGGATCTAGTGACCATTGATGCTACGTTGTTGGCGCAAGCTCTTAGGTGTCCTGTGGTTGGTGATTGGGTCGAATTAATGGGGCATTCGGTGACGGTTGATGATTTGGCGATTGCGTCGAATACGATCAGTTATGAACTGCTCACCGGCCTTGGCGCGCGATTGGAACGAGTTATTACTTGAGTGCTGTATGCTTGACGAGTCGGGTAGGTGCTGAGGTGAAAAAGCGGCCGTGAATTGTGTGTATTTAGACTGCAGCCGCAGTCAACTGTCGATCGGATTGCTGTCGGCCGGCGAGTTTTCTGGGGTCGAGAAAATTGTAGGTCGGCACGATACGGTTCTTTTGCCAGCATTGACCCAACTTCTTGGTGCTCGGGGCTTGGTTGCTCAAGATTTAGATCAAGCTGTGGTCGTTAATGGCCCTGGAAGTTTTACAGGACTTCGCATCGCGGTGTCTTGCATTCATGCACTGGATGCCGTCAAACGAATTAAGGTATTGGCGATTGACCAATTATCCTTATTAGCGGCCTCAATAAAATTTTCGGACGAGGCAATTTTGGACGCTAAGATGAATGAATTATATCTTGGAAGAAATCTGAGTGAGACCGGACTTTATCAAGATATTATAATTGTCCCTCGGGATCAGGTCATCGATGATGTTCCTCGTGTTTGCCACGATTCTGAGGTCGATGTGTTGCCCGGTGTATTGGTGTCCTGTGATCCAAATCTGGATAATCTGCGCGCACTTTCTGACAGGCAATTGCCATCAGATTGGATCGATGGAGCGTTTTTGACGCCGAGGTATGTCAGAAACAAAGTAAATTGGAAGCCCCTAGCAGAGCAGCCATCGAAGCTTTATGACCGCTGAGTATGCTTTTTTCCTTGCCCTGCTGCAGGGATTGACTGAGTTCTTGCCGATTTCAAGCTCTGCTCATCTGATTCTCCCGTCAGCGATTTTTGGATTGCCAGACCAAGGACTTGCCTTTGATGTGGCTGTGCATCTTGGATCGCTTGGTGCGGTTTGTTTGAGTTTGCGCAAGGAGTGTCGGCACATCATTGTGGCAATGCTCTCCGGTTTTGGGCGGCGTTATCCAATCCATGCGCGGCTTGGGTGGATGCTGGTTTTGGCTACAATTCCCGCTGTGACAGCAGGATTCTTCGGAAAATCTTGGATCGAAGGAACGCTTCGTAGTGAAGTAGTCATCGCCTCCACGACGCTTTTATTTGGCTTATTGCTATGGTGGGCGAATTGCCAGACTGGCCGCAAAGGCTTTGCATCTATTGGGGTTACAGCCGCCATCGTGATTGGCCTAAGCCAGGTGCTAGCATTAATTCCAGGGACGTCTCGCTCCGGAATTACTCTTACAACTGCGCTTTGGCTGGGTATTTCACGAACGGTTGCTGCAAAGTTTTCTTTTCTGATGTCGATCCCAATTATTCTGGGTGCCGTTGTTCTGAAGACAAAAGATCTACTCGACAGTCCGTTATCCGTGGCTTGGGATGTTGTAGGATTGGGAATTGTGGTGAGTTTTTTATCCGCATATTTATGTATTCGTTTGTTTTTGGCCTGGATTCAACGATTTGGATTGATGCCATTTGTATGGTACCGACTTGGACTGGCCGTGATCTTGTTTGCGGTGATTGGTTTAACCTAAGTCTTAATTTAACGAACATAGGGCCTTGGATTGATAAAGAACCTTCCCTGGAATATCAAAGGGATTAAAAGTTGTCTATGACAGAGTTTGATTCGTCCCGCTTTTTGAAAACATTGACCGTTCGCCCTGGTGTTTATGAAATGCTGAATGGCGCTGGCAAAGTGATTTATGTTGGGAAAGCAAAAAATCTGAAAGCGCGCGTGTCTAGCTATTTTAGGGGAGCAGGGCTCACAACAAAGACCATGGCAATGGTTTCTAAGATTCAGGGTGTTCGTGTAACGGTGACACGAAGCGAAATTGAGGCCTTGCTCCTTGAGCAAAATTTGATCAAAAATCAAAGGCCTCCTTACAATATTTTAATGAGGGATGATAAATCTTATCCCTACATATACATGAATACAGATCATACCTATCCAGGGCTGTATTTCCGGCGAGGTAATCGGCAGAGCCGAGGCAAGACGTTTGGCCCTTTTCCATCGAGTGGATCAGTAAAGTCAACGCTGAACTTGATTCAAAAAACGTTTCAGGTCAGGCATTGCGAGGAGAGCGTATTTCAGAATCGGACCCGGCCTTGTCTTCAATATCAAATCGGTCGATGCAGTGCGCCTTGCGTTGGCTATATTTCACCAGAAGACTACGCTGAGGACTTGGACGACACTCGGCTTTTTCTCGATGGACGAAGTCAGGAGCTGGTACAAAATCTAGAAAGCCGAATGGATGCGGCGTCGGTTAATTTAGATTTTGAAAAAGCCGCGCGTTATCGAGACACCATTAGCCGTATTCGTCATGTACAAGCGGAACAGATCATGGAGAGTGATTTGGATGACTTGGATGTGCTGGCCGCGACTGAATTGGGTGGTGCCGTGTGTGTGGCAATCCTAAGTGTAAGGGGAGGGCGAGTGTTGGGTGTTAATACTCAATTCCCTGAGGTCGGCTTGGCAGAGTCTATGGGTCAAATTTTGGATGCGTTGATTCCTCAGTATTACCTCAGCAGTGGGCGATCGATTCCGTCAGAGTTAATTACTTCTCATGAAATATCTGATGCCGCCTTGGTAGCGACGGCGCTTTCTCAAGCCGGTGGGCGAAAAATTCGTTTGGCACACGCTGTCCGCGGCGTTCGTCAGCAGTTTTTGGAGCTGGCTAGAACTAATGCCACTGAATCGCTAGGGCTTCGCCTTGCGACCAGGGACGGGCAGGAAAAGCGGCTAAAGGATCTGGCAGCCACGTTCCAAATTGACGTGCCGGATCGCATCGAATGCTTCGATATTAGCCACACATCAGGCGAGGCCACAGTGGCAAGTTGTGTGGTATTCGATTCATCAGGCCCTCTCAAGAGCGATTATCGAATTTTTAATATCGTTGACGTGACTCCTGGCGATGATTATGGAGCGATGCGTCAAGCGCTGACTCGTCGCTATCGTCGCGTGAAAGCTGGTGAAGTTGCCTTGCCCGACGTGCTAATTATAGACGGGGGTAAGGGGCAATTGAATGAGGCGAAGAAAATTCTTAATGAGCTTGGCATTCATGATGTGTTTTTGCTGAGTATTTCAAAGGGGGCGACCCGGAAAGCTGGATTCGAAATTATCCATCAAGGTGATACCGGTTCAGAAAGGCAGTTACCGCCGACCGCTCCAGCATTGCATTTGATTCAGCATATACGAGATGAGGCGCATCGGTTTGCAATCACTAAGCACCGCCAAGCGCGGGGGAAGGTGCGGTCAGAAAGTCCGCTGGAAAGCATTCCCGGAATCGGGCCCAAGCGCAGGCAGTCATTACTTCGCTATTTTGGGGGGATGCGTGAACTGGCGCGTGCCAGTATTGGTGACATTATGAAGGTGCAAGGAATGAGTCAAGTTTCCGCAGAATTGGTATACTCTGCCCTGCATGCTGACTGAGATTAAAATTTGAATCTGCCAAATCTTTTAACATTGTTTCGTGTTGCTCTTATTCCGATCTTGGTTGGAATCTGGTTTTTGCCGCTCGCTTATGCAGGCGAACTCGCGGCTGCTATTTTTGCGCTGGCCGCGGCTACGGACTGGCTAGATGGTTGGCTTGCAAGACGTTTGAGGCAAGAGTCTGCGTTTGGTGCGTTTTTAGATCCAGTGGCTGATAAATTGATCGTTGCGTCTGCATTAGTGCTGTTGGTGGAT
>Ga0209192_10000252_pt1 | contig 61859 bp, 56 predicted proteins | sample ArcticOcean_MG_C_11_FD_187433 | JGI IMG/M metagenome (GOLD analysis project Ga0209192, IMG submission 187433) | Marine microbial communities from western Arctic Ocean - ArcticOcean_MG_CB2_154 (SPAdes) (version 2) | ecosystem: Environmental > Aquatic > Marine > Oceanic | place: Arctic Ocean... | reverse complement strand
CAAATAAGCCAAAACTCGCATGGTCCCATGTAGGTTCATCTTCAGAGCTAGCGAGTAAGCTAAAAAACTGCCATGCAAGCAACGGCAAAAAGGCTTCTAGCCCAAAATTTTCAACCCAACCCAGCCCCGTTTGTGCTGCTCCGCTGAGTATACCAATACCATAAGCGCCTGCCGCAATCGCCAACATGGCTGAGAATAGCCGCAGTCTAATATCGCTACCTGACAGTTGGGTGGCACAAGCACAAAGTAGAAACCAAATCATCAGCCCGAAGCGTACCCAATGCGGTACGTATGCCTTTGGCGTATCGCTACCCCAGCTTTGAATGCCGATGACAGCAGCCAACACGACGATAAAGACCGCAAGATAAAACAACAGGGTTGCAATTGTACGCACGACGTCTAATTTCCCTAGCGTTCTAAAAAACTGGGGGCCGGCTCGCCAAGTTTTAAATATAGATCTCGGAGCTTCCCGACTTCCCGATCGAATTCTCGTTGATAATTCCGCGACAGAATGGATTGCCGCTTGCCCACCAGTTTTGCAGTGGTCTCTATATTCCCACTATCTACTGAAGCAAGTGCCCATGTCAGAGCGAACAAGGGGTTGTTTTTGAGAATAGTGTGATCAGGATTGGGTTGCGCCAAATAAGCCCGCGCAGTGCTTTCAAGCGCACCAAGAAAAGCGTTGCGCCCGCCGGCTACGTTGTCCATGGACAGCGAATTTGCAACATGGCTCTCGGAAACTTGTAACTCGCAACTTCCAGCCTCAACTGGCCCCGCTAAGGCTACAGATCGCCGCAACGTATTGTCCAACTGGCGTATATTGCCAGGCCAAATTTGATCTTTAAGAAGCCTGCGTGCAGCTCCAGCAAATACTATGCTGTGGGCATTACCTATAGACAGATTTTCGAGCAAAACATCTATCCAGTGGTCCATCATCCAGGGGGTCTCGCGCAAGGCTGGAAGCTGCAACGGAAGTACATTGATGCGGTAATAGAGGTCCTCACGAAACGTGCCGTTTTCAACACAGGTCAACAGGTTTCGGTTGGTGGCGACGAGAAAGCGGATATTGTTGGCACTACGCTGTACCGAGTCACCCAAGCGATAATAGACCTTCGACTCGAGCAACTGAAGCAACCCTGATTGAGCAGAAAGACTGAGCTTATCAATTTCGTCAATAAAGAGCGTGCCGCCCTCTGCCTGATGAATCAATCCCAAATTGGAATCTATAGCCCCCGTAAAAGCACCTTTCTTCCAACCGAAAAGTTGTGCCAGCTGCAAATCCTCATTTACGCCCAAAAGAGAGAAGGTGATAAGCGGCCCACCGCTGGCGTAGGACAAGAGATGAATCTTTTCCGCTAACCTCGACTTTCCCGTACCTGTCTCACCCAGTATCAACACCGTCTCATGTTGGTTAGCAAAGGTCTGCACCAAGGCATCAATGGGTAAATTAGTTTGCTTTCTATCCGGAGTTGAAGTGAGTAAGTAGAGGAATGGCGTGCCAATATTAATCACCGTTTCAAGTTGGTCTATAATAGAAGACCAGCCCAACGGCTCGCCTATGGCAGCACTTACTACAGCCTCAAGCGTTACCATTCCTACAACCTCGCCACCGGGCAGAAACATTGGTAGCGCAAGAATATGGGTGGTGCCACGTTGGGAAAACTGAGCACGTGTATATTCACTAAGGGCTTCTAACAATTGCGCAACGAACTGTTTCTCCATTCCCCCAGGCTCCCACTGGGCCAAAGCCGTAGTGACGTCTAAAGAAACAGGATGTTTTCGTGCCAAGACCATCTGCCACATGGCAGCTGAAGACGCCAAATCTCTATTAATATCTGCCCCTGGCAAACTTGCCACAGTCCTATAGGCATCTGTGTCACGAATATGAAATACAACTTGGGAGATACTCGCGCCCGAAAATTCAACCTGAAGGTTTTTGTTCGCGATTACTCGCAATTGTTGATCCACAATCGCATAGGCAGCATCCAGAGACGGTGCCGCAGCCAAATTCGCCAGCTCATTCACTTACATAAATCCCGCGCGTACATGAATTACGAACATACATACTTTTTGTACGCGGCCCAAGTCCACTTTTGGTATCAGCCCTTCTAGGCCTTACTAACATCAAAAAAATACGGTGGCACATTTATTGCTTTCTATAGAACTAACAATTCGCAAAATTATTAGGAGAAATTCGAATGTGGAGAAGCAAAAACATCGCGCTCTTAGGGTTACTACTACTGAGCCAGCCTTTATTCGCAAAAACTACGGCACAACAACAAGTAGTGACAGGAGCTACCCAGGCTATTTGTAGCGCTCTTGCAAATAACAATATGGATGAGGCAGCTGAGCTGTGGAAGTTCCTAAAAGACTCAGGACTGAATCTGGACCACGTGGACAGCGCCTGTGCATCCAAGGCATCACAAGAGCCAGAAAAAACTCACACCATGGCAGGCGCGTTAAGCAAAACGGCATTAGACAGTTGCAAAAAAAAGTCAGGCGTATCCACGGCAACCTGCATCGACAAGAACTTCATGCTCATAGCATCTGAAAGTCTTAGCCAATCTGTGGCAAACGACCACGCAAAGGCCGTGAGTAAGTATCTGGATGTTTTGAAGGAAATCGATTCGAGGTTAACCCCCACAGATAAAGGTTGGGGAAACAAAAATGTAAGCTCAAGTGAGCGAAATGAAGATTTTTTCCTCAGTTTTTACGGCGGGTTAGAGGGTACTTCTATCCAATCGCTGTCAGAAGAAGCCAATGTTCGGGCCGGGTTCACCGCTTATAACCAGCTGGTGAGATTCATGCCCAATTATTCAGTGCCCATAATGAGTAAACGTATTGCGAGTAGGTGCTCAGAAAAAACAGACTGCGGCTTCGGGCTGGGCCTGCATGGCTGGCTGTCAGGTGTACTGACCAGCTCTGCAGAGCAGACAATTGCCGCCAGTAGCACTAATTTGGACGGTACTGACCCAACCCTCGTAGAACCCGAAGTGGAGTTGGCATTGGAATCGGAACTAGGGGTTTTCGTGCCTTTTTTTGCAAAAGATCTGGATTCGTATGGCTCGTTGCTCATTGGTCCTACTTTTCAGGCCTCACTGATCAAAGTCGGCAATGCGGACAGGTTCACGCGCCGATACTATGGCGGCACCCGATTAGCCTACAGTCCCGAATCATTTGTTGATGTTCTATATGGAAAAACTGAGGGTCTAAGCGGCCACCGCGCAGAAATTCGATTTCAATACCCATTGCATACACTAAAGAACGGCGGGCGCATATTTTGGGGTGGCGCGTTCAACATTGGTGTTGAAGGATCTAGTCAAGGCGAGATAGCGGAACCGGATAGTGTAAGACTGTATATAACTTGGAACACCGACATCAAAGGTATATTCAAGAGATAAGTTTAGCGGCATAGAAGCACTTGGCAGCGCTAGTTTAGGCTACTGCAAGGACCGGTGCGCTGGCAAAAATGCGCCAGCCGCACTGCTCATATTTTACCCCTTCAACGCAATAAGCAATAAGCAATAAGCAATAATTTCAGAAAAACAGTAACTCGCAGCGGCTAGAGTAAAGTGTCAGATCGGCCTGATTTTTGGGAAAATAATTTTTCGTTGCTTTATAACCTAGAAAAAGCAAATTTAGATAGCCAGGACACATTTTCACGAGAACGCCAGCCGCAACCCAGTTAACCTTAGCTCAACTTCCTAGAGCATAGTTTGAGAGCAAGCGCGTGGAGGTACAAAAATGTTTACCGACGGTCATGTCACCAACCTAGCGGCAGATCGGGGCTGTTTTACTAGTCCGGGAAAGGCGCGTTCACTGGTGCTAACGGCACTGTCCAGCGCCAAAAAGAAAGGTCTAATTGAATGGGTTATCGACTAAAAAAATCACAGGCAATGCCACTCGCCTCACTCAACCTAATTCTTAGAAACGGTAACCAGCAGCAAATACAACGCCGTCAAGGTCGTCTATATCTAGGTAACTTAGGGATAGATAGACGTTTTCTGCAACGTCATATTCAAAACCTGCGCCCCATACAAAGTCGGTGCTACTAGTTTTTTCGCTAACGCCTTGAGCAGAAAATTCCACTTCTGTATCTGCGTACCCTAAGCGAAGGAAACCGCTGAGGTTATCGCCCACAGAATAACTAGGCTTTAACAATATTCCATACATTGTGTTCGCTTCAACCTTCACGCGCACACCTTCGTTGACGATAGTATCGTCACCAATTCCAAACCCACGCGTGCCCTCTACCGCCCAGTTATCGTTTATTTGATAACCGACAAATCCGCTAAGAATTGAGACATCAACGTCCGTACCACTTTCACTTGCGCTAAGTGCGGCATATGCTCCCTCAACGTACCATTTATTGTCATCCGCAACTGCGCCAGAAACGCAAAATGCTCCCAGTGCAAGCGACACCAGGTAACTAACAGTCTTATTCATCATATTTTCTCTAGCGAGACGATGTGGCACAAACGCTTTAAACCGGGTAGAAAACGTAAACACAACCGCCGATTGTTAACCAAATGTAATCACTTAATCGCTGTGATTAACATGCAAAAACTTGCCCTACAGATTGCCTGGCTGGCTAACTGACTAATAAGGCTTTAAGAACTACAAAGACCACTCTCTAGCGTTTAGTAACCCTTTTGCTTACATACAGCCGTAGTACGCAGTCGTGTGAGCATCCTAATAATAAGAAAAGGAAGAACGCTATGAAAAGAATTTTAGCGTTGCTGTGTATGGCGATGATTGCTAGCGCGGCTATCGCAGATAACCACATCCCGACCTATGCTGCGGTCGAAACCTTTGGCTGTAAATACAAGGTGGATAAAAATGCTGGCGACATGGCGGCATGGGCGAGCAAATGGAATAAACAAGCTGAAAAAATTTACTCCGAGCCCTATAGAGCGATGATGTTCACCCCCTTTTTAACTAACCCAGTGGATCAACCTCAAGATTTCTATTGGGTAGGTGTTTCACCTAACTTTGCAGCTCAGGGAGCAATTCAAGACGAGTGGAATGCAAAGGGCGGTAAGGTGGCCCAGGAATTAACAACGACTGTTGATTGCGACAGTCACGCGACGTGGGCCATGACAACCGTACGCAGCAATGAAAATGCTGCGCCACCCAGTAGCGGCGTCGCCACTTTTCAGGCTTGCACAATGCATGAAGGCAAAACTATGCAAGATCTAAAACCTGCCGATGCCAAGATGAACGTATTTTTGGACAAAATTGGCCAAGCATCACCAATGTGGAGATGGTGGCCTATTAGCGGTCAACGAAGCGCCTCCAAAATAGATTTCATGACCATTGCTGGTCAGTCTTCGCTAAAGCAAAAAGGCGCAAGCATGGACAACTTCGTAAAGAATGGCGGACTTCAAGTGCGTTCGTCGATCTAGAACGAGTTGATGCATTGCAGTCCTATGGGAACCAGCCTATTTACCGTAACGGGTGGAAAGATGCCGAACTAAAAACTCGGACAATTGTTATGAAGGCTGCCATTGGCGGCGGCCTTCTTGCATACACAGCTTAAATGGACCAAGCCCGTACCTACCTGCCGCACTGGCTACTCTTAACCTCTACAACCAATTACCCTTTGCAACACGTTATTTCCAACCTGCTAAATATCAACTCTCCCAACAGGTCGACACTAAATTGCCGAGCGCGCAAACGGGATAAGTGGCCAAGTAAAAAACTAAAGCACTGACAGACAAATATTGCCGCGAGCCTACGCAAGAAATACATATAGAGGTAAGGTGAAATTTCGGCGTAAACGCTCATACTTACGATCAAAAACACCGCTAATAGGGATAATGGATGAACAAGCTCGCACTGATTATTGTGTTAACACTAACTTCGAGTTTTGCTTGGTGCGCCGATAAGGAACCAACTAGATTTGAGCTTTTACTTGCTTCGCCAGAAATTCAGGGATTAATGGCATTCGAGAACGGTGATTATGAAACCGCACTTAGCTATATGTTACCCCTTGCTAAAGAAGGGAATGTAGGTTCTCAAATGCTTGTTGGCTATCTCCACGAACAAGGCCTTGGCGTTTTAGAAGACGATAAAGCAGCTATCAAATGGTATCTACTTGCTGCCAAGCAAAATGATTTACTTGCACAAGCGCGCCTTGGCAGAATGTACGAAAAAGGCACCGGTGTTGAACAAAACAACGAGGAAGCCAATAAGTGGTACACGCTCATCACGGCCAAAAGTAACGCCAGAGACCTTAACGAAATCGCCGATATGTTCGCTGACGATGACGGCCGTGTGGCACATTATGACGCCGCGATTAAATGGTATCGACTGGCCGCGAAACAGGGCTCTACCGATGCGCAAATTTCCCTTGGAACAATGTATAGCAGTGGAAAAGGCGTCACCCAGAGCGATGTTTACGCGCATATGTGGTTTGCGCTAGCGGCATCGAATGGTGATGAGAGCGCAATAGAAAAGCTTGCAGCAAACGCCAAACGACTGACACCACAAGACTTATCAAAAGCTCAAGACTTGGCTGCCACCTGCGTTAACAACAAACACAAAGATTGCTAGCGTGTACCTTGCTTCTGCGGATTCAACAGCCAACTTGGTTATACAATCCGCGGTGTGAGGGACAAAAGGACAAAAGGCTACTCGGCCGACTAAAGCGAATTTTGCAACCAAGCTCGACTAAAAATCCGCAGCAAAATTGCTCGCTGTTTTGCCTAGCGGAGAGCAAATTCATGCTCCGACGGACTAATTCTTCATCAAATGAATACGGTATCACCGGCCCACTTTTGTCTATAACCAGCTTGGTATCCGGTTTGTTGAACGTGCACTTTTGCGTCATCAGACAACCACCGTCAATCGTCCAGTTAAGGAATGTCGCAGACGCTAAAGATAGGCAATGTGATTGTTGAGAGGCCTTACGCAAGGCAAGATCGCGCCCGCTAGAGAATTCTAGGGGCGCTGATTGTCATGCTCTATTCAAAATCTTCTAGAGAATAACCATGCTCATATGCTTTCAACCATGCCACATTGTATCGGTTCGCTATCGTAAAGCTGTTACCGGCAACGCCTAACCATGTCTGCCAAGCCTTGGTCTTTTGCATTTTATCTGACCAAGCTTCCATTTCAGCCATGCTCTCATAACCAATGGCTATCTCGTGGGTTACCCTTCCGGCAGCACTTGCTTGCCCACGTAAAATTTGCACAAGCCAAATTTGACCCGGGAATGCTTTGGTGTCACTGGATGTCATTAGCGCATTTAGGCCAGCCAACACTGCTCTAGGGTCGGTTGCTGTAATGCGGATAACGTCCCAAGCCACGTCTGCATTGGAAACTGTGCCCCAACTTTGCATTGGTGTACCCATGTACTGAGATACCACCTGCGCATTCCCGCCAATACCCGCCATAACGCCAGCCTGTTCTTTACTGCCGTTAAATTTCTTAGTCCAAGTTTCCATTGCCGCTAGGCTGGGATAAAGGATTGTGACCCTATGAGTTGCAGGATTAACCCCATTAAATGAACTCGCCTGCAACTGTAATTGAGCTTTACGATCTTGCCCAAGATCAGTATTTTGCAAATCGTCGATTGCTTTAGCAAAATCTGCTGCTTTCCCCGCCTCTACTTTCCATTCGGTAACTGCAACGATAGGAGCAGCATTTAGATGCATCGACAAGAAGAGCGCCGCTAAAGCGCCAAGTGTTCTGTATTTCATTGTTGTTTCCTCTATTTTTACTGTTATTTTCGTTTTTCTTCTTATTTTTAGGGTTTACCCCTCCCAAACACTACACGAAAAACTCCAAGTTAGACAAAACTTCACCCAGCCGGCAGCGAAAAAACATCTAGCAGGGCGAATAGATATTTGCTCGCGGCGCTAAATACCCATAGCTGGTTGATGCAGAATAACTATTAACCATAGGCTAGAGAGCTTGGAGAGGTCTGAGAGGTCTGAGAGGTCTGAGAGGTCTGAGAGGTCTGAGAGGTCTGAGAGGCTAGATAGGTCCAAGCAAACTTAGACGCCTACTGCGAAGCACTTTAAAGGCTGCCGCTTAAGGCCAACCACTCAGGTATTCGCGAGCTGATTATCAGCTTGGCGCGCATAAAGCATCGAGGGGTTCTAAAGGGAGATAAGTACAGAAATTGGCTCCGCCTGCTGGGCTCGAACCAGCGACAAGCTGATTAACAGTCAGCTGCTCTACCAACTGAGCTAAGGCGGAGTAGTGTTGGTAAGCCCCAGAGGTAACCCTCTAGAGCAGCGCGATATTCTAATAGCAATGAGGCCAAATGCAAGACCGATAAGGCAGAATTTGTGATTCGCTTCAGTAATAGACGCTTGTTTTCGAATTATTAGGTTTTTACCGTGTGTTTTGCGTGCCTACTTACCTTTTTCTATCAAAAAAACGCGTCAATTTTCGATTAGTGCCATCTGCTTGCACTTCTATATCTAATCTTAGCCTTTGAGGGTTAACCAACTGGTAGCGCTCGAGCACCCGCAAGCCCTTGGCTGTCGAATAAATTACTAAGTCCCTTTCTTGCCAACCGGCTTGTACGCGCCAGATATCCCTCTCTCTATCACCCCAGGTAACATCTCTGTATGTTCCAGGGATATATTTTACTCCCATTGAGTCGCCACTTTGTTCGATGATCATCTGATCCGCGTCAATCACTTGGAAACCCTGCACTACGAAGGCTAATCCGGAACCCAGCCCAATTCTGCGAATTTCTTCTCGCACAGACAATTTCGCGCGGCGGCGCTCTGTGGGTGCACGGGTAAATGCTCTAAGGTCATCGGACGCGCTTGCATCTACATGCCAGGCACCTGACAAAGGCACTACTGCAGCTGGATTTTGAGTTAAATCTAAACCCTTGCAGCCCATCATTAGAACCGCAAGCAATGCCGCGCTAATGTAAATTCTCAATCGTTTTGCAGCAAATTTTTGCTCGCTAGGTTGCCACATAAAGTTCACCTTTTAGCCCAAGTATCGAGCTTGGGCGGATAGTATTTGACGTGTTTCACTGACTAAATCTTGCATTATTTCCGCCACACTGCGCACTTCATTGAAGTAGGCAATACTCTGACCGGCACCTGAATGTATGAGCGGCTCAATATCATGCTCTTCAATGGCGCCTAGCAAATCCCCTACTAAGACATCCTGATAGGGCATTTTCAATGGCTTGGGAGCATTCTCTGCTTCCCACGCCTGACTCCACGCTGTGCGCACCTGCCGGAAGGGTTTGCCACTTTCTGAGCGGGTGATCACTGTATCTGCACTTCCAGCTTGCAATAGTTTGTCGCGATTCACTGGATGCATGTGGCCCTGATGTTCAGTGGACAGCAGCCACGCAGTGCCCATCCAAACGCCCTGAGCACCCATGGCCAGCGCCGCAGCAATGTGTCTACCCGTTGCCACACCGCCAGCCACTAACACCGGCACGTCGCCTGCTGCGTCGACAATTTGCGGAACTAGGGAATAGGTGCCAATTGGACCAGTATGCGCACCTGCATCGTAGCCTTGGGCGACAATAACCTCGACGCCGGCCTGTAAAGCTTTGGCTACGTGATGGGGACTGCCAATGAGAGCAACCGTGGTCTTTCCTCGCGCTTTGGCATCGGCGACCACGTCTGCCGGTGCACCAATGCCACATGCGAGCATGTTTACATCACTGTCTAATACAGCACGCAGCTGTTGTTGCTCTATTTCTTTTGAGCGAATAAAGCGCGTGCGCATACCCGGCTCGGTAGCCTCAGGCACTGCAAATTGATCAATAAGGTCTTTCACAAAGGCCGTATGCTCGGGAGGGATTTCTGCCTGAATGGCCTCTCTAGAATTATGTTCGGGCATACCCGGTGGTAGCACTAAATCAACGCCAAACGGCCGGTTGCCAGTCAAACTGCGAATGTAAGCAAGCTCATCGGTAATCTCTTGGGGAAAGCGTCGAGTAGCACCATAAACGCCATACCCCCCGGCATTACTGATGGCGGCTACAGTGTCCATATCGTGAGCGAAGCCGAATATCGGTACGTCAATTTCAAATCGATCGCACAATGGTGTCCAAAATTTACTCATTCACTTGCCTCCTTCCTTTGGCTTTAGCCTAACGTGGAGAAGGCACAATGCCCAGCCTCGTATCACAGGCCTTCTAATTATCTAGGCGCGACTATGTGGACTGCATATAAGGGACACTGAGTAGACACCTCATGGCAGCCAGTGAAGCCTAAACAAAGAGAAACGCGCCAACAGCTTACCGGCAGTTAGCGCGCATCCATATCAACGTTTCTTGGCTACTTTACCGAGCTGTATCCTGTCTTTATTACGCGCCAATATACTTGGCCCAAACCCTTTTACCTCAAGCACTTCATCCATACTGCGGAATGGCCCAACTTCATTGCGGTACTTAACCATTGCCTGGGCTTTACGTGGCCCTACCCCAGAAAGGGTTTTAGCTATTTCATCTGCACTGGCTGAGTTTAAATCAACTTTTTGCTGTTGAGCGCTGGCTTTTTTAACTGAATTTTTGGGCGAGGTTTTACTTACGCCACGGCTCTGACTTGATGCTGCGAAAGCAACTTTGTCGGAACCTAAAGCACCAGGCAGCTGAGCAGCCACCGGGCTGGTTACGAATAATGGCGAAAGGCAAAGAAGAAAAGTTAAAGAAAGAAGGCCTTTGGCTTTGACCACTGCCTTACTGACCAGCCTGCTAAATAACTTTCTAGATAACTTTCTAGATAACTTTCTAGATAACTTGTGAGATGATTTGTGAGATAACTTGTGAGAAAAAGTGACAAACATATATTTCATCCTGATAGTTGTTGAGAACAAAAATCTAAATGAAATCCTGTCTTAGCTAAGTCCGATTGTCGCCCGTGAAAGCAAGGAAAATGGTTCTTTCCGCGTTGGAATTTAGCTTTTCCAAATGTGCGCATTCGCCCAAAATAATCACCTAAGGACAAACATTGACGCTTTCTGCCGGTTTATCGAAAGCGTTAGGAGAAGGAAATAGGACGAAGAAGGCAAAAGGCCTAAACGAAAAATAAAAGGTAAAAAATAAAAGGCAAAAAAAAAGGAAAAACCATTTCTGGCCTTTCCCTTAATCAAGCGCTCACCCAAAGGCCTTTAGACCAACCACTCTAGCCTGAACTGTCCGCCTTCGCGCGAGCCAAATCCTTCAATAGAGCTTGGTTGACTCGATCTCGAAGTTCTTTACCCGGCTTAAAGTGCGGCACGTGCTTACCTGCAAGTCCTACAGATTCGCCCGTCTTTGGGTTACGTCCTATACGCGGCGCCCGATAGTGCAAAGAAAAACTACCGAATCCGCGTATCTCAATTCGATCCCCAGAGGCTAAGGTATTAGATACCTGCTCAAGCATGGTCTTAACCGCAAACTCAACGTCTTTGGCGTTGAGCTGCAAGCCAGCCACCCGAGATTGAGCGCTAACCATGCGCTCAATTAACTCAGATTTCGTTAGGCTGACTTCCTCGGTCATATCTATGCTTTAGCTCTTAGTACAGGGAACTAGGCAAAGCCTAGTCCTCGTCTGCCTGCTGGTTCATTTGTGCCTTGATCAGATCACCTAAAGTTGCAGGACCTGAACGATCAGTCTCTTGCTTTTGGTGTTCTTTAACAGCTGCTCGCTCTTCTTCGATGTCCTTCGACTTGATAGACAAGCCAATGGTTCGATTCTTGCGGTCAATGTTAATGATCTTAACTTCAATTTCTTCGCCTTCTTTCAACACTGTGCGTGCGTCTTCCACACGATCAACGCTGATTTCAGCAGCCTTCAGTACACCTAATACTTCTTCAGCTAATTCAAGAATTGCTTCTTTAGGCTGAACTTCTACAACCTTACCCATGATTACCGCACCACGATCATGAATCGCTGTGAAATCTGAGAATGGGTCTTTATCTAGTTGCTTAATACCTAGCGAGATACGCTCACGCTCTGGATCAACAGACAAGATAATGGTCTCAATCTGCTCGCCCTTAGAGTATCTACGAACCGCAGTCTCGCCTGGTTCGTTCCAAGAGATATCAGAAAGATGCACAAGACCATCGATGCCGCCATCCAAGCCAATAAAGATACCGAAATCGGTAATAGACTTGATGTTGCCGCTAATGCGATCACTCTTGGCATGCTGAATGCTGAACTCTTCCCAAGGATTAGGACGGCATTGCTTGATACCCAATGAAATACGACGACGTTCTTCGTCAATATCTAGAACCATTACTTCAGTTTCGTCGCCTACTGAGACAACCTTAGAAGGATGAATGTTCTTATTGGTCCAATCCATTTCGGATACGTGAACCAAACCTTCAACGCCTTCTTCGATCTCAGCAAAACAACCGTAATCCGTCAGGTTGGTGATGGTAGCCATCACGCGCGCACCTTCTGGATAACGACGAATGATGTTGACCCAGGGATCATCGCCTAATTGCTTCATACCTAGGCTAACGCGATTCTTTTCACGATCGAACTTCAAAATTCGTACGCTCACTTCGTCGCCAACATTAACCATTTCGCTCGGATGACGAATACGCTTCCAAGCCATATCGGTGATGTGCAACAGACCGTCTACGCCACCAAGGTCAACAAATGCGCCATAATCGGTAAGGTTCTTAACGATACCTTTAACATCTTGACCTTCTTGCATAGAAGCAAGTAGCTCTTCGCGCTCGTGAGAGTTTTCGTCTTCAAGAACGGCGCGACGTGAAACTACAACGTTGTTGCGCTTTTGATCGAGCTTAATAACTTTAAATTCTAGAGGCTTGCCTTCAAGGTGGGCTGTTTCGCGCAATGGTCGGATATCAACCAATGAACCGGGCAAGAATGCACGTATGTCATTGACGTCAACGGTGAATCCACCTTTAACCTTGCCATTGATAATACCGATAACAACTTCGCCTTTTTCGCTGGCTTCTTCTAGTTGTTCCCAAGACTCGGCACGCTTCGCTTTTTCGCGAGACAAACGGGTCTCACCAAAGCCATCGTCTACAACTTCCATTGCAACTTTTACTTGGTCGCCAATGGTTAAGGTGCATACGCCCTCTTCATTGAGGAATTGATTTTTCGGGATAACCCCTTCAGATTTTAAACCGGCATGAACTACTACCCAGTCATCATCTATGTCTACCACCGTGCCGGTGACGATGGACCCGGGTGCCATCTCGATGGTTTGTAAACTTTCTTCAAATAGGTCGGCAAATGATTCGCTCATATAATTGTCTGCCGGGGGAAGCACATAGCTCGAAATGAGATGCTTGCCAAGCCGGCGAAACTCTCCGTTGGTTAGTTAATGTTTAGGCAGTTGATTGCTAAAGCTAAAAGAGCAACTATTGCTTGGCACAGAGCGCTAGGCACACGGCGTTAATCAATAATCTTATTTCGATTGGGAAGTAGTCAGATCAAAAAGACAACGAGCATAATTCTCGTTTTAGTATCCTTACGTACTCTCTAACTTTACTTTCTTCTCGAAACGAGCCCTTCCCCCAAAAATTTTCTCAATTAGAAACTTTCAGGCGCCTTACGAATACCCTTTAGCGACTTCCGCCATAATTGTTTCCAACACCTCTTCTATGGTCATCTGGGTGCTATCAATTATGAGGGCATCAGCGGCGGGCTTCAGCGGTGCAACTGCACGTCCTTTGTCCCGAGCATCACGTTCTTGTATCTGCTCTAGGAGGCCGCGCAAATTAACATTCAATCCTTTATTTTTCAACTGCTTATAACGACGAGCGGCTCTAGCTTCCGCTGAAGCGTCCAAAAATATCTTGGCTTTAGAGTGTGGGAATACCACCGTCCCCATATCCCGGCCATCCGCAACTAAGCCCGGGGCTCTTTGAAAGGACTTTTGCAGCGCCAAAATAGCATCGCGAACCGCGGGCAAAGCGGCAACTTGGGAGGCAGCCACACCGGTTTCCTCAGTACGAATTGTATCGCTCAAGTCTTCACCGTTAACGTCTACGCGGTCACCATCAAAAGCAATCCGCAACCCTGAAATCATCGCCACCAAAGCATTTTCATCATCTAAATCAATGACTTGGGATTGCGCAGACACTGCAACAATACGATACAGCGCGCCGGAATCGAGCAAGTGCCAGCCTAATTTAGCTGCCACTAAAGAGGACAAAGTGCCTTTACCGGAACCCCCCGGACCATCAATAGTAACTACCGGAGCAAGCGGATCGTGCTGCATTATTTTTCCTCATCTGGATACTAAAATTGAAATCTCGCACAAGGATCCTTTGCAAATAGAAAGTCTCAAGGCAAAACCTAAATAACAAATTGGAGTGAAAACGCGCTGTTAAAAATTCACTCTAAATCTGGCAGCCATTTATTCTGTTTCACTCTGCCTCATTCTACTTCAGAGGTTTTGCGCTTATTCGCGGCGTCACTAATCTGCGCAATACCGGATTCACTGTCTACGGCGCGAATACTTTGCGCCAATCCTTGCAGATCCGCTGTGAAGGTATCCAAGGCCGTCAGCACTTCGTCTTTATTAAGCTGAAAAATTCGCCACCAAAGTTCGGGGTTGGCACCAGCGATACGGGTAAAATCCCTAAAGCCGCCACCCGTTAGCGGGATGTGCTTTTCTTCCACTTGCTGCATAAAGGCAAAAGCTAACAAATGGGGTAGGTGGCTGGTGATAGCCAACGCGCTGTCATGATCTTCGGGCGTAAGCTGGCTAGTTTGGGCACCCAAGTAATGCCAGCAATTAAGTACTTTTTCCAAGGCTTGTGCCGATGTATTTTCAGTGGGCGTTAGCACCACCATGCAATCGGCAAATAGCTCACTGCGCGCAGCCTCTGGCCCGCTTTTCTCTGATCCGCTTATTGGATGACAGGGCACAAAATTTTCCGGCAGGTCGATCTGGGATGCTACGGCGCTGACAATCGGCCCCTTAACACTGCCCACGTCAAAAACCGCCGCCTGATGCTTTGCCAACTTAATTACCCAAGCACTGACCAAATCACTGGGCACACACAGGGCCACTAGGGTCGCATCATCCGGCACCTGCTCGACAATCTCGTCAACCATGCCGTTGTCTAATGCCCATTGGGCAGACTTAGCGCTGTTTTCAATGCCGACTAAAGTGCTAGCAACGCCCTGTTGGCGAAGCGCGAGGGCAAGTGAGCCGCCAATTAAGCCTACACCGACTATGGCAATTTTATGGAAAATTTCAGACATATACCCTCAATGCGCAGACCGTTACGGCAATAAACGCCCAGTCTGTAGCGACTCTTTTGCCAACTCTTTTGTCGACTCTTTCGTCGACTCTTACATCAAACAGGCGAGGCTCGATCCCAGCTTCTTTTCGCAACAACTATCGAAAGCGTTAGCGAATTTTTGCCAGCGCTGTTAAAAATCGCTCATTCTCCGACGGCAGACCAATACTTACGCGAATATGATTGGGCAAACCATATTCGGCAATTGGCCTAACGATAACGCCTTGTTGTAACAAACGCTGAAACACCTCTGGACCAGGCTCACCAGCGTCAAAGCTGACAAAATTACCCGCGGATGGAATGTAGGAATAACCCATACCGGTCAGTCCTGCGACCATTTGCAGCATGCCCTGACGATTCATTTCAACACTTTCGCGAACATACTCTTCATCTGCAATTGCGGTAATCGCCGCTGCCATAGCAAGGGCATTCACGTTAAAAGGCTGTCGCACACGGTTGAGCAAATCAGCAAATTCAGGACTAGAAACACCGTAACCTAAGCGCACTGCGGCAAGGCCATAGACTTTTGAAAAAGTACGGGTAAGGATCAAATTGGGGAATTTCTTCAGCAAAGCCACGCCATCGATGTAGTCATCGGCAGTCATGTACTCAAGGTAGGCTTCATCTAAAACCACCCACACAGTGCTGGGTAGCTGTTGCAAAAAATTTATCAAATCCGCGCCCGGCACCCATGTGCCAGTTGGGTTATTCGGATTGGCGATAAAAATAACCCGCGTGCGTTCATTCACTGCGGCCAACATAGCATTCAGATCTGTGCCGTAGTCCTTGGCAGGTACGGTTACCAAATCACCACCACAGCAGGTTACTGCCAGGCGATAAACGACAAAACTATGCTCTGAAATAATCGCTTCATAACCCGGTTCAACGGCCACCCGAGCAATCAGATCTAACACATCGTTAGAGCCATTGCCTAAGGTCAACTGCTTTGTGTCAACGCCAATGTGTTCAGCCAATGCAGCCTTAAGCTCAAAGCCGCCGCCGTCAGGATAACGAGACAACTCTTTACTTACCCGAGCAATGGCTTGCTGCACATGCTCACCAGGACCACGTGGATTTTCGTTGCTCGCAAGCTTAACAATATCGCTAATGCCCAGTTCACGGGCAACTTCGTCTATTGGCTTACCCGGTTGATAAGGTTTTAGACCGGCGATTCGCTCATTTACTTGGGTTTCAATACTCATGCTGGGACCACGGCCTTAGGGTAAGAACCCAATGTGCGCACTTCTAATGCGACATCTGATATTGCATCAATCACTGATTGCGCGTTGCTTTGCGATTGATGACCATCAAAATCTATAAAGAATACATAGGACCAATCACCTGAGCGCGCCGGGCGGGTTTCAATGCGTGAAAGACTGATATCAAAGCGTTGGAAGGGTTCCAGTACTCGCAACAACGCACCCGGCTCATTCTTAACCGAAACCAAAATTGACGTTTTGTCATTGCCGCTGGGACCAACAACTTGCTTGCCAATAATTAGGAAGCGCGTTTTGTTATCTGGGTTATCTTCAATGCGGGTAGACAAAACATTTAAGTTATAACGTTCCGCTGCCATTTCGCCGGCTACAGCAGCAATTCCAGGGCGTGCTAAAGCTTGTTTAGCTGCCTCTGCATTACTGGCCACAGCCACGCGAGGAATACCTGGATAGTGCTGGTCTAACCAACCACGACATTGGGCCAAGCTCTGAGCGTGGGAAACAATTTCGGTGATTGGTGGCACATCACTTTTGCTACTGGCCTGCATAAATGCGTGATGGATAGGTAGTTCCACTTCAGCACAAATACGCAGACGCGTACCCAGAAAACAGTCCAAAGTATGATTAACCATACCCTCGGTGGAATTTTCCACCGGCACTACACCGTAGTGAACGGCTTGAGATTCCACTTCGCGAAATACTTCATCAATGGAAGCCATCGGCGTTGTATTGGCAAAATGGCCAAACTGTTTAATGGCTGCGGCTTCCGTATAGGTGCCCTCAGGGCCAAAGTAGGCAACGGTCAAGGGCTGCTCTAGATTCAAACAACAGGAAATCACTTCGCGAAATAAACCGGCTACATCTGCATCGGTCAGCGGCCCGGGGTTTTCTGCCATCAAGCGGGTTAATATTTGCGCTTCACGTTCTGGGCGATAAAAAATTGGGGCCTCGCTCATAGGTTGACCCTGCTTGATTTCACCCACCTCTAAGGCACATTGCGCACGTGCATTGATCAATGTCAGTAATTGACGATCAATACTGTCGATTCGCTCCCTAAGGGGTTTTAACGCTTCATCATCCACGCTCATTTTCAAATTCGCTCATAAAACTAACCAATGCTTGAACGGCTTCTAATGAAACCGCGTTATAGATGCTGGCACGCATACCGCCAACACTTCTGTGTCCTTTAAGGTTAAGCATACTGCGCGCTTCCGCTTGCTTAACAAACTCCGCGTCCAGTGCTGAATCTGCCAAGGTAAATGGCACGTTCATTGTGGAGCGATTACCAGCGGCAACCGGAGAACTATAAAAATTACTCTTTTCAATGGCGCCATAGAGCAGATCTGCTTTCGCCTTATTGTGTGCTTCAATGGCCGTAAGACCACCTTTTTCTTTGATCCACTTAAATACTAAACCAGCCAAATACCAACCGTAAGTAGGTGGCGTATTGATCATAGAATCGTTGTCGGCCTGCTGAGCATAATCTAGAAAAGTTGGCGTGATGTCGCGAGCGTTACCGCAAAGGTCTTTGCGCACAATCACAACAGTCAAACCTGCAGGACCAATATTCTTCTGCGCACCAGCGTAAATCAGCGCAAAATTATTCACATCGACCGGACGCGATAAAATGTCAGACGACATGTCCACCGCAATAGGCGCAGAACTGGTGGGGAAGTTTTTAAATTGCACACCACCAATGGTTTCATTGGAACAAATGTGTAGCAGACGTGCATTGTCGCTGAGCTGCCATGCACTTTGGTCTGGGATATGGTCGAAATTAGAATCCGCGCTGGAAGCGGCGACATTAACATTGCAATATTTCTTCGCTTCTTTGATCGCTTTTTTAGACCAGGCACCTGTCTCGATAAAATCTATGGTGTCGCCAGGTTGGGTCAAGTTCAGTGGGATTCCAGCAAATTGGCCGGTTGCACCACCCTGCAAAAACAACACATGGTACTCGTCACTAACACCCATCAACTCGCGTAAGTCGGCTTCGGCTTGGGCTGCAATATCAACAAAAATTTTGCTCCGGTGGCTCATTTCCATAACTGACATACCGCTACCTTGGTAATCTGTCATTTCTTCTGCGGCTTGATTTAGAACTTCTACCGGTAACGATGCAGGCCCAGCTGAAAAATTGTATGTGCGACCCAAGAAAACCTCCAATTAGATTAATTTTATCAATGACTTACAGCGGATAATCGGAATAATTTTACCGCCTAATGAGATTTATCTCCAAGCCGAATAGCAGCCTTAGATTGTCTCATTATCCTATTTTTGTTGTGTTTTTATTGGCTACTTCAAAGGCATTACGGCTAGACAATATTCACCTAAAACACTCTGACGTTCGCTTCCCTTTCACGGGAATTTTTCCTCACATTGCAGTCTAAGCACTGCAAAGCGTGAGCGCCCTCACAGCTGGTGAGAGCAAATGCACCGAGATAGACGATCGGTCTATATCGGCCGTTTGCAGCGATTACTCGGATTCAGTATCAGCGCCGTCTGCCTGAGAGGTGTCAGCGTCCGTAACGTCGTCTGCAACAGTACTTGCAACATCACCTTCTGCTGCGCTTTCAGTTTCCGACCCTTCGGTATCGGTTACCAAGCTACCTTCAGCAATACGTCCCACGCTGTTAAGTAACTCACCATCTTTTAATTTTATTAGGCGCACGCCTTGGGTATTTCTACCCACGATAGACACTTCATCTCCGCCGGTTCTAACCAAGGTGCCCATATTAGAAATCAACATCAGCTCATCGCCTTTGAAGACTTGCACCGCACCCACTAGCTGACCATTACGATCACTGGTTTGCATGGCAATCACCCCTTGGGCGCCACGGCCACGAATAGGGAAATCGGTAATTAAAGAGCGTTTACCGTAACCATTTTCACTGGCGGTTAAGAGATAACCGTCTTCATTAGGAATAATCAGCGAGATAACACGCTGGCCTGCGCCCAATCGAATACCACGAACACCTTTAGCTGTACGCCCCATGGTTCTTACATCGGTTTCTTTAAACCTTGCGGCTTTTGCAGCATTTGAACAAAGCATGATGTCGCTACTGCCATTTGTAATGGCTGCGCCAACTAGCGTATTGCCTTCTTCCAGGTCGATGGCGATCAATCCACTAGGCCGTGGCCGAGAAAACTGCTCTAACGGCGTCTTTTTGACCGTACCGTTGGCGGTGGCCATAAAGACAAAATGATCCGCTGCGTAATCTTTAATCGGTAGCACTGCGGTTATGCGCTCATCAGCGCCCAAAGACAGCAAGTTGATCATTGGCCGACCTTTGGCACCACGACTACCTTGTGGAATTTGGAAAACTTTAAGCCAAAAAACTTTACCCATATCGGAAAAGCACAGCAAAACATCATGGGAATTAGCAACGATCAGATGCTCGACAAAGTCTTCATCTCTGACCGTAGTAGCTGCTTTACCTCGACCACCACGTCGTTGTGCTTGATAGGTGTCCAAGGGTTGGGTCTTGCCATAACCCAGGTGAGAAATAGTCACCACAAGTTCTTCTTCGTTAATCAGATCTTCTACCGACAAATCTTGATGGCTAGTCACCACTTCAGTGCGACGCTCATCTCCATAAGTAGTGCGTATTTCTTCTAACTCGCCGCGAATCACGGAAATCAATCGGGTATGGGATCCCAAAATATCTAACAAGTCGGCAATTTCATCAATCACACCCTGATAATCTTCCATCAACTTGCCCTGCTCCATAGCAGTCAAACGATGTAAGCGTATTTCTAGAATAGCCTGAGCTTGCTCTTCAGTAAGACGATAAAGGCCGTCACTAAAACCAAATTCTTCAGATAAGCCTTCTGGTCGACAAGCATCGCTGCCAACTCGTTCCAACAAATCAAACAACGCTTCAGCAGCCCATCGCTGCTCTATCAACTTAATGCGCGCTTCTGCGGCAGAAGGTGATTTTTTAATCAACTCGATAACCGCATCAATGTTCGCCAAGGCGACAGCTTGGCCTTCCAAAATATGCCCACGCTGACGTGCACGACGCAGTAAATATAGGGTTCTGCGGGTAACAACTTCTTGTCTGTGCTGCAAAAACGCTTCAAGCATTTGCTTGAGGTTGACCAAACGCGGCTGGCCTTCAACTAACGCAACACAGTTAATACCAAACACAGACTGCAATTGGGTCTGGGTGTATAGGTTATTCAGGATAACTTCACCAGATTCACCGCGGCGCACTTCAACAACCACGCGAAGTCCGTCTTTGTCCGATTCGTCTCTAAGCTCAGTGATGCCGTCAATCCGCTTTTCTTTCACTAATTCAGCGATTTTTTCGATCAACCGAGACTTATTCAACTGATAAGGAATTTCCGTAATGATGATTCGTTCACGACCATTCTTTTCTATCTCAACACTGGCGCGCCCACGGACATAAATACGGCCACGGCCGGTACGGTAGGCTTGCACAACACCTGCACGACCATTGATGATGCCACCGGTAGGAAAGTCCGGTGCGGTGATGTATTCCATTAACCCATCAATTTCCATCTCAGGATTTTCCAGCATTGCTAGACAAGCATTCACTACCTCGGTCAGGTTATGCGGTGGAATATTTGTCGCCATGCCAACGGCAATACCTGAACTACCATTAACCAATAGCGTGGGCACACGCGTAGGCAGCACTTCTGGCATCGACAGCGTGTCATCGTAGTTGGGTACGAACTCAACGGTGTCTTTATCCAAATCAGCCAGCAGATCAGAAGCCATCTTCGACATACGTACTTCTGTATAACGCATAGCCGCAGGCGGATCTGCGTCAATAGAGCCAAAGTTGCCTTGGCCATCTACAAGTAAGTAGCGCATGGAAAAATCTTGAGCCATTCGCACAATGGTGTCGTAGGCTGCGGTATCGCCGTGTGGGTGGTACTTACCAATCACATCGCCGACAACACGTGCAGATTTCACATAGGGTCGATTGTAGGTGTTGTTGAGTTCGCTCATGGCAAACAACACGCGCTTGTGTACAGGTTTTAACCCATCGCGAATATCCGGCAGTGCACGACCCACAATTACGCTCATGGCGTAATCTAAGTACGACTGACGTAATTCATCTTCGATGTTTACTGGGCGAATATCTCTAGAATCTGGAGGCGTAATTTCGGACATAAATGCGGCGCTATCAGCTTGAAAAATTAGCTAGAAATATTAACACAATCCTCGACAAATGGGGCATTTCTAAGCGCATTTTGAGACAGATATTGCCTCAATAACGGCATTTGTACAGAACACCTCGCAAGGCTAAATCAGCGACTAATTTACGCCCTGTTAGTGCCGGCCAACGACCGGCGCTAGAACGGCGCTAGAACGGGCAGAAACGGCGCGTTTTGCAGCGGTTAACACCTTACCGCACCCCAGCAAAGGACGATTTTGAAAATACACTGTAGGCATTTTTGCGACAATTTCGACCAATTTACGCCTATTCCTTCCGTGACAGGGGTTGTGGCGGCTACAATGGCAGCCGTCTTAAGAAGAATATTCTTAAAAAGCAATATCGCCAGCAAAGAAAGCAATATTACTTTGATTTAATGCAATTACGGAGTGTCATCAAACAGCATGGCTAGCACACAAAATGTGGACCCAGAAGAAATCAGCAAATTCAATGCGCTGGCAAGCCGTTGGTGGGACCTAAACGGCGACTTCAAAGCGCTACATGATATCAATCCCAGCAGACTCGCCTATATTCAAGAACGTACAGACTTTGTTGCGGGGCCGGTAATAGATGTAGGTTGCGGCGGCGGCATTCTTGCAGAATCTATTGCGGCAACTGGCGCCCAAACGACGGGCATTGATATGGCAGCAAAGGCACTGGGCGTAGCTAAACTACATGCCTTAGACAGCGGCACTCAAGTGAATTACGAGGAAACTACCGCAGAGGAGTACGCGGCACTAAAACCGGCACATTTTCGCACTGTCACTTGCCTGGAAATGCTCGAGCATGTCACCCACTACCCAGACACGGTACAAGCATGTGCAGATTTAGCCGAACCCGGCGCCGACCTGTTTTTCTCCACCATCAATCGCAATCCTAAAGCCTATGCATTATTGATTTTAGGCGCTGAATACGTGCTTAACATTTTGCCTAAAGGCACCCATGAATATGCCAAATTTATCAAACCATCGGAACTGGCCCAAGCACTAAGAGATGCCGGTTTAGAGGTAGTAGAAATAAGAGGCATGAACTACAACCCGCTGACGCGTAATTGTCGAATCAGCAACGATACCGATGCAAATTACATCGTCCATGCAAGAAAACCCCAATGACACAAACAAACGAACTAACCAATAACCTCAGTCATTATCCTGAACTGGCGGCCAAACAACATCACTGGCAACATGATTTTCGCAGTGACGCACTAAAAGGTAAAACAATATTGGTTACCGGCGCCGGAGATGGCATTGGTAGTGCTAGCGCGAAGACTTATGCGAGTTTCGGCGCGAATGTCATATTACTGGGCCGCACTCGCAGCAAGCTAGAAACTGTATTTGATTGGATAGAAACACACACCAACACTGCGTCAGTCATCGTGCCCTGCGATTTGGAAAATCTCGATAGCGAAACAGTAGAAAATCTTGCCGACTCTATTGCTGAGAACTTTGGCCAACTAGACGGCCTAGTACATAACGCCTCTCGCCTTGGCCCTAAAGTACCGATTGCCCACTATCCTGCGGACGAGTGGCAAAAGGTTATGCAAACCAACGTCAACGCAGTATTTATGCTCAATAAGGGATTGTTTGAATTGCTGGACAAGAGCGCTAACGCCTGCGTAATCCATACCTCCTCCAGCGTGGGCCGAGAGGCCAGAGCTTATTGGGGTGCTTACGCAGCGTCAAAATTCGCACTAGAAGGACTGAACCAACTATTTGCGGACGAAACTGAAACTGCTGGGAATATTCAAGTTTACAGCGTCAACCCTGGCGGCACTCGAACAGCAATGCGCAAAGAAGCCTACCCATTAGAAGACCCTTCAACATTGCCCACCCCAGAGGACCATATGGAATTGTACTTGGCACTGATGTGCACTGCGGATCAAGTGAGCGGCGATGTCGTAACCTTCACCACAGGTCAACAACTCGATGCGCGCACTTGGCTGCAACGCACTAGCTAGAAGCACTAGCTAAAAGCACAGGCTATAAAGTTGTTACTAGAGTTGTGACTAGAGTAGCGGCTAAAGTAACCCCTAAAATAGCCACTACATTAGTTCAATACCCACAATCCTAGCGCCTAGTCGACGGCTTACCGCTTCTGGCAGGACGACTGCTGGTTGCGGCGTTGGCCTTGCCACGGCTTCTGGCCTTCGCCAAAGCATCAATTTTTCGCGCAGAACCGGCTCGATTATCGGCGGAGTTCTTGCGTACAACTTTGCCACCGGTTTTTCTTGTATCTCTATCACTACTTTGGCCAGAGTTTTTAGCCGTGGTTTTACCCGCGTTATTGGCAGAGCCTTTAGGCGAATTTCTACCCGTATACTTCCCTAGCACCGGGCGCGCCTTATTAGCTGGCACTCTGGCAGTGGGTCGCTCCGGCCGCACCGGCCGTTCCTTCCACACATCTAACTCGTCTGAACCACCCTCATCAAAATCTAAACCCACAGCCATTTCCGCGGCCATAATGGAGGGGTCTTCCGGCTTTTGAGCAGACTTAGGCGCTTCCAGCTTTGGATAGGGAATTAAACAACTACCTTTTGCCACACGCGAACGCTTGAGTTTTTGTCCCGTTCGGCCAGGGCGCGGCAAGCCAAGCATCTTATATAAGAGCTTCAAATCTTCCTGCTGCAACGACGCCCACTGGCCCACCGTAAGCCAAGAAGGCAATATGACTGGTCCATATCTAACGCGCTTAAGACGGCTAACCATGCAGCCAGCGCTTTCAAACAGACGTCTTACCTCGCGGTTGCGACCCTCTGTTAAGGCCACGTGATACCAAAAATTATTTTCACTGCCGTTGTAATAACGAATGTCAGAAAAGCGCATCATCTGCCCTTCAAGTTCCACACCCTCCTTTAGCTGACGAATCACCCTATCGTCTAACTTAACGTTCACTCGCACCGCGTACTCTCGGTCTAAACCGGTAGATGGGTGCATCATTCTGTGTGCTAGGCCACCGTCGTTTGTGACCAATAACAAGCCTGTAGTTTGCACATCCAAACGTCCAACGGTAACCCACCGACTGCCTGGAATTTTTGGTAATTGATCGAAGATAGTGCCCCGACCTTCAGGGTCGCGCCGACTACAAACCAAGCCTCCGGCCTTGTTCAACAGAATAACTTGAGGGGTAAGACCCTGATCTGAGGAAACTGGCTGCCCATCTACTTCAATGTTATCCGCGCCGGTTACACGCTGACCCAAATGCGCAGGTTCGCCATTAACCGCAACTCTACCCGCGGCAATCCACTGTTCTATTTCCCGACGAGATCCGCGCCCATGTGAGGCTAATACTTTTTGTAATTTTTGTGCTTCAGGCTCTTCTGCCACCACCGCGCGGCGAGGGCCTTCATTAAAAAACGATCGCGAGCGATCTCTGTCTTTTCTTTCCTCTCTTGTTCCGGAAGGCGCCTTTCGAGAAAGAACCGTCTTAGGGCCAGTGCTACCAATAGCTGGAGATCTGAACTTACTCATGACAAGTGGTACCTGTGTGAAGGGCGATAGAAAAGCCGGCGTGAAAACCGCGAGTATGCGTCATTAATTTTGCTCAGATTGGGGCGGAGTTGTTTCATTTGCCGACTGGTTTAACACACCATCTGCGGCAGCGGCTTCTTCTTGTTCATTTGCATGCTCATCTTCAGAGCTAGCATCTTGCTGCTGGCTTGCAGCATCGTTATGACTGCGGTGACTTTCGTCCAAGTCATTATTTTCACTGCCATCGTCAGCTTCATCAGCTTCGTCAGCTTCGTCAGCTTCGTCAGCTTCGTCAGCTTCGTCAGCTTCGTCAACATCGTCAACATCGTCAACATCGTCAACATCGTCAACATCGTCAGCTTCGAGAATAACTTCATCCCCAGCATTGTCCGAGTTTTCTTCACCTGACTCAGCATCAGGCTGAGTTTCCACTTCATCGGAACCATGCACTGGCGCGCCGTCTTCGGTTACGGAGTCTTGGGCCAGACTTTCCGCAACCAGAGTCGGCTCAATAAGCGCTCTAATTTCTTCTAACGGTGGCAGTTGATCAAGGTTATGCAGATTGAAATAGTCGAGAAAGGTTTTGGTTGTGCCATATAAAGACGGACGCCCTGGCGCCTCGCGCTGACCTACTACACGTATCCAATCTCGCTCGAGCAATGTGCGCATAATATTTTGACTCACGCCAACGCCACGAATTTGCTCAATATCGCCTCGGGTAACCGGCTGCTTGTACGCGACCAACGCCAAGGTCTCTAATAACGCGCGGGTATAACGCGGGGGTTTTTCTTCCCACAACCGACTTACCCATGCACTTAAATCCTGCCGGGCTTGATAGCGGTAGCCACTGGCAACACGAATCAACTCTACGCCGCGTTCACTACAGGCCTCTTCTAAGGCGATCAACACATCGCGAATTTGCTTGCGGCCATTCTCTTCTTCCAGCTCACCATCAGCAAAGAGCTTAAATAAATTCTCTACAGTCAAAGGACCTTCCGCGGCCAACAACGCTGCTTCAACAATCTGGCCTACTTTTTCCTCGGCCAGCATTTGCCCTTCAGACATTAATCATTCTCCTTATCAGATGCGGCGGACGATGGCTCGTCCTGATTCTCAAAACCCTCTTGCGCAGAACCGGAATCTGGCTCGGTTCGGGCCTCGGAGGACATTGGCAGCACTTCGCCACCTTCGTCTGTTGTGAACACAGCTTCTTCTTTTTCCGCCTTCGGCCCGCCATATTGATCATCGTAAGATTCATCAAATTGCACACCACCGTCGGTTCTAGCAGTACCAACACGAACGTGAATAGGCGCAAAAGCTTCGTTTTGTACAAATTCTATGAGGGCTTCGCGGACTAATTCCATAATGGCTAAGAAAGTAACAACTACCCCTAAGCGTCCTTCTTCAGCAGTAAAGAGTTCACTAAAAGGTATAAAGCCATCACGATCGCTGACTGCGGACAAAATATTGCCCATGCGTTCGCGCACCGATAGCGGCTCAAATTTAACTTCATGCTTGGTGTACATTTCTGCCCGACGTAAAACATGGGACAGCGCAAAAAGCACATCACGCAAATCCACATCTGGCTCTGCGTGCATTTTCACCAGATCAGGCTTGTTCGCTGCGGCGGGGAATATGTCTCTCTCTAAACGCGGAATTTCGTCAATATTCTCCGCAGCGGTCTTAATTTGTTCGTATTCTTGTAAACGACGAATCAATTCTGAACGAGGATCTTCTTCGTCTTCGAGGCTTTCAGGCCTAGGTAGCAGCATGCGCGATTTAATTTCCGCCAACATCGCCGCCATTAACAAATACTCGCCAGCCAACTCTAACTGCAAGGCTTGCATGAGTTCGATGTAGCTCATGTATTGGGCGGTTATAACAGAAACCTTAACCTTCAAAATATCTAGGTTTTGCCGCCGAATAAGGTATAAAAGCAGATCAAGTGGCCCTTCGAAGGTCTCAAGGAATACTTCTAATGCCTCCGGTGGAATGTACAGGTCTGTTGGGACATCAACAAAAGGCTGGCCAGCTACCATTGCCACGGTATTCTCATCTGCCTCGCGAGCGACATTCAATCTTTGTGCAGGCTCACTTGCATGCTCAGCAGAATTCTCTTCAGGCACAGCATCTTCTAATGTTGTATTAACTGGCATAACACACTCTTAACTGCTGCAACGAAAACCCAGCTGCTCGACCCAGAGCAAACAGAGTACCTTGGCCTATTTTGGCATCACTGGCGATGACTAATCCCCACAACTTCCTTCACGTCTTCCATAGTTTCCCGGGCTATCACGCGAGCCTTTTCTGACCCTTCCTGAATCACCGCATGGACAAGATCGGCGTCTTCTTCAAATTGTTGCGCCCGACCCCGTATCAATTCTTGTTCTATATTAATGCTATCAATTAGCGGCTGTTTGCAGTCAATGCAGCCTATACCTGCGGTACGACAGCCCGTCGCGCACCAATCCAATACTTCTTGATTTGAGTACACCTGATGCAATGCAAACACTGGACAATTGCCAGGCTCACCGGGGTCAGTCAAACGCACCCGCGCAGGGTCAGTTTGCATGGTGCGAATTTTGCTTTCCACCACGCTAGGCTCTTCGCGCAGAGCAATAATATTATTGTAGGACTTAGACATTTTTTCGCCGTCTAGGCCCGGCACCTTGGCCTGTGCAGACAACAACGACTGAGGCTCTGGCAAAATAATTCGGCCGCCACCTTCTAAATAACCAAACAAGCGTTCGCTATCACCAATTGATAAATTCTGCTGTTCAGAGAGTAAGGCTCTGGCACGCTCTAATGCTTCGCCGTCGCCACGTTCTAAATATTCACGGCGAAAACTCACATAAAGCTTCGCGGCTTTCTTGCCCATTTTCTTAATGGCAGCCTCTGCCTGCTCCTCAAAGCCAGGTTCACGACCATAAATGTGATTGAAACGCCGGGCGACTTCCCGGGTAAGTTCCACATGAGCAACTTGATCTGCGCCCACAGGCACACGACCGGCTCGATATATTAGAATGTCTGCAGCTTGCAGCAGTGGATAGCCTAAAAATCCATAGGTGGCTAAATCGCGGTCTTTAAGCTTTTGCTGTTGGTCCTTGTAGGAAGGCACACGCTCTAACCAGGACATAGGTGTAATCATAGACAGCATCAGATGTAACTCTGCGTGCTCGGGCACCTTGCTTTGCACAAAGATCGTTGCAGCGCCAGGATTAACCCCTGCTGCCAGCCAATCCACTACCGTGTCAAAAGTAAACTGATCAATGCTTTCCGAATGTTCATAGTTGGTGGTCAGGGCATGATAGTCGGCAACAAAAAAGAAGCACTCGTACTCGTGTTGCAAACGCACCCAATTATTTAGCACACCATGTAAATGGCCCAAATGCAGACGCCCAGTGGGGCGCATTCCAGAGACAACTCTCTGATTCGAATCATTACTGCTCAAGCGGGCACCTTATAGTCAAAATTGACTGGGTAGTATAGATCACATGGCCTCCGATGGCAGGTATTTCCGACTCTGCGCAGAGATAGATCTACAGCTTTAGGTCAACTAAAGCCTCAGTGGGGGCGTCTGTTAAGAAAGAACCCCGAGACCCTGACGCACAATGACGGGATCGCCATCGGACATATCCACAATTGTTGACGTTTCAATACCACACCGACCGCCATCTAAAATCACTTCAATGTCCCTGTGATTGCCAAGACTTTCAACAATTTCGTCTATATCGCCTAGGTTTTCATCGGCGTCTTCCAAGCGCAAGGTCGCAGTGACCATAGGTTCACCGAAAACTTCCAGTAAACCCTGCACAACAGGATGATCAGGCACGCGCAGACCTATCAATTTTTTCTTCGGGTGGACCAGGCGCTTGGGCACTTCACGGCTGGCTTGCAAAATAAAGGTAAATGGCCCTGGGGTATTGCGCTTAAGCAGTCGGTAATCGGCATTCTCTACCTTGGCGTAGTTGGCAAGATCACTTAAGTCTCTACAAGCCAAACTGAACTGGTGATTTTTATCCAAATTGCGCAGGGCAATGATCTTTTCCAGCGCAGATTTGTCGCCCATATGACAAGCAATGGCATAGGTGGTGTCCGAAGGATAAATAACTAAACCACCCTTGTGCATGGCCTCGGCGGCAATCTTTAACAGACGCCTTTGGGGGTCAGTGGGGTGTACGCGCAAATGTTGGGCCACTAGTTATTATCCTATGAATTACTTACAGCCCCAGTGTATTCCTTTATCATCGCTATTCCATCGCTCAGCAACAAAAGAACATTCATGCAGCAGCTACTCGACTACTTGGCAATCATTGCCTTCGCCATTGTCTATTTTGCCACCAAAGACATTTTTTTGGCCACTGGCGTATTAATGGTGGGCGTCACACTGCAAGTGATTGCTTACAAAGTATTGGGCAAAACCATTGGTAACGAACTCAAAATCACCTTTTGGGTGAGCATGGTTATGGGTGGTTTGACCCTACTGTTCAGGGACGAAGCCTTCATCCAATGGAAGCCGAGTATTGTCAGTTGGGCCATCGCTTTTGCACTTATTGGCGCTCACTGGTTCGCAAAAATTTTCTTACTGAAAAAAGTCTTAGGTCATGCCCTAAAGTTGCCTGATGAAAAATGGAAAGTGCTCACTTATGGATGGAGTCTTGCCTTTGCCTTTTCTGGAGTACTTAACCTTTGGGTAGTCAATAATTTCTCTATGGATACTTGGGTAACCTTTAAGTTGTTCGGTCAAATGGGCATTAACTTCTTTTATATCTTCGTTATGATCATTTACCTTGTCGCCTCCGGAGCCCTCAGCGAAGCCTCATTAGCGCAGCAAGACGAAGCAGCTGATAAATCGTTAGATAAAGACACTGCCGACGAAGAAGATTTAACACGCCACTCATCCAAGGACTCAAAGGGATGACAGTACTCAGCGTTAACCTAAACAAAATCGCCCTGCTACGTAATTCCCGTTTAGGCGATAGACCCAGCGTAGTGAATGCTGCCCGCCAAGCCATCGCTCAGGGCGCTCGTGGCATAACAGTGCACCCACGCCCAGATCAACGACACATTCGCCCACAAGATGTATACGACTTGGCGCGGTTGTTGAGAGAAGAATATGCACATATCGAATTCAACATTGAAGGCAATCCCTTCGCAGGCCCCCGCGATAATGGTTATCCCGGATTTGATGGGCTAATCGAGGCCACCGAGCCACAACAAGTAACCTTAGTGCCGGACAATGACGACCAACTGACATCGGATCATGGTTGGGATCTGGGCCATGACACAGCCCTGCTGAAAGAAAAAATTGCTCACTACCATGCCATCGGCGCCCGAGTTAGCTTGTTTATGGACCCTGTTCGCGAACAAATCATTGCTGCCAAAGAACATAATGCTGACCGCATAGAATTTTATACAGGTCCATTTGCTGAAACCTATTGGGCTAACGGAGCCACGCACCCAGCTACCCAAGCAAGTTTCAATAGCTATGCAGAGGCCGCAAAATTGGCAATGGATATAGGCTTAGGTATCAACGCCGGTCATGATTTGGACCAAGAAAATTTACCTTTGTTCGCCACCTTACCCGGGCTGCAAGAAGTTTCTATCGGTCACGCTATAATCTGCGAATCTTTAGAATCCGGCTTTGCACCGACTATTCGATCCTATGTCGACATATTGAGTTAGCGCCGAACAATTTGACGGCGCCAATTGATCACAGGCAGATGCCCACGCGAAGTTCATTTGCACCTAACAACATCTAACCCTCCCTAAGGCGGCGCTAGAACCGGCTAACACCACGTGTGCAAAATAGCTAACCGATCAGGTAATCTAGCCTTATTCAGGCACCGGAGTTTTAACAATGCAAAATTTTTTCGCCAAAATCACCCTAATGAGCTTTCTCATCGTCGCCATGGCAAGCCTTTTACAGGTCAAAAATGCTGTCGCCGACAACCCACAAGTGGCTTTAGTTACAACCCATGGGGAAATACAAATCGAGCTTTTACCAAAATTCTCGCCCAAGCACGTGCATAACTTTTTGGCGTTAATAGAAGAGAACTTTTATGTGGGTTTGGTATTCCATCGAGTAATCCCAAACTTCATGATTCAAGCCGGTGGTTATACTGAAAGTCTCACCTATCGACCAACCAACCGCAGTGTTGCGAATGAATCATTGAACGGTTTGAAGAATCGCAAATACACCATTGCCATGGCGCGTCTTGATCACCCAGACTCCGGTGATACTCAGTTCTTTATCAATGTTGGCAACAATACTCATCTTGATGCCACCCCAGACGGACCAGGTTATACCGTATTTGGCCGCGTCATCAGCGGCCGAGATGTTATTGAGACAATTGAACTGGTGGACACTGGCATTAACAAGGGCATGGTTGCAGTGCCGGAAACCCCCATTGTCATATTGGCAACCAGAAGACTCTAATTTCCCTCACTAAACTGTGCAATTCCTGTACACTCGCGTCCACCATTTATAGACCTAAGATAACTATGCGAACTTTTATCATCGCCCTGGCCAGCGCCCTTCTGCTGGCTTACCTTGTCACTGAATTGTTTACGCGCATTTGGCCTGGCAACTCTCTCGCACTTGCTGCACTTATGATTGTGGCACTGCTCATCAACGGCTTGTTCAATGCAAGGCTCAGCGCAAATAGCGGCAGCAATCAACGCAACCGCAAACCACGCCGTGAAACCAATAGTCGCAACAAAGATTCGCGCAACAAAAATGCTGGGGAGCGCAAAGAACGTAGCCCCCGCAGTAATGAAAGAAACAGCGACCGCAATGAGCGCGACAACGATCCATCAGAACGTAAAGCGAAAAGAGAACCGAGAGCCGAGACCCGCAACAAACGCGAAAGCTCTGACCGCGACCAAAGTAGCGAAGATTTGCCACCAAAAACTGATACCAGCAATTTGCCTACCGAGAACGGCACAGTGAAATGGTTCAATAGAACTAAAGGCTATGGCTTTATCGTTAGAGAGTCTGGCGAAGAAATTTTCGTCCATCAACGCTGCATCGTCACCACAGACGAAGGCCAACGGCCTAACCTGCGTGACGGACAAGAAGTCACTTTTGTTGTAGTTAATCACGACAAGGGTGTCCAGGCTGATCGGGTTACGCCCATCAACTAATCGATTTGGCTACTAGAAAATGAAAATTAAGGCGCTACTGTCTCAGCGAATTGAGGGTGCCTTCGAGGCACTTGGCTTGCAAGGCCAAGCCATGTTACAAGCCGCTAGCCGGCCAGAGTTTGGTGACTACCAAGCCAATGGGGTAATGGCTGCGGCAAAACGCAGTGGACAAAATCCTAAAGAAGTGGCCGCTCAGGTCATAGCCCAACTAGACCTAAGGGGTATAGCCAAAGATATCAGCATCGCTGGCCCCGGCTTTATTAACATCACCTTGGCAGAAGAATTTTTAGCCACGGCATGTAGTACCCAGCCCTCCAAAACAGACAACCCACTGACAGCCGTTGTGGACTACTCTGGACCAAATCTAGCCAAAGAAATGCACATTGGACATATCCGCAGTACCATCATTGGTGACTGTATTGCCAGAGTATTAGAAGCTCAGGGGCACAATGTGATTAGGCAAAATCATGTCGGCGATTGGGGCACCCAATTTGGCATGCTGTTAACTTACCTAAACGAAACCGGTGAAAACTCCGACGCTTTAGCTGATATCGAAGATTTTTATCGGGCGGCTAAACAGCGCTTCGACGAAGATGAAGACTTTAAGAGCCGCAGCAGACAAACTGTTGTGGCACTACAAGCCGGCGATGAGCAGGTACTGTCCCATTGGCATCGCTTCATCGACATGTCCATATCGCACTGCCAGCAGCTATATCAGCGCATGGGCGTTGAGCTAACGCGCGACGACATAAAAGGCGAGAGTTCTTACAACGACGAACTTGCGCCCATGATTGAATTCCTTACAGCAGCCAACATGCTGACGGAGTCAGATGGCGCCCAGTGTATTTTCTTAGACGAGTTTAAGAATAAGGATGGCGACATTCTGCCCTTGATTGTGCGCAAATCCGATGGCGGCTACCTTTACGCAACCACTGACATGGTCGCACTTAAACATAGAACCCAAACCTTAGGCGCCGATCGAATACTGTATTTTGTTGACGCGCGTCAATCTTTGCACTTTAAGCAAATATTCGCCGCAGGCCGAGCTGCCGGGCTAGCCTCAGAACACGTTGAGCTGTCGCACATGCAGTTTGGCACCATGCTAGGTAAGGACAATAAGCCCTTCAAAACACGTCAAGGTGCCTTAATAAAATTGGCCGACTTGTTAGATGAGGCTATTGAACGATCACAAAAAGTGCTCACCGAGAAACGTGGCGGCGCGCCAGAAGATATGGCGCAGCTTGCTGAAGTTATTGGCATAGGCGCAGTAAAGTATGCCGACCTATCAAAGAATCGCACCAGCGACTACGTTTTTGACTGGGATCAAATGCTCAGTTTTGAAGGCAACACTTCGCCCTACCTCCAATACGCCTACAGCCGTATTCAAAGTATTTTCGGCAAAAGTGGTATCACAAGAGATTCGTTACCCGAGCATATAACACCCGTGGATGAAGCTGAACGCCGCTTAGCGGTTGCCATTGCTGGTTTCGACGACATACTCGACCTAGTGGCGAAAGAAGGTTACCCCCACTATTTGTGCGCCTACCTATATGACCTCGCTGGCAGATTCACTCAGTTTTATGAACAATGCCCAATACTCACCAGCGCAGACCAAGATAAGATCCGTCGCCTCAGGCTGGCCGAACAAAGTGGGCAAATTCTGGCCAAGGGCCTAGAACTACTGGGCATTGGTGTTGTAGAGCGAATGTAACCTGAGACCTGCAAGTCGATTAAATTAAGGGGATTCGCCAATGAGCTTCACGACGCTTATTACAGCCATAGAACTTGCCAACCACGCACCTCAAGGTCTACGTATTTTGGATTGCAGAGGCCGCCTTGGAGATCCTACCTGGGGTCAAGTTGCCTTTAATCAGAGTCATATACCCGGCGCTGTCCACGCAGATATGGACCGCCACCTCGCGACCCAACCCAACCAACATGGCAGGCACCCCTTGCCCTCGCCTCAGGCATGGCTAGCACAGGTGCAAGAATGGGGTCTTGAGAACCAAGACCAAGTTGTTGTTTATGACGATGCCGGTGGCAGTTTCGCCGGTCGTGCTTGGTGGATGATGCGCTGGCTCGGACATGCGAATGTTGCAGTGCTGGACGGCGGTTTAAACAATTGGTCAGGACCGTTAACCCAGTCAGGCGACAGCGCTCAAACCTACGCATCGAGCCCATTCCAAGCCACTAAACCGCTGACAAAATTATCTTCCGTTAACGAAGTGCTGACTCTGAGCACAACGCTCATGGACGCCACCAACCCAGCAGATAAATTTCTTATAGATGCACGTGCGCAAGCTCGGTTTGCGGGTAGCGAAGAACCCATCGACCCAGTGGCCGGACACATTCCCGGCGCCGTCTGCTTGCCCTTCAGCGACAATCTAGACGACCAAGGTTTTTTCAAAACACCAGAGGTGCTTGCTCAGCGCTTCGCTGACTTAGGCTTAGACCCCTCACTAGAGGATCTGGCTGTGACCATTTATTGCGGTTCAGGTGTCACCGCCATTCATAATATTTTGGCAATGCGTATTGCTGGTTTTGGCGAAGCGGCATTGTATGCAGATTCCTGGAGCGGCTGGATAACCGATGCCCACCGGCCTGTGGCCACAGGGTTAGACTAATAATTTTTTATGACGCAAAAACCGAGCTACCACCAAGAATATATTGCGCCCGCTAACCTTGAATGGATCAATGATCAGCCATTCTCTAAACAATATGAAGACATTTACTATACCGCTGACGGTACAGACGAAGTGCACAGAATATATCTTAAGCCCAGCGACTTGCTTGAGCGCAATGACTTGGGTGCCTGCATTAATGTGGGTGAACTGGGCTTTGGCAGCGGTCTAAATTTCGCTATAACCGCCACCGAGGTTTTGCAAAAAACCGACAAACACCTGCATTTCATCAGTTTTGAAGCCCATCCATTAGACTACGATGCATGGCAAAAAATAGCCCTAACTCGCACAAGTTTGCCCATATATAAGACCTTGGCTGATACCCCACCGCCGCTACTTACCGGTTGGCACCGGCGCAGCTTTGCCAATGGTCGCGTGCAACTCAGTGTTTATCATGGCAACGCCTTAGAGGGCCTTGAAGATCTGACACGACGACAACGACAACCAGTAGACGCCTGGTTCTTAGACGGCTTTTCACCGCCAAAAAATCCCGACATGTGGGACTTAGACATATTGTCTGCTCTTGCAAATAACTCCACCCAAGGCACCACCGTATGCTCTTTCACTTCTGCCGGGGCAGTAAGGCGGGGCCTTGAAGGATTTGGATTTGCCATGCGTAAGGTTGATCAACAGCCTATTAAGCGCTCTAGCTTAGCTGGCACCTTAGTGGGTAAGGGCGCGAAACCAAGAACAAGCACACCACAACAGGTAAATGTATTTGGCGCTGGCATTGCGGGATGCACTGTCGCCCGGCACTTGGCCGATCAGGGCGTACAGGTACGAATATTCGACCCCAATGGGGTCGCCAGCGGCGGTTCAAAAATGGATGTAAGCGCATTGCATTGCAGACTCTTGGGCGACAGCAGTGCCGGTGCAGAATTTCGCGCTAGAGCCTTTCATTACGCGCGCAGCTATCACCCTAACTTTCCCGGATTCTCCGCCACTGGCGCGGTGCAACTGGCAATGAATGATGGCGAGTTGAGTAAAATTCGCAGAATTGCCAAGGTCTACGCACCAGACCCGCGGTCCACACAGAATTGGCTAAGCTACCTAGATGAGCAAACCTTAAGCGAAGATTTTCAATTGGCAGGTTTGGGTGCGCTGATTTTCCCCAGCGCTGCAATCATCGATTTACCCCAACTTTGTCATGGCCTTATCGATCATCCAAAGATTGAGTTCGTCAAGCAACCAGGCGTTGAGTGCGACCAGCAGCCCTTTATCATAGCCTGCGCTGGCGCCAGCAAAAGTTTCGCCAATACCCAGAGTTTAGAAATTGGTGAGATGTATGGCCAACTAGATTGGATAGAACCAATACCCCAAGCAAAAATACCCATGCCAATAGTGGGCAACGGCTATGTCATACCCGGCGACAAAGAATGGACCGTGGGCAGCAGCTACGAATACGAACCTTGGACAGCCGCAGAGGCAAGTACTAGCAACATCAACAAAAACCGGCGCTTTATCGGCGACGGTAAGATGGCATCCTTGCGACACAAACGCGCGCCACGTTGTGTCTCCAGCGACCGCGAACCAGTGGTTGGCAAGCTCAGCCCTATGGGATGGATTTCCACAGCCCACGGGTCAATGGGCACCAGTTCTGCGCCAATGGCCGCAGCGATGATTAGCAGCCAGCTACTCGGTTGGATAGCGCCAGTGTCCGAACGCGTCGAAACCAGCCTCAGTCCACAGCGTTTCATTGCCCGCCAAGCTAGGCGCGGGGTAAAGCATGTGGGGCCAAAACCTGACTGAGTAGCCCGCTCAGCAAATTGTGATAATCAGCTGCTGTATCAAACAACAGAGAAAAAAAAAGCGCACCTACAACTGGATGCGCTTTCGATCTTTTGATCCGCTAACGGATCAAAGAATATACACAGCTTAGCCGCCTTGAATGACGCGCACGTTAATCACGCTCTCAATTGCCCGGATAGCTTCCAATAGTCCTTCATCAGGTGCTTCAGACAGATCAATTAAATTGTAAGCCAGCTCATCTCGGCTCTTATTGATCAAATCAATAACGTTAATGTTGCGTTCAGCCAATACTGCTGTCATTTGGCCCAACATACCCGGCACATTGTGGTTACTTACCGCTAAACGATAGCCAGAAACAGCATCTGCACTTACAGCTGGGAAATTCACGGAGTTCACAATACTGCCGGTTTCTATAAACCGTACCAGCTGGTCTGCAGCCATTATCGCGCAGTTCTCTTCCGCTTCCTCAGTACTCGCACCTAAGTGTGGCGTAAGCATTACACGGTCGTGGTCCAACAAGCCAGGAACCGGAAAATCAGCTACATAACGACCTAAATGCCCACTGGCTAAAGCCGCTTTTAGTGCGGCTGAATCAACAATGGGCTGGCGCGCAAAATTCAACAAAACGCTGCCCGGCTTGAATGCTTTCAATGCTTCCTCATTGATCATGCCTTCAGTAGCAGGAAGTAATGGCACGTGAACGCTGACATAATCTGCTTTAGCAAAAAGGCTTGGAAGATTCTGCATGCGCTCCACTTGAGAAGGTATGCGCCATGCCGCGTCTACTGACAATGCTGGATCATAGCCCAACACGTTCATGCCTAAATCCATGCCTGCTCGGGCAACCATAGAACCAATAGCGCCTAAACCCACAACGCCCAAAGTTTTGCCAACTAACTCGCGGCCCTTAAATTTCTTCTTCTCGGCTTCTACCAGTTTGTTCAACTCAGCTTCGTCGGTCACGTTAGCCAATGAACGAACGTACGCAATACCACCGAATACGTCTCGTGACGCCAACAATAACGCGGTAATCACCAACTCTTTCACTGAGTTAGCATTGGCGCCTGGCGTATTAAAAACAACAATGCCTTTTTCGCTACATGCCTGAACCGGCACGTTATTAGTACCTGCGCCAGCACGCGCCACCGCTCTAAGCTCTGGGTTGAGGTCTTGCGCGGCAAGCTTATGGCTGCGAATGAGTAACGCCTCAGGCGCCTCATGCTCTGCATTAACTGCATAGTCACTAGATGAAAATCGCTCTAGGCCAATTGGCGCAATAGCGTTATAAGTTCGAACTTTATACATAGAATTTACGCCAGAAATGTAGCGAGCACGGTAGGCAACCCATGGGGTCAAGTCAAGGAGAACGCTTCATGATGAGATGAATTTGCGTAGTCTCCTCAGAATATAGTCCTACTTCGAAACTAGCCGGCGAATAACAGCGGCCTAAACGACCACTGCCTCTAACTCTGCCACCAACAATTCACTGGCATGCAGAGCCCCTACACTACTCAGGGCTTGCTGATATTGCGCTTCACTGTCGCGCAATGTTTTTAACGTACTGAGCAAATTCTGTGTCCCAAAGTGTTCTTCTGCCACCACCTCACTCAATCCTTGGGCCTTAGCGTAGGCGGCATTGGCCAGTTGATCGCCTCGAGATGCTGCACCAGACAAAGGCACCAGCAGCGTGAGCTTCTTTAGCGCCCATAACTCAAACAACGCATTTGCCCCCGCTCGCGACACAACAATATCTGCAGCAGCCAAAATATCGCCCCAGCCAGAGTCCACATACTCCAACTCAAGATACCCAGGTTGCACCATGTTAGTCGCCTTGCCCGGACCGCAAATGTGCACAACAAAGTAGCTCGCACACAGCTCAGGCAACGAATCTCTAACAACAGTATTAAGTGCATCAGCGCCCAAACTACCGCCAGTCACCAGCAATATTGAGCGGCTATCTTGAACACCCAAGAAACGCCGGCCTGCATCTGGGTCACCGTTAAGCAAATCCTCGCGCACTGGGGTGCCAGTATTTACTACACGGCCTTTAAAGCCAACAAAACGCGTGGCCGCAAAACTAGAACAAAGTGTAGAGACAAAAGGCATAACTAATCTATTCGCCAAACCTGGAGTTAGATCCGACTCATGGGCGACAATAGGCATTCTTAACAACCAACCAGCAAACACCACGGGAAAGGAAACAAAACCGCCTTTAGAAAAAATCACACTAGGGCGAATCTTTCGGAGCAAAAACACCGCCTGAACAATACCCAAAAGAATGCGCATGACATCAGAAAAATTTTGCCAAGAGAAATAACGACGCAACTTACCGGCAGAGACACTGTGAAAAGTAATGGCCCTATCGCCCAACAACTTCTTTTCTAAACCGCTATTAGTGCCTACAAAGTGCACTTGCCAATCTTTTTTAATCAACTCATCCGCCACAGGCAACGCTGGCAGCACATGCCCGGCGCTACCACCACCCACTATGACAATAGTCTTTTTTGTAATGTTTGTTGTTATGTTTATATTTCGACTCATGAGTGTTCTTTAATTTTGCGCCGCCCAGCTAGGATTGGATACAAACATAGTTTTAACACCACGCCGCCTCGCCAGGAACTAGTAACCCAAAACTTCTTTGAGTAAGGGAACGGTCAACATGCGCTTATGTTGCAGTGTGGCGTAATCTAACTTCTCTAGATCTTGTAACAAAACCTGCAACTGCCTCGGGCCACGGCGCAGCCAATATTCCAAGACACTTTCTGCCAGGTGATAACCACGTTCTTCGGCACGCAGGCGTAGCACTCGGGCTTTGCCTTTGTCGTCTAACGGTACAATTTGATAATGACTCAGCGAACGCATGCGTGAATTGAGGTCGGCTAAATCAAAATTTTCAACCAAGGCAGATTGGTTATGCGTGATCAGCAGCGTGCCTGCAATAGCTTGTACATGATTATACAAGGCCATCAACAGCTCCTCTCCTGATGTATTGGACTTCAACCCTTGGGCGTCGTCTAAGACAACTAAGACTCTACGTTGCGTGGCTTGACCTGCCGAGGACTCTAGGGCTGGACGAAATGCTTGCTGCAAAATTTGCTCACTAGCGCTGGCTAAGTCTGTACCGCTAATAAAGAAACAGTCTTCGCCTTGCTCGAGCCCCTCACTGTAACGGCCCTGCAACAGATGGCTACGCCCACTGGATTCCTCGCCATAAATCCACATGCCGCAGAAGCCAGTGACTTCACTGTGCAGACTTTTCAACAACTCAACATTGTTACCGACAACGAAGTTATCCAACCTAGGTTGATGGGGGGCATCGATAGAAAGTACATCCTGATCCAACAAATCAGTAACCGCCTTGATTTGATTTTACTTCGTCACCCACAACACGTTCCTCGCGTAGCTTTTTTAACTTCAGTGCCTTGGACGATCTGTTCGCCCAAACCACAACATAATGAACGCCAGAAGCTCCACTGAGCAGGGCGAGCAGATAAATACCAAAATCATCAACGGCAATATGCGCATAATTAGCCGCCGCGCCTAAGGGCAATTGGCTGGCCATAAGCAGCGACAATACAAGCATTTGCATGGCGGTATTGGCTTTGCTGATCAAACTGGGCTGAACTTTGATATAGCCAATAATGACACGATAAAGGGTACCACCGGCCAACAAAATCAAATCTCGACCTAGGGTCAGGAGCACAAGCCATAGGGGAATTAGGTTTTGAATCGTAAAAACTATGAAGACCGCAGCGACCAAAAACTTATCCGCCAAAGGATCCAGCAACCTACCCAAATCTGTTTTCCAATTATAACGCCTTGCCAAGGCACCATCTAGGGCGTCAGAAAAACTGGCAATTAACATAAGTCCGAAAGCCTGAAAAGTAAGCCCATGCCACAAAAACCAAGTGGTAGGAAAGACTAATATGATACGAATCACTGTGACGATATTGGGCAGATGCCGCATATCCGATTATCCTTGCCAACCCATAACAGGTGGCGCCTCGGAAGCGGTCAAATTTACAAGCCGACCCTCCATGACAAGCAAAGTCATCAATCGTTGTAAGCTTGCAGAAGAAAGTATTTGCAGAGAAATAACGTCATCTTGTAGCGCCAAAACATTCACCCGCTCAATAAACTCGAAGCCTTGCAGATAAACCAATAACTTTGAGTAGCTTTGCAAATCGTTTAAGCCACTGACGCTAATCTGGTGATTTTCTGGGTCACGGCCAAATATGGCGTATTCTTCAGCTAAATTGGTAGTCGCCATATCCACGGCTGAACGCGCCACCCCGGCAAAATTTTGCGCTTGCAACCCGCGCACGCCAACAATGGCAAAAGTGCTCTGATTACCCGCTTTGGAAGCCCCAAAGGGGCTTGAATCGGCTTGGGCCTGCATTAACTGCCACTCTCCACTGTACAACCGCTCACCTAAAATCTCCTGAACACTGAATCGGCCAATCAAATATTGTTCCGCCCAATACCTGTTTGACGCAACATTCAGCGCATCGGTAAATTTGCCCCAAACATCACTTACTGAGACTAAAATACTGTCGTCCAAATCCATTAATGGCAATGCAACTGGCAAACCTCTTAAATCTGCTTGGGCAAGTAACCCAGATACCAGCAGACTGCTGTCATCAGCGCCTAGGATACGTCTTTGTCCGGGTTCATCCACTACCACCCACACCACTGTTTGCGGCCGTTTAGTCCACCAGATGGGTAACCCGGCTTGTCGAATCAACGCTAATACGGACTCAGACTGAAAGGTAAAGCCGATACTCAGCATTTGACTGGATCGATCGCTGTTCGGACTACGCACATAATCGAACTTGCTGTAATAGCGATCGGGGGAGTTGAGTGCTGCATTAACTAAATTAGATCTGGGAATAACAGCTAGGCCGGTCAACCTTGAAAGCACAGTTAACAGAGCTTCCTGAGCCGCTACGCGTCGGTTATCGCCACTTTGATCCGCCACCGGTTGATCAACCCTATACAAAGGATCATCAACGCTTGCCGCAGCCACCACAACAGCACTGACACTGGTAAGTGCCAGGCAAAGACATACGACCATGGTTTTATGGCCATGGCGCATTAATCGAGGTAGCGTTTTTATCAATGTCATGCTGCAATTTGAGCTAGCTATGGAAGGCACCAGTGTAGCGAAATTCAGCGGTTGGTCGAATGTTTCTACTGCTTATCTGATCTATGCTTGAAAGGGCCTCTAGCCAATGCTAAATCGCCTTTGCAGCAGCGAAAAAGCCCTACCAATAGCGGCAATTTGACTAGGTATAATCGAATGAGGAGACGGCAATGGCAGCAATCGACGAGGGTCTTGCTCAAAGAGTACGCGAAAGCCTTTGTAACTTGGCAGATTTCGCGGATATTAGTGAACGCAAAATGTTTGGCAGCCTGGTATTTATGGTCAACGGACATATGACCTGTGGCGTTGGCGACGAAGGTCTAATGTTGCGAGTGGGTGCAGATAGATATGAGCACGCGCTTAGCCAGCCACACGCTAAGGAAATGGATTTCACCGGCCGCCCAATGAAAGGATTTTTGTATATCACCTGGGAGGGCCTTGAAGCTGATGAAGATTTGTCCTACTGGCTAGATCTGAGCTTAGGCTTCATCTTGGCCCAACCGCCGAAATAAACATCAAAATCGACGCCAAAATCGGCGCTAAAATAGGCGCCGAAGTTGCAGAGAAAAATTCGCCCTTCGGTCCAGCGGAGAATTTATTAAACCGAGGATAATCCTGTACACTGCAAGCCTCGCGTCAAGTTTAAAGGAACCCAGGTGCCGCAACCCCCAACAGCAAACGATTCAACAGATAATCCCCCCACTGGCCTCACCTATAAAGAGGCTGGGGTAGACATTGAAGCTGGCGCTGAATTGATACGACGCATTGGTCCTGCGGCGAAGGCAACCAGACGTCCTGAACTTTTGGGCGGCCTTGGCGGTTTTGCGGCAATGGCAGAAATGCCAGCGGGCTATACGCAACCTGTAATTGTCACCGGCACAGACGGTGTGGGTACCAAACTCAAATTGGCCATAGATTACGCACGCCATGATGGCGTCGGCCAAGATTTAGTCGCCATGTGCGTAAATGATGTTCTGGTCACGGGGGCGGAAGCATTCTTATTCCTCGACTACTACGCCACAGGGCGTCTCGATGTAGACGTAGCTGAGCGAGTAATTAAAGGTATTGCTGCGGGCTGCGAACTCGCGGGCTGCGCTTTAGCAGGTGGTGAGACTGCCGAAATGCCGGGGTTCTACAGCGAAGGCGAATACGATCTAGCTGGATTCTGCGTAGGTGTTGTAGAAAAAGCCAAAATCATCGATGGCAGTAAAATCAGCACTGGCGACCACATCATTGGACTACCCAGCAGCGGCCCTCATAGCAACGGCTATTCACTGATCAGAAAAGTCATCGAACGCCAGGGCATGGTGCCTAATGACGATCTCTTAGACGACTTATTGGCGCCAACACGGATTTACGTTAAATCAGTACGACACTTGCTGGAACATGTAGACGTTCACGGCATGGTGCATATCACTGGCGGCGGATTTTTTGAAAACATCCCACGAGTATTTAGCAATCCAGATCACGGTGCGCTTCTAGACCTAGACAGCTGGCAGCAACCAGAAGTTTTTTCCTGGCTACAACAAGCTGGCAACATCAGCAGCGATGAAATGATGAGTACCTTCAACTGCGGGCTGGGTATGTTGTTGCTAGTGGCTGAAGGGGACGTTGCGCAGACTTTGCAGACATTGAAAGAGCAAGGAGAAGAACCTGTATTAGTGGGACAAGTAGTAGAAGGCGATGTCGCTGTGGCTAAAGGTCAATTGCTGGTTAGCTAGTTAATCGAGGAATAATTAACCAAAGAAAAGTGACTGGAGGCTGGAGCCACATAATTTCCAGCCAATTCCATATTGCGTTTCTTGACGCTCTAAGCCGCTAAGGCTTAGGCATTTAAGGTTTTGGAAGGGTCACGCCAGTTTGCCCCTGATACTTACCACCACGATCTTTATAGGTGGTCTGACAGCGCTCATCGGACTGAAAGAACAACATCTGCGCCACGCCTTCGTTGGCATAAATCTTTGCTGGCAGTGTGGTTGTATTAGAAAACTCCAGGGTCACATGACCTTCCCACTCAGGCTCTAGTGGCGTCACATTAACAATGATACCGCACCTGGCATAGGTAGACTTACCCAAACAAATAGTTAGCACATCTTCCGGAATACGAAAGTACTCAATGGTACTGGCCAGTGCAAAAGAGTTGGGTGGAATAACACAAACGTCACCTTCCACGTCAACAAAACTGCGTTCATCAAAGGCCTTGGGGTCGACGGTTGCCGAATGGATATTGGTAAACACTTTAAACTGCGGACCACAGCGCACGTCATAGCCATAGCTAGAAGTGCCGTAAGAAATCACCTTGTTACCGTCCCGAGTCCTCACTTGACCGGCCTCAAACGGTTCGATCATGCCTTTTTTGGCTTGCTCTACAATCCAGCGATCGGCTTTGATGCTCATACTTTGTATCTCTTGATCTGTATATTCGAAATTTGTTTGTTATTCATTCGCCTCAGTGGTGGCATGCAGAAAGGCAATTAATCATCAACCATAGAAATAGTTGGTGTGGCGCTTTGCTTACCCCATAGTCGGGCAGCCATGTTACGCGCTGCGTCCCGATAAAGCTCACTAATGGCCGATTCAGGTTCAGCTTTCACCGTGGGATTACCGCCGTCCGCTTGCTGACGAATTGACATAGCCAACGGTAACTGTCCTAACAACGGCACACCCAAATCCTCTGCCACACGCTTGCCACCATCCTCACCGAACAAATGGCTGATATGGCCGCAGTTATCGCATTGGTGAACACTCATATTTTCTAAGATCCCCAATACTGGAATATCTACCTTAGCGAACATTTCAATGCCCTTGAGAGCATCTAGCAAGGCAATGTCTTGTGGTGTAGTCACAATCACTGCACCGGCAACCGGTGCTTTTTGCGACAACGTCAACTGGATATCACCGGTACCCGGAGGCATATCTACAATCAGATAGTCCAGGTCGCCCCATAGAGTTTGACCAAGAATTTGTTGCAGCGCACCACTGGCCATAGGACCACGCCAAACCATGGGGGTTTTATCGGTAATCATAAAGCTCATAGACATGGCTTTTATGCCGTGGGCACGTATGGGGTCAAAAAACTTTCCGTCTTTTATGTCGGGCCGTCGACCCTCTGCTACGCCCAGCATCATGCCCTGACTAGGACCGTAAATATCCGCATCCAATAGACCAACTTTTGCACCCTCGGCATCTAGAGCCAGAGCCAAGTTCACTGCCGTGGTAGATTTACCCACACCACCCTTGCCGCTGCTGACTAAGACCACGTTCTTCACCTGACCAAAGCCGCGGCCCGGTGGTGATGAAAAACTAAGATCTAATTCGATGTCATCGACACCTAAAAAAGCCGACAACTGCTCAGTTAACCGAGCCTGCATGCCCAAGGCTGGATAGCCCAAAGTGACAGAAATACGTTTGCCAGATGACAACACTCGGGCGCCCAAGGACTGCCAAGTTTGCCCTAAATAGGGGTCTACAAAATCTTCAACCTTCATCGGTGTCTAACATCCAAATAAAACAAGGCGCATAGTGTAAGCCCATTTGCTGTAATTTGGCTTTATTCTTCTTCTGGGCAATGTATATTGCTCCGATCTTAACGCTGTCGATCATTTCCGCCGCGTTCAATGCTTTACGGTACTCATAGGCCCCACATGTCACGTCGAATTTTAGTAACTAGTGCTCTACCAAACGCCAATGGCCCCATCCACCTAGGACATATGCTTGAGCATGTGCAAACCGATATTTGGGTGCGCTTTCAGCGCATGCGCGGCAACCAGACCATTTATGTGTGCGCTGACGACACTCACGGTACGGCCACCATGATTAAGGCTGAAGAAGAATCTGTAAGCCCTGAAGTTTTGGTGGAAAATATTCGCCAATTACATGTGAAGGATTTTCAGGGCTTTTTGATCAGTCACGATAACTACTATTCCACCCACAGCGACGAAAATAAGCATTTCTCATCGCTGATTTATACTCGACTTCAAGAAAAAGGTCTGATTTTTACCAAGGAAGTAGAGCAGTTATACGATTCTGAAAAGGGTTTGTTTTTGGCTGATCGCTTTGTTGTGGGCGGTTGCCCAAAGTGTAAGGTTGAAGGCCAGTACGGTGATAACTGTGAAGCATGTGGCGCTACATACGATGCCACGGACCTTATCGAACCTAAGTCCATTTATTCAGGCGCAACACCTCAGTTGCGCGCATCTACACACTACTTCTTTGACTTAGCCAGCTACACCCAGTTTCTCAAGGATTGGACGCGCACAGACGCAGTACAACCTGAAATAGCCAACAAGCTCAGCGAATGGCTAGACGATGGCTTGCGCGCTTGGGATATTTCCAGAGATGCGCCCTATTTTGGTTTTAACATCCCAGGCACCACTGACAAGTACTTCTACGTTTGGATGGATGCGCCCATTGGCTATATGGCCAGCTTCCAAAACTACTGCAATGCCCAGAACGACCCTAACTTACAGTTTGACGATTTTTGGAATGCTGATTCCAGCGCCGAGGTGCACCACTTTATTGGCAAGGACATTGTTAATTTCCACGCGCTATTTTGGCCTGCGGTTTTAGACGGCGCGGATTTCCGCACACCGACCAAAGTACACGCACATGGATTTGTCACCGTCGACGGCACCAAGATGTCTAAGTCTCGGGGCACGTTTATTCTGGCGGAAAAATATCTAGAGCATTTGAACCCAGAATATCTGCGCTATTATTACGCTGCCAAACTGAGCAATTCCGTTGATGATCTAGACATTAACCTGGAAGATTTTGTGCTCCGGGTGAATTCTGACCTCGTCGGCAAAGTCATTAACATCGCCAGCCGCACTGCTGGTTTCTTGGTGAAAAACTTCAACGGTGTCATGTCCGACGAAATACACGACAGCGCTTTAATGGCCAAATTCACCGAGCAAGCAGAAAACATTGCGGCGCTTTATGAAGAAGGCGAGTTCAGCAAGGCAGTGCGAGAAATCACAGGCTTGGCAGATTTGGCCAATCAATATATTGCCCAACATGAACCTTGGGCTATGGTGAAAAATCCAGAGTTGCACGATCAGGTGCAACTGGTGTGCAGCCAAGCCATTAACATGTTCCGCTTTCTGGCTATTTTCCTAAAACCGATTTTACCGGTGACTGCGGAAAAGGCGGAAGAATTTCTAGGCGTTGCACCGCTTGCGTGGTCTGACTGCGAGCAGTTATTGTGCGGTCATACGATCAACAAATTCAAACCTATGTTGCAGCGTATTGAGGGCAAAACAGTTGCTCAATTGGTGGAAGCCTCTGCACAACCAACAGAGCCATCTGGAGATAACAAATCAGCGCAAAAGAACCAACAACAGAAACCTGCCAAGCCTTCCCAGCTTGCTGAAAAAGAGAGCAAAAACTCTGACAGTGAATATATCGACATAGATGACTTCACCAAAGTCAGCCTGAAAGTAGCGAAAATCATTGCCGCTGAGGCGGTAGAGGGTGCGGACAAACTACTTAAGCTCACTTTAGATGTAGGCGACCATGAACGCTCGGTATTTTCAGGTATCAAAGAAGCCTATAACCCAGAAGATCTAGTTGGTCGATTGACAGTTGTTGTGGCGAATTTAGCGCCAAGAAAAATGCGTTTTGGCATGTCTGAAGGCATGGTCTTAGCAGCAGGGCCCGGCGGCGCTAACATTTTCCTACTTGCACCGGATAGTGGTGCAGAACCCGGCATGGACGTTAAGTAATGACAAGCTACCATGCCGACAAAATTGTTTGGGTGGGTCATCTACCCACGACGCTTTGCTAGCCAAAACAGACATTAGTTGCGTGCCAAACAAAAGGAGCCCTAGAAAATGACTGATCTTGGCCTAATTTTGATCGGTGCACTACTCGTCAACAATTTTGTCTTGGCTCAGTTTTTGGGCCTTTGCCCGTTTATGGGCATCACTAAAAGTTATGACACTGCATTTGCAACGGGTCTGGCTACAACCTTTGTGCTTGCCCTTGCAGCAGTCATTTCTCACCTCATCTACCACGGCATACTTATACCGTTAGATCTAACCTATCTGAATATCATTTTGTTTATTGTAGTTATTGCTGGGCTGGTGCAACTGATCCAAGTTTACCTACACGCCACCTCACCGGTCTTGCACCAATTGCTGGGTATTTACCTACCCCTAATCACCAGCAACTGCGCAGTATTGGGCGTGACCTTATTGGCCATTAACCAAGACCTCACGCTGTTGCAAACGCTAACCTTCGCCATTGGCGCAGCGGCCGGATTCACCTTAGTTATGGTGCTGTTTGGTGCCCTGCGCGAGCAGTTACAACAAGCCAGCCTGCCCAACGCCTTTGAAGGCACGCCTATTGCCTTAGTCAGCGCCGGGCTTATGAGTCTGGCCTTTATGGGTTTTCAGGGCATTGGTAGCTGATGTTTGGGCCACTGCTCATCATCTGCGCTTTACTGGTATTTGCCGCGGGCGTGCTATGGATTCGCAGCAATGTGGCGAAAGACGAAGACAGCTTAGTTACCACCATTGATGCATTACTGCCACAAACCCAATGCGCCCAGTGCGGTTACCCAGGCTGTAAGCCCTATGCACAAGCAGTTGCCGACGGCGTGCAAATAGACCTGTGCCCACCTGGCGGACAAGAGTTAGTTATACAGTTGAGCGAGCTAATGGGGGTTGCGATACCCGCCCAAACATTAGCCGCGCCGCTAACCTTGGTTGCCGTCATCGACGAAGCCGAATGTATTGGCTGTACCTTATGTCTGCCACCCTGTCCGGTAGATGCCATAGTTGGCGCACAAGGATTTATGCATACGGTTTTAACCAAAGACTGCACCGGCTGCGAACTATGTATTGCCCCCTGTCCGGTAGATTGCATCACTTTAGAGCCTGCTGCCGACCTAACCGCTATCGTGGCTGGCAAACCCTTTCAACTAAAAGGCAAAGGGTGTATTAACTGCGGTCAGTGCGCACCAGCCTGCCCGAAAAATTTATTGCCCGATCAGCTATTAAAACTCGGTAACGGCGCGCTATGGGAACAGGCAAGCGAACTGAATCTACAAGACTGCATTGAATGCGGTTTATGCGACAAAGTGTGCCCCAGCGAAATAAATTTGGCGCAACTCTTTGCCCACGGCAAGGTGATAGAACAGCAGCGACTTGCAGAAAATGTAGAAAAGTTGCGCATTCAAGATCGCTTTGAGAAGCATCAATCACGCCTACAAGTTAAAGAAGAAGAAGTTAACCAACGACGCCAGCAACGCATGAACGAGCGCCTACAAAAACTCCAGCAGAGCAGCGAGGCCGACCAATGAAAGCACGTAAAATAATCAAAACGCCCATTATCATGGCTTGGGTTTTACTGGCGCTGATGCCCGGCATAGCTGGTATGACCTACTATTTCGGTGTGGGCATTTTATGGAATGTATTTTGGCTGTCTGCGTTTAGCTTGGCCACCGAGGTATTCGTTGTTGTCATTCGAACCGGCACCCTGGCCCCTAGTGCCTTACAAGCGCCAATGCTAAACAACATCGGCGATGGCTCTACCTTTTTGGCAGCGTGGTTAATTGCCATATGTCTTCCGCCCTTTGTTGAAGTGGACATTTTGACCATAGCCGCAGTGACCGCAATAGGCCTTGCAAAACACGCCTACGGCGGTCTGGGTAACAATATCTTTAATCCCGCCATGGTAGGCTACGCGGTAATATTGCTTTCCTTCCCCCAAGCATTGGCGGCTTGGCCTGCATTGGGCGGTGTAGAAAACTTAGCAGCAGACACCCTAAGCGGCGCCACCTACCTTTCCGAATTTCGCTACCGCGATGCTATGACAGTTGACGAGTTTTTGCTCAACAACCCTCAAGCCATGCACCAGCAAATTATCGCGGGGCTGTTCTTACTTGGCGGATTGAGCCTAATCTACTTACGAATAATCAGCTGGCGAATCCCTCTGGCATTACTGCTTACCGTTGGACTATTGGCAAGCGTCACCTACGACCAAGGCTCCACGCAGAGCATGGGTTCGGCTTGGTTTCATTGGACCACCGGCGGCACTATCGCCGCAGCATTCTTTGTTGCAACAGACCCAGTCACTCATCCTAGCCGTCCTAGTCACCAGATAATTTTTGCCATCAGCATCGGCATTCTGCTGTTTGTCATTCGCACCCAAGGCAACCTACCCGACGGCATCGCTTTCGCCGTTTTGTTAGCCAACTGCACAACACCGCTACTCAATCGCATCCACAGACAGCGGGAGAACCCGAATGCTTAAAACGCTAGCCGCGCTTGCGCTAATCGGTGCAGCCTGTGGCTTTCTGTTGTTTGCCTTAAACGATATAACTCGCGGCGACATTGAAAAAAATAGAACAAAGAAAGCTCGAGAGATAATGACCGAACTGCTTAAACAACCCCTGCCTGATGAAATTTTATGGGTGGACGATATCAGTGGCGACTGTCAGCTAGGCTATTTCATTAAGCATGCAGAAAACGGCTATTCGGGATCGATCAATTTTTTCGCGCTGTATCAGCCCATTCCATCTACACAGGCAACCCTCAACAAAGGTGCTGCTAAATCGGAACAGCTCAGTTTGCGGGTCACTCGCCACCAAGAAACTCCGGGCATTGGCGACTTCATTGATCACAACCGCGACAGCTATCTGCCGGACCTCGACCAGCAATCAATTGCACAATGGCAGAACTTAGACAATATTACCGGAGCCACCATTACCCACCGGGCGATTAAAAAGGCGGCGCTGAACATTCAAACCCGAGTCCGCTATCACAACGAGAAATATCCCTGTGTCGAATAACGATTTCAGCCGCGGCGCAATAGAGAACAATCCAGCCTGGGCGCAACTTCTAGGTCTTTGCCCACTACTGGCTGTGAGTAACAGCATTGCCAACGCGCTAGGTTTAGCCTTGGCCAGCGGGTTTGTTTTACTCGGCGCCAACACAAGTATTTCATTGCTGCGAAAAATTATTCCAGATGTGGCTCGTCTGCCCTGCTTTGTGCTTATTATTGCCACCTTCACCACCGTAGCGGTAATGGTTTTAGAAGCTTATGCCTTTGACCTGTTTACTCGCATTGCGCTCTTTATTCAGATCATTGTGACTAACTGCATGATTTTGGGTCGGGCCGAGGCCTTTGCTAGCCGGCAACCTGTCGCTCGCGCAATAATCGATGCGTTGGGCACCGCAACGGGCTTTGCCATTGCACTATTGGTCCTAGGCGCAGTGCGCGAGGTACTGGGTAATGGCACTTTATTCGCCGAAATGGATCTACTGGTAGGCGCAATCGGCGCTGATTGGCAGTTAACAATATTTACTTCAGCGCCATTACCTTTAGCATTGTATCCTCCCGGCGCATTCCTTTTGGCTGGGCTTTTATTCGCTGGGGTTAAGGCTATAACAGCAAAACAAGAGGGCGCGCAAAATAACACTGCCAATGAAGCAAGCCTCAATAGTAATAATGCGAATTAGTAGCACGAACAAACCGCGTCAACAAAAAGCGCAAACCAGTAACACAACCCTTATTTATAGGTGACCGATGAACGCTGATAAACGCCATGAAATTTTCACCCGCTTGCGCGCAGAAAACCCCAATCCCACCACCGAGCTTAATTATAATTCGCCCTTTGAATTGCTTATTGCGGTTTTGCTCTCGGCTCAGGCCACCGACGTTGGCGTCAACAAAGCCACGGGGCCTCTATTTGCTGCGGCCAACACGCCAGAGGCGATCTACAAGTTAGGTATAGACGGCCTCAAGGAGTACATAAAGACCATTGGCTTATTCAATACCAAAGCGGTGAACGCCCATAAAACCTGCAAAATCTTAATGGATGAGTACAACAGCCAAGTGCCAGAAGATCGCGCCGCATTAGAGGCGCTACCCGGTGTAGGTCGCAAAACCGCCAATGTTGTACTCAACACGGCTTTTGGTCACCCAACCATCGCAGTAGATACCCACATTTATCGCGTATCTAACCGGACAAAAATTGCACCAGGAAAAAATGTCCGTGAAGTTGAAGACAAATTGATTAAGTTTGTACCCGCTGAGTTTAAAGTGGACATACACCACTGGCTGATTCTGCATGGCCGCTACGTATGCGTGGCTCGAAAACCTCGGTGCGGTAGCTGTGGTATTGAAGACTTGTGCGAATTTAAAGACAAAACCGACGACTAAAGCTCTTAACTTAGGCTCTTAACTTAGGATCTTTCTCAATCTTCTAGAGCCAGCTCAGTTTGCAGCGCCACAGCGATTTATAAGTCGACCAAACTCACATTACGCAATGGGCCACCAAAAAAATAGCCGCCCACTTTACGGAAGCGCGCAACACCATCTGTGGCCAAAAAAACCATCTCATGATTTGCCGCTGGCCCATCGCGCAGCAGACCTAACTTTGACAAATCGTCAGATACCGTTATCGCCGTTGTCTGAGCAGAATCCACCACCTGTACATCTGCGCCAACCAACGCCTCAATTTGCTTGCGAAAGACTGGGAAATGGGTACAACCCAACAGAACTGTCTTTGGCTGTTGAGGGGCTTGCATAGAACGCTGAGGTGCCTCGCGCAGAAACCCGCGCAACCCGTGTTTTAACGCATGTTGCGTTAGAGAAGTGGCTTGATCGCCTACCCAACCTTGCTCAGCCAAAGTCACCCACAAAGGACAGGCGCGACCATATACAGGCAGAGAGGGATTTTCACGCAGCAAGGCACGCTGATAAGCGCCGCCCAATATTGTGCTTTCTGTAGCTAACACCAACACCCCACTGGCATCCGCCTGCACTGCCGCAGCCTGAGCGCCAGGATCTACCACGCCGTAAACCGGCAGTGGAGTAAAGTCTTCGGCAAGAATTTTTAACGCTGAGGCTGACGCGGTATTACAGGCAACGACTAAGGCTTTAACACCGCGCCGCACTAACTCTTTCGAGGCCTGCCGCGCATAGCGCACTACAGTGTCTGAGGATTTAGTGCCGTAGGGCAATCGGGCACTGTCGCCCAAATAGATGAAGTTCTCGTTGGGCATGGCCTTTGCCAAGGCCGACAAAACAGTTAACCCACCCATCCCAGAGTCGAATACGCCGATAGGCAACTGTCGATCGGCCTGTTGAGCAGACTCTTGAGCAGACTGTTGGTCAGACTGTTGGTCAGACATAGCTAAGTTCTGCTACTGCGTGGCTTAAGAGTAATCACGACCACGCTTGGCACCTAGGCGTAAGCGCAGGGCATTGAGCTTAATGAAGCCACCGGCATCCACTTGGTCATAAGCACCCTGGTCATCTTCAAAAGTCACCACGTCTTCGTCATAAAGGCTGTCCGCAGAGGCACGAGCCACCACAGTGACAGAACCTTTATACAATTTCAGCGTCACGGTACCGTTTACGTGGGTTTGCGAGGCATCAATTAGCGCTTGCAGCACCTTGCGCTCTGGCGACCACCAGTAGCCGTTGTAAATCATTTTCGCATAGCGTGGCATCAACTCGTCTTTGAGGTGGCCTACTTCACGGTCTAGGGTAATAGACTCCATGGCTCTGTGACCACGCAACATAATGGTGCCGCCCGGTGTTTCATAACAGCCACGAGATTTCATGCCGACCATACGATTTTCGACAATATCCGAACGCCCAACACCGTGCATACCGCCTAGGCGATTTAACTCACGGAGCATTTCAGCAGCTGACAGTGCCTTGCCATTTAGTGCTACAGGGTCGCCGGCTTTATAGGTGAGCTCAATGACCTCAGCTTTATCAGGTGCTGCCTCAGGGGCAACGGTCCAACGCCACATTTCTTCATCAGCAGGGCTGCTAGGGTCTTCCAAACCGCCGCCTTCATAAGAAATGTGCAGTAAGTTAGCGTCCATAGAATAAGGAGATTTAGAGCCACGCTTATAGTCCACAGGGATTTGATGCTTTTCACAAAAATGCATTAACGATTCACGAGAGCTCAGATCCCACTCACGCCAAGGGGCGATCACGCGGATATCTGGATCTAACGCGTAGGCGCCCAGTTCAAACCTGACTTGGTCGTTGCCCTTACCAGTCGCGCCATGAGAAATTGCAAACGCGCCGGTCTCGTTCGCAATTTCTACCAGACGGCGAGCAATGAGCGGCCTAGCAATACTAGTGCCAAGCAGGTAGTCGCCTTCATAAACGGTATTCGCACGAAACATTGGGAACACATAGTTAGCGACGAAATCTTCGGTGATGTCTTCGATATAGATTTCTTTCACACCCATGGCTTTGGCTTTTTCACGGGCGGGCTCAACCTCTTCACCTTGACCAATATCCGCGGTAAAAGTTACAACTTCAGCGTCGTAAGTTTCCTGCAACCAACGACAAATGACTGAGGTGTCTAGGCCACCAGAATAAGCGAGGACGATTTTGTTTTTCTCTGACACAGAACTTCCCTTAAAATTAACCGCGCCATCTTATGCGAAGCCCCTTTAGATGACCATATCTATGCATTACATCAGCTAAGAAAGAAAACTTAGGTGCAACGCAATATTTTGCTGCTGAGCCACTCAATAATGCCAAAGACAGATAAATAACCTCGTGCCGTTATTGAATTCTGTTATCGTTCTGCTATGGAAATATTTGAACGGTTTCGCGGCTATTTGCCGGTTGTGGTTGATTTGGAAACCGGGGGATTCAGCAAAGAATCTAACCCGATACTAGAGCTTGCCTGCACATTTCTCACAATGAACGAGGATGAACTGTCCATTAAGCGGCACGCTAAGTGGAATGTGAACCCTTTTCCCAACAGCATTATTGATCCCGCTAGCTTGAAGGTCACAAAAATTGATCTAGACGATCCGGATAGAAATGGTATTGACGAGAAAGATGCGTTAACCGAGTTCTTTCGCGAAGTCAGGGATGAGATGAAAGCATCTGGCTGCCACCGCGCAGTAATGGTTGCGCATAATGCATCCTTCGATCAGGGCTTTTTGAATATGGCCTGTGAGCGCACCAATTTGAAGCGCAACCCCTTCCACCCGTTCACTGCACTCGATACAGCAACCCTGGGCGCATTAGCTTTTGGTCATACGGTACTGAGGGAAGCCTGTCGCCGCGCCGGCATAGACTTCAGCGAAAGCAAAGCACATAACGCGGCGTATGATGTAGAACGCACAGCCTTATTGTTCTGCCATATTGTCAACGCTTGGGACTATCAGACGGCCTGGCTGGATTCAGCCAGGGATTCAGAACTCTAAATTTGCAGCTATAGAAGCTGCTACTCAGCTTCTGGAGATGGGTATTTCGCGCTGGTATCCGACAGTAAAGTCTCTAATTCGCCCGCTTCAAACATTTCAGTAATGATATCGCAGCCGCCAACCAATTCACCGTCTACCCAAAGCTGGGGAAATGTTGGCCAACTTGCATAGCCAGGCAATGCAGATCTAATTTCTGGATTACTCAAAATGTCTACATAGGCAAAGCGCTGTCCGCAGGCAACCATGCACTCAATGGTTTGTGCAGAAAAACCACACTGAGGCGCTTGAGGAGAACCTTTCATGTATAAAATAATGGGGTTATCGCTAATTTGCTGCTTGATGTTATCCAAGACTTCTTCTGACATGTTGAGCACCTCTCTTAAGAAGGGCATATTGTAGCCCTTAATGTTTGTCTTTTTTAGTTTTAATGGAAATAAGGTAGTTACGACGGGTGGCGGAGGTATGTTATACGAATTTACTCAGCGTCGCCGAGCAATAGAAAACTGTACCTACTAAAGCGGCTAAAGTCAGATTTTACAAATAAGCGCACTATGGCTTATGTACCGGCACTAGAGTGGTCAACATATAGCCCACCGAAAGGCCCATTTAAAGCTCGGCCTATTAAGGCTTATCAACTTTATCAACTCGTTCTAATTAAGGACTGATCCATGGCTATACCCTTGAATCAAGTAATCCAGCGCCAAGGCACCCAGAGTACCAAATGGAAAAAATATGGCGACCGGGACATTCTGCCCTTTTGGATTGCGGACATGGATTTCGCTTCACCAGATTTTGTTTTGCAGGCGCTCTACCAGCGCTTAGAGCACCCTATCTTGGGCTATAGCCAACAGCCAGATTCTCTTACTCAGGCGTTCCAAGGTTGGTTGCACCACCACTTTGGCTGGCAGGTGCCGGAAGAATGGATCGTCTGGCTGCCTGGCGTTGTACCCGGCCTTAATATGGCTGCACACACGCTGACTAATAATCAGAGCATTATGATTCCCACGCCGGTTTACTACCCGTTTTTAGAAATTGGTCAAAACGCTGACGTGGAGCAAATATTAACGCCGCTGCAACTGGTTAATGGTCGCTGGGAAATGGACATTGACCACATGAGCCAACAACTTTCTAAAAATACAAAAATGGTCTTTATCGCCAACCCGCAAAATCCTACCGGCAGAGCTTACAATCTTGAGGAACTGCAGGCCTTGGCGGAGTTTATTGAAACAAATGATCTACTGCTGGTATCTGATGACATTCATTGCAACCTCATCATTGATCCAGCCGCACAACACTTACCCATTGCCCATGCGGTGCCGGACATCGCCAAACGCACCATTACGCTTTTTGCAGCAACCAAAACTTATAATATTCCTGGCCTAAGTTGCGCCGCAGCGGTAATTCCAGATGCAGATTTAAGAGCGCGCTTCCAAGCAAAGGAAAAAGGCCTAGTCTCCGGCGTTGGCCCGCTCAATCATGTGGCCTCAGAAGCTTGCTTTAATGACCGCTCAGACTGGGTGCCTAATCTGTTAACTCAACTGCGCAGCAACTTTGCGCGCCTGAAAAGCATAGCTGGCCCAAGGATGTCTACATTAGAAGCCACGTATTTGGCATGGCTAGATGTACGAGATTTGGGCCTAAACGATATAGATGCGCACTTTGAAAATCACGGCCTAGGCGTTTCCAACGGCAAACAGTTTGGTCTTGAAGGCCATATAAGATTTAACTTCGCCTGCCCTGAGGCCACACTGGACGCTGGCCTAGCAAGACTAAAAGAAAGCCTAAAAAGCTAACTGCTGAAATAGGCACCTTAAAGTGGCCGTAGCGATATCCGCCCAGAAACCTTTTACAACCGTCCATCATTAAGGTTAAACCGCTGGTTGCCCAGTAGATCAGGTTTTAGTAGTATCTCGCTCTTACTGGTCGCATTTATTGCGGCCTTTTTCGTTTTGGCTTATTGTTTTTCTTATCTTTTTTGATCTTTATAAATGTTTGGATGTATTGCCAAACTCCTCTGCAATGGTTTGCAGAAGGCAAAGAAAAATAGTTAGATTTGAAAACGAAGCAAAGTAGTTATGCTGATTAAAGTCAGCCAACGACCCTTTATTAAAATAAGAGTAGTCACTCAAAAGTTGTAGATATGAACCACGTAATGAACACCTATGGCCGCATGCCCGTAAATTTTGTTAGCGGCCAAGGCAGCTACCTAGAAGATACTGAAGGCAAGCGCTACCTCGACGGCCTCACCGGTATTGCTGTGTGTGGTTTAGGTCATGCTCACCCACACGTGGCCCAAGCAATAGCCAAGCAAGCTAGCACACTAATCCACACTTCTAATTTATACGAAATACCCCTACAAACAGCGTTGGCAGAACGCCTGTGCCGTAAGTCGGGTATGGATAACGTATTCTTTTCTAATTCAGGTGCAGAAGCCAATGAAGCCGCCATTAAATTGGCGCGCCTGAAAGGCAACAACAAAGGCATAAAGTCACCATGCATTGTTGTAGTAGACGGCAGTTTTCATGGTCGCACCATGGCAACACTCACCGCTACCGGTAACCGCAAAGTACATGCGGGGTTTGAACCCTTACTCAGCGGTTTTGTGCGTGCGCCGTTTGATGATATTGACGCCATTGAAAAAATTGCCCGCAACAATCCAAATGTTGTCGGCCTATTGGTTGAACCCATACTTGGCGAAGGCGGCATCCATATTCCAAAAACCGGCTACCTTGCAGCCCTTAGAGCAATTTGTGACCAGTACGACTGGTTGATGATGGTAGACGAAGTGCAAACCGGTAATGCCAGAACCGGCAAATATTTTGCCTTCCAACATGAAGGCATCATGCCCGACGTGGTCACTACCGCGAAGGGACTAGGCAATGGTATGCCCATCGGCGCGTGCCTAGCCCACGGCGAAGCAGCATCCCTTTTTGTACCGGGCAATCATGGCTCCACTTTCGGTGGCAATCCGCTGGCCTGCGCTGCAGCCCACGCAGTGATTGATGTCATTGAGCAAGAAAATTTAGAAGAACGCGCCCTGGTCCTAGGAGAGCGCATTCAAGAAGGCTTTCGACAGGCACTGGATGGCAATAATAAAGTCAAAGAAATTCGCGGCGCAGGACTTATGTTAGCTGTGGAATTGAATGATGATGCGCCAGACTTAGTCCATCGCGCTTTAGCAAATGGTGTACTGATCAACGTCACCCAGGGCAATATATTACGTCTATTGCCACCTTTGACGATGACAGATGCTGAAGCAGATGAGTTAGTGGCCAAAGTTGCCGGCCTAATCAACCCTTAAAAATTCAACAAGTACTAATGAGTAATATTCCTATGGCAAAACGGGATTTTTTGTCATTGCTGGATTTCACCAGCGATGAACTTAAGTATGTGATTAATCGAGCAAAAGATTTTCGCAAAATGCATGCTGCTGGCGAAGTCTACCAGCCACTTGTGGGCAAAACTGGCGCGCTGATATTACAGCTGAGCAGCACGCGAACCCGTGTTGCCTTCGAGGCGGGTTTTGCACAGATGGGTGCTCACGCCATTTTCCTCGGCAGTGCAGATACCCAGATTGGTCGCGGCGAACCCATTGAAGATTTGGCCAGAGTGCTGTCTGAGATGGTTGATATTGCCATGATCAGAACCCTAGATCAGGAAGCTATGGAGCGCCTAGCAGAGTACGCGAGTATTCCTGTCATTAACGCCATGAGCTCGCTACTGCACCCTTGCCAGCTGTTGGCTGACATTCAGGCTTTTGAAGAGCACCGAGGCTCAATAGAAGGCAAAACTGTGACCTTTCTAGGTGACGGCTACAATATGTGCCATTCCTATATCAACGCCGCCAAGCAATGGGGCTTCAATTTAAGAATTGCCTGCCCAGACAGCCACCAGCCCAACGCCGACATTCTTGCCAGCTGTGCAACGGCTGAGCGCGTATTAGATCCACGCGAAGCGGTTGAAGGTGCGCACCTTGTAGTCACCGACGTGTGGTCGTCTATGGGTCATGAAGGTCAAGAGTCGGATCGTCGTGCCACCTTTGGCGCCTATCAAGTAGACGAAGCACTCTTAGATATCGCCGATCCAGAAGTACTTTTTATGCACTGCCTACCCGCCCACCGTGGCGAAGAAGTCAGCGACACTTTACTTGATGATCCTAGATCAGTGGTCTTTCACGAAGCAGGCAACCGCCTGCACACGCAAAAAGCATTGGTAGAGTTTTTGCTGTTAGGCCGTCAATAAGACCCTAGTCGAGCACAGGCGGACTAAACAAATCCGCCTCGAAGGCCCGCTTTTGCAGAGCAAACCATTTGCAGGGCAAACCACTCGCGGGGCAAACCATTTGCCCAGCATACCCTTTTGCCCAGCATACCCTTTTGCCCAGCCTGGCCACCTTCTCCCAGCTTGTTATTCGCGCTTGCTAAAATGCTGCACTGAGGTGCTGCCAAAAAAAGGACCTTTCATAAAGAAAAAGCTATTTTGTAGGAAAGGGCTCTTTATGAAGAAAGAGTCCTTTTTAAGAAGGCGCTCTCTATGCAGAAAGCGCCTGGCTCAGCGCGTGGTTATAGCCCTTGAGCAACTGCCCTCGCACTGCATCTGTCATTGCTGGCTGAAAACATTTATCTAAACGCCAATGGGTTGCTGCATCTTCCAAGTCTTTGAGCACCCCGCAACCAATGGCAGCAAGTACACCTGCGCCTTTTGCCGTGGTTTCAATATCTGCGGGACGCTCAACGGTTACCTGCAAAATATCACTCAAAAACTGGCACAAGGCTTCGTTCACTACCATGCCGCCATCAACCCGAAGCGTATCAACCGGCGCACCTTCCTCGGCCATTAAGCTGAGCAAGGTCTCGGTTTGGAAAGCCACGCTTTGCAAGAATGCGGTAATAATATGATTTTTATCGCTGTTCAATGTCAGGCCAGTGATTAAGCCTCGAACATCTGGCCGCCAATGGGGCGCACCTAAGCCCGTGAACCCGGGCACAACATAAACACCTTGAGCATCACCCTCGGTTCGCTCGTAAGCAGCCTGAGTGTCTGAAGCATGCTCAATTAGCCCCATTTGATCGCGCAGCCACTTCACCGCCTGCCCTGCAACAAAAATACTGCCTTCCAATGCGTAGCTGGTTTGCCCGTCAATACGATAAGCAATAGTCGCCAGTAGGTTTTTCTTCGAGTAACGCACCTGCGCGCCAGTGTGGGTCATGACAAAACAACCTGTGCCATAGGTACTTTTAGACATGCCGGGCTTGAAGCATGCTTGGCCTATTAACGCTGCCTGCTGATCACCTGCCACGCCAAGTATGGGAATTTCTGCGCCAAACCAAGCCGCGTCCGCAATACCAAACTCTGCAACACAGTCGTGTACCTCGGGCAATATGCCCAGAGGGATTGCAAAGTAATCGGCAAGCTCAGAACTCCATTGATTAGCTGTGATATCAAATAGCTGGGTTCTACTGGCATTGGTGGCATCGGTGACATGACGGGCGCCTTTGGTTAGCTTCCAGATCAAAAATGAATCTACGGTGCCAAAGCAAAGTTCGCCAGCTTCAGCTTTTACTCGAGCCTGGGGCACGTCGCTCAGCAACCAAGCCAATTTAGTACTAGAAAAGTAAGGGTCAATAATGAGGCCGGTAATTTGATTGATGGCAGTAGCCAGATCTCGGCCATCTTTGAGTTGCTCGCCAGCCATCTCAAGACACCGCTCAGCGCCACGGCGGTCCTGCCATACAATAGCGTTGTACAGACACTCATCTGACTGCCTATCCCACAACAAGGTGGTTTCCCGCTGATTGGTGATGCCAATGGCCTTTATTTGGCTGGCCTCAAGAGATGAAGCTTTTATAGCGTCTCGACCCACCTGCAAAATAGACTGCCAAATGGTGTTGGGGTCTTGCTCTACCCAACCGTCTTGCGGATAAACAGAGTCGAAGGTCTGCTGGGCAGTACCTACCACCTCGCCGGCGTTGTTATAAATTATTGCTCGGCTGCTCGAGGTGCCCTGATCTAAAGCCATCACATATGTCATTGGTCGTTCCTTAATCACAGCCGCTTATCTTAGCAGCAAGGTTTAAGCCGTTGGCGACTATCACCCTCTGGGCAACTTTAAGGTAGACGCCCATGCCGCCAAAAAGCACCTCTTAAAGGGTCTACTTGGGCATTTTCCAACGCTCTAAGTGGGTCATGTTAGACATCGCAAAAGCACCGGCAAAAGTACACTTAATATCAGCTCATTTAACTGAAATTAAGTCAGTTGAAAAAACTTTTCGCGCGCCGATTATCCGCATCAATCCGAGCGCCAAAAATGCGCTAAAAAAGAGCAAAAAACCCGAAATTTGTGGTCAATTATGGTGCGTAGCGGGCATTTTTTCAAAAAAGTGCATTAGTTTGAGTTCATCACAAGGTTACCCCCTAATACACACAGGTTATCCACAGACTTTTCCTTGCAAAGGTATTATGAACCCATTATCTTGTGTCTTGGTTGTCGTAAAGCGCTATATATGGGATTTATGAACTTTGACTGAGTCAAATTTTAGTTCATGTAAGTAGCAAAAAACCTGCACAAAAAAGGCAATTTAGCCTGAATTTTGACCGTACACGAGCAGACCTGGGGGTTTTTAGGCTTTTATTTCAACATGTTAAGAGAGCAATCAAAAAACATGATGATTTTGCCTATTTCAGGTACTTGGTAACGCCAAATTCAACGGCCAAATTATGCTGAGTCAGTGCAAGTTGAAGACGATGATTTTTTCGCTTATTTTTTTGCTTACAGCCCTAAAATTCGACAAAAAAATCAAAGAAAAGACTAGAGCGTTGGAAAGTACAAATTAGTGGATACAAAAAAATTTGTAAGTACAAATTAG
>Ga0209192_10000251_pt1 | contig 61860 bp, 86 predicted proteins | sample ArcticOcean_MG_C_11_FD_187433 | JGI IMG/M metagenome (GOLD analysis project Ga0209192, IMG submission 187433) | Marine microbial communities from western Arctic Ocean - ArcticOcean_MG_CB2_154 (SPAdes) (version 2) | ecosystem: Environmental > Aquatic > Marine > Oceanic | place: Arctic Ocean... | reverse complement strand
GTTAGAATTTTAAAAGAAGGAATGGAATCACGTTCTCCGATTAGTGGACAATTAAGTAAAACAAACCAATACTTTATTGATGAAATGGAAGCCACTTTTGATGCGTATTAATTGCGTACAACGCCTGTGTATGGCACGTTTTAATGTGCTATACACTACGTTAGATTTTAAATTTAAAAACAAAAAAAAATGAAAATTATTAAATTACTTATTGCAGCTATTATACTGATAGTAGCATCATGTATTTACAAAACAGATTTATCACCCTCAGAAGAACGAACTCCTGAATGGTACAATAACTTAGCTAAAGAACCTGCTGAGAAAATACTATACGAACTTGAACTTATAGAGATTGATGCTGTCAAACCAAAGTCACTTCCTCAAAACGAGAATAGTTTAGCCTCACTTTGGGGTACTAACTATAGTGTACACAGAATAGATAGCGTTCAAAATTATCAGGTAGCAAACTCTCAGTACTTTATGGATATGCCTGTGTTGGTTAGTTTGCTTACTCACTTCGGGCAAGACACTACAAGCTTTACAGATAATTTCAGAGATACTCTAACGGTAAATAATTTATCTAATTACATTGGGGGTTGGGGTTCTAATTATGATATAGGGTTGGACACTATCTACAAAGATTTTTGGAATAGTCATGGCACTATCTGCTATAGTCCTAACATCGGATTCATTGATGCCAACAGCACCAAGTGGGATGAGGCAGCAGGAGTTAACTCAAATCCTGAGCCGCACAAGTCATTCACTATAATGATTCCTTTGAGTGGTGGAGGTAATGAGATAGTTTACCACCTCATTAACAACTCAACGCCTCCGAGTTACTAACGTATTCTTATAAGGTTAGTGGCGTATAAAGGGGACATAATATTGTATTAAACACTAAAAACACCTATAAACATTGACTTTAATGGGGACACTACATGGACATTGTTTATAACGGTTTATCTCTGTTATAGCGTTTTTGGCTTATCAATATTTTTATTGTTGCTAACGAATTAGAATATGAATTTTAAAAATTATACGATGATAAAAAGAATGAATAAAGGGTTATTATTTGTAGTACTTGTGTTAATAATGATAATACTTATACCAATAGAGCCAAAAGCAACACCATTAATAGTAATACCTATTGTATTTACTTGGATATATGCAAATTAATTTGAAAACCTTTAATTGCTGGTAACGGTTTGGGTATGGTTAGATTTTTAACTGATTAAATAAAACAAAATATTATGAAAAACGAGGAACTAATAGAACTGATTGAAGATTTACAAAAGGCATTATCTAAAGCACTAAACAATGAAGTGATAAGAGAATACGACCACTTGCAAGTAAGAGCAGAAATAGCAGTTAAAAAATTAACTATACCCGTTGTTAGCAACTGTACGACTTGTAATGATGAAATAAATTACAAAGGTGTTTGTGAAATGTGCTATACTGAGTTAAAGTTAAATGACCTTGATTAGTATTGTTGCTAACGAATTGTATATGTGCTGCGAGGCACGAAGTAGAATATATACCGTGTTATATTTTAGTGCGGTTAATTAACGAATAAATTATATAGAAATGAAAATAGTAATTAAACAAAACGAACAAGTAGCAGAGCATACGATTGATACAAAAGACTGTGTTTATCCTTATGCTATTAAAAGAGCATTTAGATTGGCTATGGAATTAGATGGATTTACAAAACAAACTATTGACGAAGTTTTTGGAGAAAGTGAAGATGCTAAATGTGAACCCGAAACAGAGCATTAAATATAACGGTTTGTATATGGGTAGTTTATTTATGGATTTAAAAATGAAAACAAAATGAGATATATTAATAGAAAAGAATTTACTTCTGAATTAGCAAAAATTAGTTTAAGTAATGAAGATAGTACAATATATGGTGATGGATTTGAAAAGGCTATTGAATTAGTGTATGGTGTAATAAATAAATTACCTATATACGTTGTTAGCAAATCGTTGCCGAGCGATATTGAGATAGGTAAAGCAATGAGTGAGTTAAGTGATATAGCTAATAGAGAAGTAGAAAGATAGACGGCTATGGTTGCTAATGATGAATATAAAAAAGAGTTGAAGTATGAAATTATTTTTATATAATGTTATAACACGTTTTTTGTGTTGGGTAGGAATACACCGATGGAAAACAGATATAGTTATGACGAAAAAGAAATGGGAACATTGCAAAGGTATGGAAGAAATAAACCACGATAAAGAAGAACATTGGCACGACGGAAGAAGTTGTAAGGATTGTAAAAGGAAGCAATACTTTTGGATGCATTGGATTACGTGCGGTTGGCAAAATGTGTTATAACGCTTAGTGTAAAAAGCGTTGAGGAACGAAATGATTATTTACACATTGTTATACACTTTTAAATTATTAAGATATGAAAAAATATATGGTTACAATTATGACAATCTATGGCTCTTTGACGGTAGATGATGTTTATGCGGATTCTTATGATGAAGCAATAAAAGAAGCTGATAGGTTAGCACAAGACTCATTAGATACTTCAAAGACAGATGAAGTACACGAGTATTAATTGTGTATAACGGATTGGGTATGGTTAGAAAATTTAACGATTAAATAAAAACAGATGAAAGCAAAAGAATATTTAGAAAAACAAGAATTTAATTATGACCACTTTACAAAATTAACAAGCACAGGCATTAGTGATGATATTGATAATATAATACAGTTCGCTGAAGACTACCACCAAGCCAAGTTAAATTTATTAACTATACCCGTTGTTAGCCAACAACGTGAACTGTTAAAAAAGTGGTGGAGGTATTTTGATGAGGAAAGTGTAGCAGTTAATTGTAATGATGAGGAACGTGAAGAGGTAATAACAAACTTTTTTAATTGTGGCTAACGCCTGTGTAAGATTAAGCGTTAGCGACCCGAAGGGTTAATTTTACACTACGTTATGTTTTAAATTAAATAATAATTATAATGGAAAGAAAATTTTGGAAAGTTAAATATGAGGCCATGGTAGGCTCGTTTCCTTACGCAGAACCAAGAGAGTCAATGGATATTTATTGGGGTACATGGATGGAAGCCGCTAGGCATTGCATTAAATACGACTGCGGAGACTTACCTAAAAAGTTCAGAAACTATGAGCAAAGAAGCGTTACAGAATTTACTTTACCTGATACAAAAGGTAAACGTAAAGGATTTTTTGTTTGTTAATATTAAAATTAGAATTATGGAAAACAAATCTGAGCTAAAGAAATTAATGAATCAATTAGCAATAAACCAAAACAAAGATGAATGATACAAAACTTAAAATAGGAGACTATGTATATCTCAAAACAGATATTGACCAATACAAGCGTATGGTTACAGGATATACTGTAAGAGATAATAGCGAAAAGGTTGTCTACTTACTAAGCTTTGGTACAGAAGAAACTTCTCACTATGGATGTGAAATAAGTATGGAAGAAGATATAATACTTAAATCAACTAATTAACAAAAACAAAGATGAGCGAAACATTCAAGTGGAAAGGCAATGATGTTTACACTTGCCGGCCACACTATAGCAATGAGATGATGCTTAATCACCTAGCCATTATTGAGCGTGTAACTAATAAGACTATAGAGAAAAAGGTAGGCAGGGGTAGAAACTCTAAGACCGTAATGGTAAGGAAGTATCAAGGAATGGATACTGATGTGATAGACACAATTAACAATAGCGTAGAATATTATACTGAAAAGATGATGAACAAATCAAGCATTGAATTTAGAGATTACCAAGAGGATATAATCAATAGAGGGATATCTGTCGTCAACGACAGGGGATTTCTTTACTTGGGCATGGAGGTAAGGACAGGGAAAACGCTTACGAGTTTAGGTATATGCGAGGGGTTGGGTGTTGAGAACGTGCTGTTCATAACAAAGAAGAAGGCAATCTCATCTATAACAGAAGACAGCGACAAGCTATGCCCATCGTATGTATTGTTTGTAATCAACTACGAGTCGATGCATAAGCTACCCGACATCAAGTGGGACGTTATAATATGTGACGAGGCTCATGGCATGGGAGCGTTTCCTAAGCCAAGTAAGAGAGCGAAGGATATAAGAGGTCTAATAAGCAAAACAAAGGCAAGGGTGATGCTCCTATCGGGTACACCAACGCCTGAGTCTTACTGTCAGATGTACCACCAAGTGTATGGCATACCAAGAAATCCGTTCTCTGAGTTTAAAAACTTCTATCGTTTCTGTGACAAGTATGCCGTAGTCAAGCAGAGAAAGATAAATGGTCTAATGATTAACGACTACTCAGAAGGAAAGGAAAGTATACTTGAAGCCATGAAGCCATACACCATAAACTTCTCTCAGAAGGATGCCGGATTTAAGGTTGACACAAGGGAGCATATACTTGAGGTGGAGATGTCTGACCTTACGTATAAATTAGCAGCCAAGTTAAAGAAGGACTTGGTTGTTGAAGGAAGTGATGAGGTTATACTAGCAGACACGCCTGTCAAACTGATGATGAAGTTACATCAGATGTATTCAGGTACGGTCAAGTTTGAGTCGGGGGCATCAAAGATACTCGACCTAAGCAAGGCTAACTTTATATACGACAACTTCTGTACGACAAAGGTTGGCATATTCTATAAGTTTAAGCAGGAGTTAAAGGCTTTGAAGGAGGTGTACGGTGATGACCTCTGTACTACACTAGAAGAGTTTAATGCCACAGACAAAAGCATTGCCCTGCAAATTGTTAGTGGTCGTGAGGGGATTAGTCTACGCAAGGCTGACTCTTTGGTGTACTATAATATTGACTTCTCCGCTACAAGCTATTGGCAGAGCAGGGACAGGATGACAACCAAGGAGAGGCTTGAGTCTGATGTATATTGGGTGTTCTCTAAGGGCGGCATAGAGAAGGACATCTACAAGGCAGTTACAAAAAAGAAGGATTATACTCTCAGTCACTTTAAGAGAGATTTATTATCTTTATAAACACAAACAAGATGAAAGAAAAAGCAACTACCGATGGTTACCCTTTTAAAAAGAATAGTTATGAGTACTATTTTGATTGTTACTTTGACATACCTGAAGGTATACCACAACACCTATACACAGATGAAGAGGCTAATAAGTATGCGTTAGATATGTTAAAATATGACAGAGCAACAGATACAAAATAAAAGAATAAAGCAACTAGAGGCCGAGGGTTATTATGTTATCAAGCTAATCAAGACCAACAAGAATGGCATCCCTGATATCATTGCAATTCCACCTAATTCTAATGTAATATTCTCAGAAGTTAAAACGCCTAAAGGAAGGCTGTCTAAGTTACAAGAGTATAGATTAAAAGAATTAGAATCATATGGAAGAACTGAGGTTTATAGGGGAGTTTGACAGCACATTATTTGAGATAGATGAATACTTTATTGAGAGTCTAAACGCATTCTCTTCTGAGCAGCGAAGGGATATACTTTCAGATATACTATACTCACTTGAAGACCTGCCAAAAAGTAATGGTTGGAATCAGATTGCCGGAGGAGTAGTTCGATATAATGAGCCTATATTTTATGCATTTGAATACGTCAATGAGGATGACGAGAATCCTCTACTAATAGATGTCTTTGAGATAAGCTCAGACGATTATCTAGATTTAATTTTAAAAAACAATACAATCGAATATTATGAAAAATCAACAACAGAATGAGTTCAACACCTTAGATGAGATTATATCAAAAGTCTTTGATGTTGATATGCACGTAAAGAAAAGAGACAGAGTCTATGTTAACGCAAGGATGTCCTTCTCTAACATCCTAGTGTCTAGAGGGTACAGCAAGTCATCCATAGCTAGGTACATGGGTAAGAATCATGCTACTATTATACACTACGCCAAGTGCTTTGATAGCTACATTAAGACAGATGTATTCCTAAGAGAGAGGCACAATGAGGCACTTAATTTCTACAATAACAGGTTCAACCCTGTGTACGATATGGACAGGAAATCATTAATAGATGAGGTTTCCTCGTTGAATAAAGAAATTTCTTCCTTATATTGCACAATTGAAACTTATAAAGAAAAGGAAAAGAAGTCTAATACTGAGGCTAGTAGAATGGATTCAATCATAAAATTGGTTAGCCAACGTACTAATCATGGTAAGGAGAAGGAAGTAGAAAGAAAACTAAATACATTGTTCAATGGAATACACAACTAAAGATATCAATAACATATTCGAGTTCAAAACATGGACTGATAAGAAGAAGATAGATGAACTTCTTAGGCTTGATGCTCAGATGTATTGTAATCTTGGCATTGACTCTACCGCTTTCGAGAGAACTGAAGTTAAAAAAACCTCTAAGAATATCTACCAAATAATAAGGAAGATAGACAAGCCAACCGGAGATATGTTCTTACATAATGAAGATAACATAAAAAAATGAGCAAGCCGTCAGCTATTGAGAGAGAAAGAATAAAACACATCAACTTCTTGATGGCTGAGTTTCACGACTCTAATAATGATATCTATGAGGGACTAATGGATAGGGACTTTGACTTCGTCAAAAAGACAATCGACATAAAGATATCAAGACTGATTGAATTAAAAAACTCTATAAACGATGAACTCTGATTTCAGACCTAGACTAAAGGGAAACAAAAGAATAGCATACGACTACATTAATAAACAGGAGCGTAGGATACTCGTTATAGGGGATATCCACGCTCCTTTTACGTTGGATGGATACCTTGAGTTCTGCAAGGAGACATACGCAAAGTATAACTGCAACCAAGTAATATTCATAGGCGACATCATAGATAACCACTACGCATCTTTCCACACTAGTGACCCCGATGGAATGGGAGGTGGAGACGAACTAGATGTAGCAGTTCAGGTGGTCAAGGAATGGGCTAATGCTTTTCCGATTGCTGACGTAACCATAGGAAACCACGACAGGATTATAATGCGTAAGGCTTTTGATTCTCAGATACCAAGCCGTTGGATTAAATCCTACAACGAAGTTCTTGGAGTCAATTGGAATTGGACTGAAAGAATTGTATATGATAGTGTACAGTATGTACATGGAGAAGGTGGTACTGCCCGTACCAAATCTAAGAACGATATGATGTCTACCGTTCAGGGCCACATCCACACGCAGGCATACTGCGAGTGGGCTGTAGGAAGGAACTTTAAAGTATTCGGTATGCAAGTAGGATGCGGAGTAGATGGAAGCTCATACGCTGCGGCTTACGCAAAGAACTTTAAAAAGCAGGCAATCGGCTGCGGGGTAGTATTGGGTGGTCACACCGCTATTAACTGCTTAATGGAGCTGTAACTAAGCCCTAAAGATATTCTTAGTCAAGAAAGATATTTCCTTTGGCTTGTTACTTCTCTTTTTCTTTTCTACCCTGTCAGGGAGACTTGAATCTTTAGAGGTCTCCTTCTCCCACTTCTCTGCTAACTTTGGATTGTTCTTGTACATCCAAGCTCTCTGTGCTTTACTTTTAAATGGCATGGTTATTTATTTTAATTGCTAATCTCTGTCTTCATCTTACTTATTTTATTTTTCATCGCATTCATATCTTTCATCATAGCATCAAATTCTTTTAACTCACCGGGACTCATAACCATCTTAGCCTGTGCCCTCGTCATTGGTTTACCTTTAGGCTTTTCTTTTTTAAATTGATTCCTGTCGTATGTCGTAGAACCTGTACCGTAAGTATTCGCTAAGAAATTCAAAGTCATTTTAGCTGCTGTAGCTCCTTTATCTCCTTTATGCATACGCTGTGCATCCTCCATAAGCCCTGAGTTACTTAAAGGCATAGCTAATGCTTGGAAGTAGTCAAAAGCGGTAGCATCCTCCCTGTCTTTCGTAAAGTCGGTAGGGTGTTGACCTGTCTTCCAATTATAAGCTTGCCTAGCTATCGGACTGAATTTATTCCTAGTAGTATTCATTAAATCATCAAATGAACTTCTCATGTATCCATCATCTAAAGGTATGTCCTTACCGTTAACTGATTTCGTTCCCCATGCAAATCTAGCGAAAGTCCTGAGTAATACAGCCCAACCCCCTGTAGGGTCATACGAAGTATCACCATAACGAACTTTACCAAAATCTGTATCAGTTATTTCAAAATTTAGTACCTCAACCTCTTCGTCATCACCCAAACCTGCTTCTTTTATAGCTGCAATGGTAAGAGTAAATAAACCTTTCATTATTGCTTGGTACGCAAGAAAACCAGCCACCCCTTTTAACGCCTGCATCCTTGTGTATTTATCTGTATTAGGATTTAGTGTCATAATCGTTAATCCAAACATTCCCGTTATCATTCTAGGTGAGAAGAATACAAGGTTAAGAGTTTTATCTACGATAGCATTATTAGTTAATGCACCCCTTCCTGTGGAATAGTTAATCATCTTTGCTAAATCCTTGTAGAATTTAGGGTTAGTCGCAGGCGTTATACCCATTTTTGGATTATCTTCAGCTAGCTTAACTCCTTTAATGAACACCTCAGACCGTAAGCTGTTCAGGAAAGTCACATACGCCCTTTCAGATGCCGCTACAGGCATACCAATAACGTTAACGTTCTTACCTTTTATTTTTATTTTAGTTTTGATTATGTTACTTATGAACATCTCCTCTGTCTTACTTAGCTCACCACTAGTATCTGTAATCTCTAACCCTGCCTCCATCATTAAGTTGAAGTACTTAGAGTTCTCTATACTAGCCATGAACCTTTCGTAATTAGCGTTTGAGAAAGCAGCTTTATGCATCTCAATAAAAGCATTTTTATATTCTGCAGGGTTTGAAGCGCCTAGAAAAATACCTTGCCTACCGGGTGCTGACAAATCATTAGTCGCTAGTAAACCTTTAGGCATATTCATCATATCTAATAACGCTTCGATTGCTTTCACCGCAATATTTCGGTTCTTTCTCTCAAACTTCGAGAACTCCTCCATGTAAGCGTTCTTTTCCTTCAATAGCTCTTGCTTTGCTTTCGCTATCTGTGGGTCAGTAGTTAATGGCTTAGTGTTTCTTTTAGAGAAGTCTTTATTCCTAAGTTTATCTCTATAATACTGCTTTCTTTTCTCGATGTGATTTAAAGCCCTAGATATTCTTTTAGCCTCAGCAATACCAATGTCCTCTAAGACTTGATTGTACTCCTCCTGAGCCTGCTTTATCTGCTTATCAATCTGAGTTATCTCTTTAGACTTTACAGCCCTTTTGGTTTCCTTCGTTTTTTCCTTCCCTTCTTGTATTAAATCTTCCCTAAGCTCTCTTAGTTTACGTAATCTAGTCTTCTTTGCTTTCTCTACGCTTTTTACCTTTGTTTGGTACACCTCGTCAGAGTCCTTGAATTTCTCACTATATTCCTTATTAACTATCTCCAACTCTGCTTTTAATCTCTTCGCTTCTGTGTCTAATTCTAAGGAAACGTTTTCGTTCTCAATTAATTTATTTTCCTTAATTGCTTCATTTAACTCATTTATTCTGTTCTGTAATCTAGTCTTGTAAGCTGACAATGCTGACTTGTAGTAACCCTCCTTGTCTGCACTATCGTCAATAGGTAGTGTTTTTAGTCGCCTCCGTATTTCTTTTATTTTCTTTAGTTGGTCTTCGGTGTAATCAGTTCCACCCTTTCTTTTCTTTGGCCTCTTTCCATCAAGCAAGTCCTCTAACTTTGAGAGTAACGAGCCATCAATCTTTAAAGAAGATAGTATTTTCTTTATACTATCCTTTGGTTTATTAACCTGAAGACCGTATCTAGTTATAGCATCCCTAACCTCTCTTTTTGTTGCGTTAGGGTAGTCATCTTTTATAGCATCCTTAACAGCATTGGTAAGGTCGTTTATATTATCTTTACCACCCTTCACTAAATCATACAGTAAGCCCTTTGGTATTTTAATATCCTTTTGGTCTATATCTACATCATCCGGAGCATCTGTAAATAAGTCTTCGATGTCCTGTCTTAACTCAGCCTCATTAGGTAGATTCTCTCCTATACTTTTTAATTTTTTCTTTATATTCTTGATACCCTCTGCAATAATCTCCTTTATCTTACTATCCTGAATAGCATCTACCGTTGCGGCATACGTCTTTACAGATACCTTGATGGCTTTTATACCAGTTACGATAGTACTAATAACTAAAGTAGGGTCACTATATGACTGAGATATAAGTTTTTTCTCTATGGCATCTAGCTTACTTAATATTCCTTCTACCTTTTTTCTTTTTGTTACCCTTGGTTTCTTTTTCTGCCTTTCAACTACTTCCTTTATATTTTGTACAGCTTGCTGCTCATCCTCCTTACCTCTCTCTTTCTCTAATTTCTCTAATTCATCAGCTTGTTTTTTTATCGTTTTCTCAAGCTTCTCCATTCTTTTCTGAACATCAACAGGCATCTCTTTTCCGAACTCTTGCTCCCACTTTTTCTTAGATGAATTGACCTCGAATTTTATGCTAGATATTCTGTACATTCTGTTTATCATAGCTAACTCCCTTCCTTTCTCCCTATACACCTCTGAGTGCTTTGCGTATATCGCTGCCAATTGAACTTCAAGTTCCTCTTGAAGAGTTTGATTACCATCTGTTATAGCATCGGCTAATCTCTGTGTTAACTCCTCCTGCATCCTGAACTCAATTACAGTCCTTCTACCTCCGCTAATGAAGTTGCCTTGTGTTTCTTTATATGCCTCTTCTAGACCTACTTCGCTTATTATTTTATCAGCATCCTCTATGGCTAAGTCTTGACCTTCTACATCGTAGTCTATACCTAAAGCCTTAAGCTTTTGCTTTGTTGTCTTTGGTGTGCCTTTAGACTTTAATACGTTTTTCTCTAAACTTTTTTCCTTTGTTTTTTGTTTCTTAGGAGCAGGCTCTACTATTTCATCTACTACCACCTCATCCTCTACTACCTCATCCTCTACTACTATCTCATCCTCTACCACCTCATCCTCTACTACTGCATCTTCTAAAAAGTCAACATTGATTTCTTTCTTAGTTGATTTAGAGAAAAAATTAGCAGCCTTTCTCATATCATTCTTATCAATACTGCTATCACTATCCATTAACTTCCTTGCGGCTATCTCAAATGCTTTCTGTACGCTGTTACCCGCCTTTATAGATAGCTTTATAGACTCAATGAAAGTGTTCCATATTTGTGTAGCAAAAGGAATACTACTGTTCATAGTATTCGGGTCTAGCTTCATTCCATCTAAGAAGTCTAACGCACCCTTTATATTTTTTTGGTCTAGTATAGTGTCTAAGTCAGACACGATATCATCTACTTGTTGTTCCTTGGATTTAGATGAACTAATTCTTACAGGACTTGTTGTTACCCCTGCACTTGAACTCATTATCTGTGTCCACCTTTCCACTAAAGTTCCCTTCTTAGCTTTCTTCGGGTCTTTACTTAGAACCTTTTCTGATTTATTAACGGTGTCTTTAGTTTTGGGGTCAATGGTTACATCCTGCCATTTTACCCTGTCTGTTAAGAGGTGTAAGGTTGTCTTGCTTTTACCCTTTGATTTTATTGCCTTTGGATACGACTCGTGGTCATCTTTAGATACCGCATCTACCGCTTCAACCTCACCCTCTATTTCTAATACTGCATATATTGAACCATTTTTAGAATCAACATCCCTTAGTATTGGCTCTGATAACATCTGAGATACAGCTCTTATAAGACCTTCTTTACTAACCTTAGACCCACTCTTGAATTTAGTTATAAGGTCTTCAGCCATCATACCCTCACCAAAAATAGAAGCCAATCTGTTGTGTGCCTCTTGATTTGTTTTACTATCTCCCATTGACTCAACTACAAGTCCTATAATAGCATCAGAAAACTTTTTTCTTTCATTAAATACACTTTTATTAGGGGCTAACCTTTTCTTTATTTTTGTCTTTACCTCTTCAATTGGTGTGTTTGCTTTTATATTATCATCAAATGCTTGATTGTATGCATTTATAAGTGTAGACCTTATGTTTCTTATTTTTAATTTTTTGTCACTTGAAAGTGAAATAAATAAATCCATCACACCATTGGCTGCATTTGTGCTAGACAGCACCTTGTCGATAGGGGCTGTGGTTAATGCTAAATATATTTTACCTCCATTGTCTTTCAATGATTTATTCATAGCCTCAGCCATACCCTCAGCAGCCTTGGATGTGCTTGCCCAAAAATATCCTTTCTCGTGAAACTTTATAGGGTAAAACACACCACCCTTTCCTTCAACCAATACCTCATCACCTTTTCTAATCTGACCTGAAAAGGCAGCATCAGGCTGATGAAGAATCATAAACACATTATCAAAGTCAGAAATAGATTTATCTCTTGTTATATATTTTTCATCTATTTTTTTAAATTTATCTGTGGCTACATCATACATATAAGTCATACCTGAATCAGTATCAGAAAACGAATCTTGAAACCTTTTATTAGCTTTCCCTATATCCGATTTTTCACTCTCTAATATCTCAACATCCTTATCTGTAATTTGTTCCCCGGACTGAACCTTTGCAGACACTACATTTAAGAAGTTAATAATCTCAGAGTCTGTAACTAGTTTAACTTTAAATAACTTGGCTAACTTATTAACCCATCTCTGTATTAGGTTTTGAGTAGGTACGTCTAAGTTTTCATACTCCGATGCTAGTATACCAAATAACTCAGATATACTTTCCTCGCTCTGCAAGGAAGACTCATAGTTACTAGAAAACTCCTCTAATTTTTCAAGCAACTCAGGTGATGCTGTTTTCTTTACAGCCTTTAGCATCCTATCTGTAATAGCCTTAGCCTGCTTATTAGTGAACCCTTTTCGCAACAACAACGCATGAAATACTTCGTGTGCTACTGTGTTTGCATTAGCCTTTGTTCCGTTTATATGAATGGTTTTAGTTTCAGGATTGTATTCACCCCTTGAAGATTTCTTTCTACCCTTCTGATTCGTAGCGTTCCTATATGAAATCTCATCATTGTGTAATACAATTTTAACATCACCATCAAGTTTAGCTAAAGACTTTCTAGCATTATCAACCTGTTTGATTACATCACCTGTTTTTTTCTGACGTTTTGTTGGTTTGTCTGCCTCAACAGACTTCTGCTGTTTAGGGGTGGTCTCTTTACTTAAAGCATCTACTACGTACTTCTTGTATTTTGCTTCATTAGGAGTGTAGCCCTGCTTTTTTAATTGCTTTAATGAGTCTTGTATAGCCTCTACAATAGTTTTACCTGCCTTGTAAGAAGCCCTCACTATTTTTAAACTGCTGTTTACAGCAAACATAGGTATGCCTATCGTAGCATCGAATGCCCTACCATTACTTGAGGTGCTAGAGATAGCCTTGTCTAAAAAGTCTAGTATCCTATCTTTTCCCTCGTCTTTAAATTCATTGATTAACTTTTCAGCATCGTTAATAGCCTTCCTTTCTTTGTTTGACTTCTTAGATTTGAATGCGCCTATAACTTTACCTCTAACCTTCTTATCCTTTGATGGAACTAATTTACCATCAGCCCTCATTTGAGATACTGTGTAAGAGCCATCTTTCTTTTTTGTGACCTGATATATATTACCTCCAACCTGAACAATGTCCTGATTAGTAGACTTGGCTGCGGCCTCCTCAAGAGCCATCTCCTCAAAAGCCTTAGTATCTTCTTCAAGCTGTTTCTCCATAGACTCTAACTCCTCTAAAGTCTTGTTATCAAACTCCTCCTTAGACTTCTTTTTAGACTTCTTCTTTCTCTTTGTCCTTGGCTTTTCTTTGCCCTCTACGGTTAACTTTAATTTCTCAGGCTTCTTTTCTTTTCTTAATGCCTCGTCTTTTAATATTACCTCAGCCTGCTCTCCAATAATCCTTCTCTCTAAACCACTCTCTACTTCCTTTACTCTGACAACAGCCTTGCCCTTCTTGTCTCTACGTCTTCCTATAACCTTGACATCTACACCATCTATAGTGACAACGTCATCAGGCTTGCTAGACTCCTCCTCTGACACCTTCATGTCATCCAATTCAGAAAGAAATTCCTCACTCTCTGAAGGTATAATAGATATATTCTCTGAGCCTAATGTATTGTCACCAATCTCATCCTTTCTACCTAGTTCTATAATCTGACCATCATCAGTTTCAACTACAATTGTATTCTCGTTTTCATCGTCTATCTTGATTACACCATCCTTGCCGTCTATTCTTACTTTTTTGTCAATGTTATCCATTAACGAACCTTTCTGCTCTGCCTCAACCTCTACCTTTAATTCATCCAATTCAGATAAAATATCCTCCTCCGTCTCAACCTCTGACTCTGTCTCAACCTCTGCCTTTACCTCTGTCTCTACTGCAGGCTTTGCCTCTACCGCTACCTTCTTTGCCTTCTCTGCCTCTTCCTCTATCTCTGTCTTTAACTCAGCTATTCGTTTTTCAATTATAGGTTTAATCTCATTAAACCTTTCTCCGTCTCGTGCATTTGCAAGTTGGGTTTGATTCACCCATGTTTCTAATGCTTTTAATTCTAAAATAGATTTTATGTTTTTAGGATTTTTATCTGTTTTTGGTACAGCAGCAAAAACAGAACCTGTCCTGTCACCAAAACCCTCAAATCCTGCCTTAGCTATTATGTAAGTTGTTCCGTCTCTATCTGTATCTGTATACTCTTTTGAAATAACTTTGTTTCTCCCAAATTCTTCTATGTCTTCATTTGTATTAAACGCATATCTAAGGTCACCTAAGTCTTTGGATTTACCGTCTTTTGTTTTAGTAGGTAATTGATTTCCATTTTCATCTACCAAGCCCTTTACACCTGTATAACCTCCGTTTGTATTTCCCAAAAGAATAGAGTCATCATCAAACTCAACCTCTGCCTCTGTCTCAACCTCTGCCTCTGCCTGTGCTACAGGCGTAGTTTCTGTCTGTGTGTTTATCTCTGTTTGTATCGGTGATGTGAAATTATCAGCATCATAGTCTTTCAGTGCTTTTCTTGCAGCCGAAAGTTTAGGCGTAGTCTCCTTCATATTTTGAGGAGTCATGCTATCTTTAATAGACTCAACTTCAGCAGCAAGCGCATCCCTCTCTGCTGTAGTTCCTGTACCCTCTATTACATCATATATAGGTCGCCCCGTTTGCTTGCCGTCTACAATACGCCTTGGTTTTACAATTCTATCTATAATTACAACACCCTTCGGAACTTGGTCACTTTTTTTTCTGTTTTTTATTTCAGTAATCTCATTATCTGACACTTCTCTGCCAATTTCACCATCAAACACATATCCTTCAGCCTCAAGCTCTGACTTAGACTGCTCATACCAAGACATATCTTCTTGGCTTACAGATGCCTCACTTATCGTAGCATTATTTAAAAAGTTTATTAAAGCTTTAGCTTTTTCTCCTATGTCTGTTGCAGCATAAAAATCTTCCTTGGCTTTGATAACTCTTCTCTTTAGCCTTCCTGCCTCTTTCTTAGTAGCAGCAACAGTCTCTGCCTGTGCTACAGGTGCTGCCTCTGTTTTTACTTTTTCGTATTCTGCTTTATCTCTTACTTGAAGAGCTTTTATTTGCTCGTCTATGTCTTTTATCCTTTTATCTATAGCTTCCTTTAACGGCCCTTCTAAGCCCTCTCTTTGACCTTTTCTAATCATTCTTTCAGTAAGTAGGTCGGCAGCCTCTTCTACATTATCAGGCATTATTATAGTACCCTTTGTTTTTAACTCAGCCGCTTGCATACTGTACACCTCTGCGTATGTCTTTGCTGCCTGCTCTTTAGTTAAAGACCCTTCTTTTACTAATTCTTTTAATGGTTTTTCTAAGTCATTTACATTTTTAGCTAAAGTCCTTACTAATTGTGACCTATCTAAACCTGACATTAATCTTACTGTTCCTAAAGTAGTTGTTACGCCAAGTGTCATTAATACGGTCTCATAGTATTCAGACTTTGTCGTTTCAGTATCTAATACTTCTTTACCTATAGAATCATTTACTAAAGCATTAATTACTTTTTCAGATTTTAATACTAATAGTTCCTCAGCTTGTTCTTTAAGGGTTTCTATACCCATTTCTTTTGCTTTCTGTACAAACTCTTTTCTAGTAAAATCCTTTCCTTTTGTTACTGCCAACTTTACTATACTTTGTTTTATTCCTTCAGCAGCACTTAGTAGTTTTTCGTTACTACCTGCTATACCTGAGAATATACCATCCAAAGAAGATATTGCCTGACCTGCGTTTACAGCTATAGTCATAGCTTCTTTCTCACTCATACCCGTAGCCATTAACTGAGACCTAATGTCATCTACATTGTTAACAACACCACTAGTAAACGAGGATATACCCATACCTATATTCCCCGCCATAGGGCCTTTTAATCCTAAAGATTTTTTTATCGCACCTCCTGACCTAATTAATCCGACTAATTGTACAGCCTGATTTGCTGCTCCTGTAATAAAAGTACCTCCTGTCATATTAGTAACCTCCTCAGTTACGTTTGACGCTCTCTTTTGAATTTCTTTATATTCATTTTCCGGTATTATTCCTTCCAATAAAATGTTTGACTTTTCGGAGTATACTCTACCATATGAATCTACAATATACTCTTCACCTCTATAAAGAACAGGCTTACCTTCTTGAGCAAATGTTCTTTTTGTTTCCCCTTCTTGAGTTTCAAAGATTCTAGCTCTGTCTGATAAAAGCTCACTTAACCCTGCTAGTACTCCCTTGTCATCGAATCCAAGAGAAGCTAATCTTTGGTCAAAAAACCCCGGGATACCCGCAGCAAAATCTAATATGAAACTAGATGAACCTGTTCCAATAGCTTTAGCAACCTGTATTGAACCCGCCCCAAATTCAACCATTCCTCCCTCCATAACAGCTTCGTGAAGCCTCTTTCTACTTAATTTATCAGGTTCTTGAGTAAACGACTTGTAGGTGGGAAATAATTCTATTGTTTGTATTGAATTATTAGTTATAGATTTAAAGTTTTTAATAATTTCTTTCTCTTCTTTTTTAAGTTGAATTAATTCCTCTTTACTTAAAGATAAGTTTTGAGTAGCTCTGTTTTTAACTAAATCATTACCTAGTTCATTTAATAAATTCATTTGGTATGATTGAAGGATTTCATAATCCCTTTCCTCACGCATATAATCTTTTTCTTCTTGAGATAAAGTTATATTTTTTAGAAATTTATATACGCCACCACTCTCGTCTCTTAAACTTTGTTTTCTCCACTTTAAAAATTCTGTTTCATCTATACCTAATTCATCTAATATTATTGAACTTGTATTGTCAGGGTTAGAAATATCCTCTTGAGTTAATTCAACTTTTTTTTCTTCATCTTCAGGAAAAAAATAGTCACTAACCAAATTGATTATACTTTTACCATTGCCCAATGTTTTTTTTTCAAAACGTGATTCTTTTGTCCCGCTACTAAATTTACTATTTTCATAATCTACTATAGCCGATAGTATATCATCATCAATATCTTGTGCTCTTTTGTAACCGTACTCTCCTGTATTATTATCTCTTACATAGTACGATTTCTCTTTACTAGTTCCATATTCAGAATCTAATAATATACCTTGGTCGTTAAGAATCCTGTTTGTTGGTGGTTCGTAAGTCCCATGATTAAAATCACCTTTATTACCGTATCCTACTGAATCTAGTAAATCTCTATTGTTTTGATTAATTAATATTTGAGCATCATCAATTACAATATTTTGCTCATCAACTTCTTCTTCAGTATATTTTTTTATTTTGGAAGGTAAGAATGCGTTAGGTTCTACTATTTCATTTGGTCTTAAATCGTATAGTTTTTTAACGTTGGCAGGGTCGCTAAGTATTTCTTCATTACTTAGACCTATCTGACCATTCAAGAATCCCATATCCATTTTTTCCATACCGGATAGGTTCTCTAAGTTACTTAAAGCTGTATCATAATTTAAATCACCGTTTGGAGCTGAAGATTCCAATGAGCCAACTTCTTCCTGCTCTGTTGGTGTAACGGACTCCGTAACTTCCTCTTGAGAAGTAGAAACGGGTTCGTCCACGACTGACGTTCCGAACGCTTCGAGGAACTCCGGGATTTGTTCCGGTTGAGAAACTTTTTTTTTTACTTCAGGCTCTGTGGTTTTTACTCCTTCAACTACACCTGTTAGAGTTTTAAAATCTTCAATTGTTTTTTTATATCCTTTTCCTTTAACGTAATTAAAGTTGTCAATTAAAACATCATTATTTTGAGATAATAAAACAGTAAACTCTTCAATAGATTTATTGTATCCTTTTGATACTGCTCTATTAAATAAATCTTGTAATACTTTTTCGTCCATTTATTTATTTATTTAATAACCACTATAATCTACTCCTCCTCCTGCTTGTGCTGCCTTGTAAGTTTCTTTTGCTTTTTGTGTTATTAGAAGAAGATTAAAGGAAGGCAAAATATCTGTATTAAGTGAATTTTCTACAGAAATCTCTCTAATATTATCAAAAATCTTTTTAATTTTTTGTTTTTTATTCGCTGTGTTTGACAAGACATCAAAGTCTATATAGCTACTTCTGACTCCATCAGGACTTTCTAATATAAGGTTATTATCCTTTTCTATAATTTTATATCCCTCCATTCCGGGTAATCTTTCTATCCAATTTTTCATGTGAAATTTTGCAGATTCTATAGTTTGCTTTTCTCCTTCTTTTTCAGGATTTGCTACGTCAAAGTCTAAAACATAATCAGGAATATTATACTCAGGTTGTGTTTCTAATGCATATTCCAACAGGGTTTTTTGTGGGATAGTTTCTTCTTCAGGAGGTTCGGTGGGGGTGGTGTTGGTTCTTCCTGTGTATCTATATGTCGTTTCTTCAACGGTTGATGTTACTTTTGTATCAAACTGATTTCTTACGTCAGTCTTTATAAATTTCTTTACCTTTTCTAACTGTTTCTTACCTATCTCATCTGTGAAGTCAGGAACTAAAAAATTACCTTCCTGCTTCATTAAAATCTCATGCTCATCACGCTTTTTATCATAGGTAAAATCATAATCATTACCATTATCGTCTGAACCAATACTATTAGTTAGTATAGAAGTTGACTGTAAATTATCAGCCATTATGGTTTGAACAAGTTGCCCCTCAGCAGCAAAGTATATGTTACCCTGAGCCTTTAACTCAGCAATAAGTTTAGTAGAAACACCTGCTTTTTCTAATTTGTCTTCATCCTCCGCAGAAAACTCTCCATTGAACATTGGACTCGACATTACTGTTTTGATACCCTTTCTTGCACCTTCACTATCTATTCTACTGATTATGTCAGATATGCCTACTTTATCAACAAATCCTTTTGTTGCGGCATCTAAGTCAAATAGGTTAAACTCAGCTCCTGCCATAGTCTGCAACGAGTTTATACTTCTAACCTTGTTAGGGTCGTTAACAATTTTACCATCCACCAAGTCAACTACACTAAGCATTAGCGTTTCAGGGTTTACTACAACTGCAGTATTTTGAAACTTACCTATACCCTCTACCTGCTCCATAGCCCAAGACTCTAACTTCTGAGAGCACCCAACACCTTCAGGGTCGTTGCAGCCCATCCTCTCTTTTTTCAATTCGTAATCTGCATTAAACTTCTCAAACACACCAATTAGTCCGTCTACACCATCGTTAGCATTCTGTACCATTTGAACATATTGATTTGCGCTAATCTGTCCTGACTTAAGAAGACCGTTTGCCATAAGAAGACCATCTGTTACCTCTCCTCCTCCTGCAAGCCACCATTGATTAGCTGTAGCATCCTGACCGTCTTCTACATTATTAATGACATTGACAGCCTCTCTGCTCATCTCATCGAGCGCAGCCCTCTTTTCGTCTTTAACTCGCTTATCTTCAGCGAGCATATCACTAAAGTTCTTCCCAACTTCAGCCCAATTTATTTGAGTTTGCGCAGCTACAGGCTGTACTTTATAGTATGTCTTTGCCATTGTTAGTTTTTTTTATTGCCCATCTATAGGGCCTCCGAATCCGAAATTGTAATAACTTTCCATTCCTTTAGCATATCTTCTATTATAATCAGGATTAGTAAAATCATAACTTCTTTTAGCTTTTCTATAATCCCTCGGCTTAAATCCTTTTCCGAAATCTTTTCCCCTTCCATATGCGCTAGGGTTTATTAGGGAATCAGAGTCTTTGGCTGTGGAAAGGCCCTTAGCCTTCGCATCATCATACTGACCTTGTAAGGCCGCTTTTTGATTTGCTTTATCGACTGCATACAAAGATGCACCCTCTAATCCTGTGCCTATGCCTTCTGTTACAGCACCTATACCTTGCTGTATAGCATCGTTTCTAGCTTCTGTAGCATCTGCGGCTGCCATCTGAGCACCCTCAGCCTCTTGAAGGTCTAGACTTGCCCTTGCATCTCTTAGCCTTGACTCCTCTTCAGCAGTAGCTGCCTCAAGATTAAACAGTTGTTTTTCTCTTTCTGATTGTACATCTCTTAACGCATCATTCTGAGAGTTCAATACATTCTGAGCAACCGTTCCTACACCCCTCTGAGAGCCTTCTCTAGCCGCATCCAACGCAGTAAAAGCTACGGAATTTAGAGCTTCCATTGTAGCATCAAATACTCCTTTAGGAACAGATAGTGACTCCATAAAATTCTTTTCTAAACGACTACGTGCGGCATCCATTTTTTTTCCCGCTTCAGTTTCAGCTTCTTTTCTTAATTTATCTTGTTTTGCTGCTTGTCCGAAAGACATCCCTGCGCTAAATCCTGCTTGCGCTAAAGTGGATGCTAAAAGCATTCCTGTTGCTATTGGCATAGATATATATTTTTAAATTGGTTAACCAAGATGACAAAGATACTAAATAATCAAGGATAACTTTTCATTAAGTCAGATTGTACAGCATAAAGTTCTGCCTGTGTAGTTCCCGGGTGAGATAGTGTTGTCTTAGCATAGTGACCAAGTACACCATGAGACTCAGCAGTTGAATTCTTTGTGTACAAAAAGAACTCTGTAGCTGTTGGTATGACAGTACCTCCTGTAGTATTTATTACAAGTTGGTTTATCCCTGCCTGAATATTTATATTGACTGCGGTTACCTGCCCACAAAATGCAGGTGTTGTAGTTCCAAAGAAAAGATTGTCTCCTATACTGCCAAAAGGACTACCACTAACCTGACTAAGGTTTACGTTTATATCGAAATTAATTATAACAACGGAAGGGGTGGATGTGTCTATAGATGTACTATTCGCTATTCCGTTTACCGAACGAAGTGAAAAGTTCGTTTCATTACTTTGATTCCTAACAAAAGCAAACCACACCTGCTCTTTCTTTTGAAACCATGTGCTGTCTATAGTATCAGAAATTTGAATGTCAGTCTCCATTAAAGCAGACCAAGCCTCAGCACCTTGAAGTGATATGGTCTTGAATAGCTTGTTCTCTAATGGGCTTGTGTTGAACACCGTAGTCAACGTACTACCGTCAACCTGCCCATACCAAGAGTTCCTAATTGGATTACTATTGTGTCTGTACAAATTCCCTTGATAGAACGTGTAGAAGTAGTTATTCATCCCAATCATCCAATCAGGATAAAACGAGTAGAACGAAGGCCAACCTTGAACTCTCTCGTCAGTACTGTATGTAAGTGTATAATTTCCTAATGCAATAGCCATAGTTATTTATTTTTAGCAACTTCCTGTAACGATAATAATCCCATCACTAATTTGATACCATTCTGTTAAGTAAGCTATATATCCATCTGCCGCAGGATTAGCACCATTGTCATCAGTAAACACATAAGCAAATAAAGTAGGTGTACCTCCCGTAGTTCCATCTGTATGAACTATGGTATGTTTTGTGCCTTGAGCTAAACCACAAGCAGTAAGAGAAGACCCTGAAACTAGACTTGTAAGTATGCTTCCTATGACAACAGGAGCACCAAGAGTTATATCAAACGATAGTCCATTGTCACATGGTGCTATAACATCTATATTAACCGTAGAAGGAGTAGCTGTTAGTTTTGGGATTACCATCACACAACTCCCCGGTGTAGTTGCTGTTAACCTAAGGTCTCCACTTGCAATCGTAACACTCTGAGAGCCACTCTGAAGTTGATACTTGTTTCCATTAGCCGCATACTTTAAGTAGTCTGTTGTACCAACAACTCCTGAGCATTGTGATGCCGTCTGACCTGCTACAGTAAAATCAGTACCTACCGTACTCTGTAACTTGCCAAATGTCTGCGATGATAATTTATTGTATTTTACTGAGTTATATTCTGCTAAAATTCCGTTAGGAACTGAGTTAGGGTTGTACACTAAAATCATAGCCCCTGTAGCTGCTCCGATATCGTAGGTAGCATCATAGAGTCCCATTCCTGTGCTTCCGTCTGTAGATATAGTACCGTCACCGCTAGTGTCGCAAATCTCACAGTTTTGAGAGAAAGTAAGTGATGGCAAAGAACCGAAAAGTGTTTGATACCTTGTTACTACTCCGTCTGAATACCACCCTGCTGCTGCAGGAATTGATATAGCTGAGTCAGTATAGACAGCAGTTGCCGAGCTAAGACTGTCTCCATCTAAATAGTATGTGCTAGAAGGAGTGCAGCAACAGGCTACTTGAGAATCTGTTAGATTATAGCATAAGTCTGTAGTTGTAAACGCATCTCTATAGTCGTACACTAAGTATAGATTTTCGTCAGTTCCTGAGGGCATAGTAAACGAAGCCTTTACTAAAGGATTAGAACCTGTAGGGGTTATAGCTGTAGAATCTGTTAGAAGGTCTATTCTACCTGAAGGCGTGTTTGCGTATGTTGTGCCTGTTCTTAAATATCTATATCTATACTTTACACTAGGTATGAATGTGTCATTACTTAACTTGTTTGTTATAATACTAACAACTGAACCATCACTAGGAAAGTATCCCTGACCTTGAAATCCTGTGTACGTATCAAACTGAGATACAATAGGACTTGTAACCGATGTGCTAAACTGAATCTGACTAGACTGTGTAGGGGATTGAATCGAGCCTGCTCGAAAATTAAATTCATTGTGTATTAAAGCATTTGCATCATTTGCACTTGTTAAGCATACCTGTATTACGTTTAATCTTGTTCCTACAGGACATCCAATTGTAACCTGAATAACACCATTTCCTGACAGAGTTACCTGAGCAGTAAGTGGTCTAGGGTCAGGCTTAGGAACTACATAACTTCCACTAGCTGTAAAAGTTCCACCGTATGATACTCCATCATATTCTGTAATAACACTAATAGAGCCTGCACCAAAAAAGTTATAAGAAACCTCAAAATCTTCAGATATAGCAGTAAGGTCTATAGTATATGTAATTGGGTCATCACCTACTGCTAAGGTAAATGTCTGTGTCGTTCCACATGGGGTATTCTCAATAACCTCAGGTAGCTTTCTTAGATTAGATGACAGCACATACTCCTGCATATAAGGGTCATATCCTCCTAACTTTTGGTAGTCAAATGATACTTGGAAAAGTTCTCTAAACCAAGTCCTCATTCCCTGTCCTGAGATTACATTAAGCGACTCATTTGTACCTGCCGTTCCTCTTAACTGAATGACTGAACCTCTTTTAGCATCAGTAAAAAACTTGTCGTAGCCGTACACCGCAAAACTTTCAGGGTTCTCAGATATACCAAACTCTTCAATTCTTGCAACTTGATTTCCTAAAACCTCAGGTATTGCCGCAACATTACCGCCACCTGCCGCACTAGACAGCAAGGTTTTGCTAGACATTACATAGGATATCTTATCCTCTTGCAAGGTAAGTATGTCAGTCTCACGAGCAAACATTTTTTGTATTGGCCCGAATGACTGCTCTAATGGTTTAAAGTTAAATAGCCCAAGATTAAACTCGTTGGTCTTGTTAACATTACTCTCTTGATTATATACCCCGCTATATGTTATGTCAGCATATCTCCTAACCTGCTTGTAGTCTTTACCTAATGTAGCAGTAGCTCTATTACCTAATTGGAATGTATCACCAACTATTGAGTCTCTTATTCTATAACTTTCTGCACCATTTCCATAAGTAAAACAGTTAAAGAAGTCAGTATCAATTATTGCAGACTGAGATACTCCTTGGTCTTGAACATTACCTCGGTGAAATCCTGTTGCGGTATCAATTGTAAATGACTCTGACGATTCATAGAAAAGGTCAGGATTAGCATCCTCCGGAAGAGTTTCAAATACAGCAAGATTATCATATCTAGATACACTTAACTCTGCGTTTATACTTCCTGAATAACCTATACCAAGACCGCATACTCCTAGAAAACTTCTACCCCCGGAATAACTAATTACACAAATTCTTAAATTCTGCACACCTACTTCAGGAACACCTAAACTTTGTATGCCGCTATCTGACATATAGCTAAAGCTTAATTGTTCAGGACAAATATTGGTAGAAGTAAAATCACCAACATAAAACCAAGGGGCTGTTCCTTGAAAAGGTGAGCTTTCTATAAACCATTGTGTTAAACTTTCATATGGTGTAGTTACTGTAGTAGTAAAATCAAGTGATACGTTTGCTGTTCCTTCAGTATAAAGATTCAGGGAAATAATAGACCCTATAGGTAAATCATAGTCTTCTCCAACACAACCACCATTTGAGGTTGCAGGAAGGTTTAGTGGTAAGAATACATAACTTCTGTTAGTAATGTCTGAAGAAGCAGTAATAGTAGGGATATTTACAAATGTATCTGATTGTAAGTTAAAGTTCAATCCTTTAGGGTCTACTACCATATACACTCCCGCAGGTGAATTAGGGTCTGGTAAATTTTCAGCACTAAGAACAACTTTTTCAAGAACAGTTACGTAAGAGCATGAAGAAAGAGGGCCATTCAAATCTTTTTTTACTATATACCTATCTCCCTCTTCAACTTTTCTTGCATTCTCTCCCTCTAATAAAATAAAAACTTTGCTTCCTGCAACCTGATTAAGAAAAAAGAGGTTAGCGTATATTGTGTTGTACCCTTTCTCGTCAGGTTTAATAGCAAACTTATAACTTGTCGCCCAAGATGGAGCAATCTGAGTAGTTGGTATTTCTATTTTAATTTCATTTTTAAAAACACTATTTTTACAAGGAACTTGAACAGCATTGCTAGGACTTACAAGTGCCGTTGTAGACCTACCAAACTCATCCATGTATATAATAGATGTCTCATATCCTCTGTTACTATGAAGACTTCTTGCGTTAGGTATATTTCTAAACGTAGCATTTGCAGAAACAAGTTTATAAAATCTGAAGTAGTTTGTTAAAGGTGTAGTTATGTCATCAACATACCATAGTGCCGATGAAAATGAAAAGAATAAATCATTATCAATTGCTTGAGTAGATATTGGCTGAGGAGAAGCCTGATTTGCAGTATCTTGTCCTGTTGTATATAAACTAAAAGCACCTAAATCTTGTGTAGTAACACAGTTAAATAAATCAGTAAGAGTGCTACCTGAACAAGATGTTTCGGCTGCAGGGTCTATACTTGACACAGGCTTAATGTTTGCTGAAGTACCCACTAGGTCTTTAAATTCAGAACTTGCAACTAAGTCTGATAACGAGTTATAATCTTGACTTAAAACAATTGATAAAGTTACTGAAAAAGGTTGAGGAATTTGAATAGGTTGAGGTGTAGGCCCACCTGCTATATATTGCTGACCATTACCATTTTCAAAGTTAAATGTAAACTCAAAAAGAGAACCTGCAGCAAGTGCGCTTGTACCATCATTGTTTAAAATTAAATTTTGAAGTTTAAATTGCGCTCCCGTATCTTCCCCTCCATTACTTGGAGATTCAGGCACACCACCTCCTGCTACAGGAAGGTCAAATGTTTGGTCATAAAAACTAACAAGAGGCTCAGTATCTATAGTTTTACTCTGAAATTTTGTAGAGTTAAGGGTTGCTACATAGTTTAATTGTGTTTCGTTACCATTTTTATCTATAAGGTCATATCCCTCTTCATAGTTACCGTACATAAGCCTGTTTCCCATTATAGTTTGGGCTTGAGCTAACTTAGGTACGTTGTCGTATGTCCGAAAAATCTCAGACTCAGGGAGTATGGTAAATATTTTACTGTCACTAAAGTTAAAAGTTATAGAAGAATTATCACCGTATCCTAACTTATCCTTATCTAGCTTCTCAATTACCTTAATTATATCATTACCCGCTTCTTTAAATAAAAGGTCTATACCCTTTACTAAAGAGCCACCTGTGTTAAATGTAACCTCAGCAACATTGTGCTTGTTGGTCATACCCTCGTTTAGGTAACTCTTTGGAGCAAATTCAAATGATTTAGGAGTAAATGCGGGAAGACTAAACTGTGATGTGGCTGAGTACTCATTGTCATCGTACCTCCACCTGTAAGCAAAACATATATACCTCTCATCTAAAAACTCAGAGATAATATTTGGATTATTTCTTGTTGTTACCGTAGGAGAGGTAGTGGGTGGTTTTTTTATTACAAGAATCTCATCTGCATTAAATCCATCAACATCTGTTATAGCATCAGGATTTCCATAGTCTTTTAATACATTAATCTTTCTAGGAGGACTATAGTCATCTGTAAAGAATAAAAAATTATCAATCTTATTTACACCCGTTATTAAGTACTGAGGGTTGAAATTTAATGTCGTGTTTACACCCCCGCCATCATCCATGCTAATGACATGGTAGGTTAAAATCTGAGTGTTAGTGTTGAATGAAAGTATAAGGTCTAACTTGCTAGTGTTAGCAGATGCAGGGAAGGCTGAGTCATGAACAAACCAATATAATGTTTCCTCTGCTCCATCCTCAAAAGCACCAATGCAAAGTGCTGAAGCACTAAGAGAAGTATTTTGAACTTCTATATTTGTAAGGGAAATGTTTCCTGTTGAATTTTCAGCCACTCCCATGTCATCACTCTCTGTTGAGCCAACACGTATATTAAGGGCATCAATATATTCACCCTGAGGAACTAATCGTTCATCAAGTTCCTTGTTCATTTTGCCTCCCGTAAAAATCCTTATATCTTTACCCATGTTTATTTAATCCACTTATCCTGACCTCTTAGATTCATTAATAATCTACCCGGATGTATATTGCTAATTCTAATTTTTGCATTCCTAAGAAGAGCACTCTTCTTCTTTTGAGCACGCCTTACTACATATTCCTGCACATTTAATTTGCTATGAAGTATTGAGGACTCAATGTATGCATATATATAATCCTCAAACATCTTATTGACATGAACCTTTGAGTCATCTCCACCCTCCATGCCATCTGATACATACTCAAGAACAACAGAACCCCCACCGATATTAGAGCTAAAGTTTATAACCCCTGTTTCTTTATCTATATTGAATGTTGGATTTATATTGGCAGTCTCTGTATTTAAACCAAATCTTCCTCCTACAATATAATCAAAATACCAATCACCATTATCGCAGTATCCTTCGCTTCCATTGAATGAGCTGTTGGAGTTTAAATAAATACTTTTCTTTGTACCTAGAATCCTATCTAAATCAATAGGAGAAAACTCAGGAGATAACGCATTTCCTGTCTCATCAAATAAAATCCTATCATTATTATCTTGTAGATAAGCCTGACCATAATTAACTTGAATGTTTTCAGTAAGCGGGTAAAGGATGCCATTTTGATACATAGATATTCTAACCCAATTTACATAGTCAGCAGGCAACACAAATCTGTATTGGTCAGTAACGTCCAACTGAAGTACTTTAATCTCTTTAAAGGCATCGTAGTTAAGTTCCTGAACGCCTCTCTTGGCATGAAACAATACCTTAAACCGTTCCTCGTTATTTACAAGGCTATGATTGCCTGAATACATCAACATAAAATTGTTGACAATGTCATAAAGAGACGTATACTGATACGAACCCCAATTTTCTCCTTCAGGATTTAACCCTCCGTTCTCGTAATATTGGTATTGACTAATGTATGTCATTATCCTTCTTGTTGATTTTCTTTACCTTCCTCACTATTAGCGAAGCTAAAAACTTCAGGCTCTCTAATACTAACTCCTGCGTACTGAAGTATTTTCATTATAAGATTATTCTCGTCATCCAATGGTATCTCAAAGTCTTGGTACTGAGCATCTGATTGGTTGAATATAGGCTCTCCGTTAGCAAGCTCAATGTATGTCCAATTAGGATTTTTAGGATACCTATAGTACTGAGCTATTATACGCCCTGCCGTAGATATAGTGTTAGGATATACCTGAAGCGTAGCCTCCTCTGATGTATAAGAAGGATATGTCGCAGATGGTGAGGTATAGATAGAGTTGTTCAGCATATTAATCTTAGTGTGCGTAACCTTCTCTATTTCATTTTGCTGTGTTCCTGCCTTTATAATGCTGTAAGCAAATCCTGCCGCTATAAGAACAGTACCTGACGTTAATATTGTAGTAGCATCTGTAACCGATACTATAGTTAGGTATTGTACGCCTTGAGTTGCTGTCTGTACTCCAACAACGTCACCCGAAACAATTCCTAGCGTATCAAATGCTTGCGCTGAATCAATTAAGAGATTGTTTGCGGCATCAAACGCTGTAGTCGTTCCTGACGTTATAATTTCTTTATAGGCTAATAGTTTGTTTAAGTAATAGTAATCACTTCCTGTAGTGGCCTCTGAGGGCATGAAATAAGAGCCTGCTATACTTGATGTAGTGTTGAGTCCTCTCGTTAAAGAAAATAGGTCAATAGACTCCTCAATGCTCTTTGTTACATTAGCTACGCCCGTACCTGATTGGCGAACATTTTCTTTGTTTATTTGATAATTGTACTGATAAAAATAGCTTTCAAATATATCTAACTGAGCCTGTTTTGAAAATAGATTAAAATCAGACGGGGATAGATAACCGTAGTTATTTTTATTTAGCACAGATAAAACAGTATTTCTAACTGTGTTAATCATTGCCTTATTTTAAAGCAAAGATACGGAAAAAAAAGAGGTTATATTTTAGACAATTAAGTCCAAGTATTTACTGTAGCAGTAAAGCTTGTTAAAGTAAAAGGTAGCGGTACTCTAAGAAGACTTTGATTGCCTTGAAGTAATACTCTCCAAGTGTTTACAATTGAAGCTACTTGAGTAGTATTTGTAACCCCTGCCCCTGCTCCTCCTTCAACAAGGTCGTAAGTCATGTACTCATTTCTATAACCGTTGTTAATGTTTGTGTATACCCTAACAGTAGTAGCATCAATCCTTCTCACATCCTGCATAGTTGACGTAGGGATGTAATGTAATTTTTGATTTGTGTCTATAATTTCTAAAAGAGAATACATATAGGCAAAGATAAACAAAAAAAAGGTCTACAAATATGCAGACCTTTTTTTAAAAATACTTATTAGTAATTAAACAAATACTGATACCGTTATGCTTGTTACTGTTTCTCCTACGGGAAGTTCTACAGGAACTATTGCATTAGTCCAAGAAGTCTGAGCAGCTCTTGTTAGTGCAGCGTTAATAGCTGTTACCATTGCAAAAGTAGAGCCTACTGTTACTAATCCATAATGGTGTAAAGAACCCATAGACGTACTATAAAGTCTCATTGCAGTTGCAGACGTTCTTTCCGCATAAATCCCTGCTCCTATTGGCACTAGTTCTATTCCTGTGCCTGTTGTTATTTGTAAATACTTGTTCATCAGTTAAAAATTTTAGATGATTAATAAAATACAAAGATACTATAAAAAAGAAAGGGGCTATTAAGCCCCTCCTTTACGATGTATATAGTTTACTTATTCCTCTATTAGGGCTTCGAGCATTTTCAACGCTTCAATTCCATCATCACTTTTTAGAAAGGATGCAGCCGCTTGCGTTGCCTCTACCCCAAAAGGTATAGTAAGCATTTTCTTTTTATTTTGAGGTGTACTAAACCATATCTCAGAGTTGTTCTTTCTTGTACTAAGGAATCCCTCGTCAAAGAATCTTTGAATATTAGAGTTGTACATAAGCTCCGGGTCTTTAAATACATCTAAAAACTCAGATGGATTTGACTTAGCAAAAACAAGAACATCTCTTTTCATTTCTGCTGATGTCATCTTGTCTGTATTTCTACCAAATACCACACGACAAACATTCTCTAACTCACCCAACGAAAGACTTCTTGCCTCAACAAGTGCATCAACCTCAAGGTCTAATTTTTCCATTTCTTCTCTTGCATCTTTTTCGTAGTTAACCTCTACAAATGCTTTTGAATTTAATGGGTGATGATGAAGAAATTGTTGAAGAACTTGATTTGTTCTCTCAACGGTTAAAAAACCATCTTCAAATATAACAGGTTCTACAATCGCATTTCCATCCTGCTCATCCTCAAATGGAGACTTCTGATTTCGAGCGTACCTAAGTGCTCTGTTCTCTCCTTTATCTTCATCAAAGTATAGTAAAGGAAAACTCTTACTATTTCTAGTTGGCAACATATACGATAAAGGTGCTGCGCCTCTTGTTAGTTTGTATGTCTTTGAAACAAAGACAGTATTTGCTTTTTTCATAAATATTAAATAAAATTAAAATTAAAAATAAAGTAGAGGGAATCCGAAGACACCCCCTACTTTTAGTTATTAGTTGTTATGCGTTAAAGATAACGAAGTTATTCGCTCCCATAGTACAAACAGCTCTTTCAGATAAATAGTTAACCTGCATCTCATCAATGTCAGATGTAGCTGCTCCACCCGCTGAACCTGTAATCCAAGTCTTGTAACGTCTGTCTTCAGTTTCAGAAGCTCTATATCTAACGTGTAAGAATGGTCTCTTAGCGTTCTTTCCTAACACTTGGTCATACACAGTAGTTGAACCTGCAGGAACAAGAAGACCGTTAACAGAACCGCTACCTGCTACGCTAGATAGTCCACCTCTCATTGTTGGGTCATTCAAGTATTTCCAATCAGTTTTGTAGAAGTCATAACCTCTTCTGAATCCTGAGAATCCTAAGTTTAAAGCCATCTCTTCATCATTATCGAAAAGACCATATGAAGTACCACCTGCTCCGTAAGAGTTTTGTGCTGCTAACATATCATCAATATCGAAAGAGAACTGACGATTAAGGAATAATACATTCTCCTCAATTGCTCCTTGCTTATCAAGTCTTTGGATAACATTATCAAAGTCAGCAAGTGTAGTTGGGTTACCGCCCGCATATACATTTCCTCTTGCATTTACTGTGTAAAAGATACCTTCTGAACCAACAAGTCCTCCTCCTGCTAATGCCGCTGCTCCTGAACCCGCTTCTGCAGGAACTGCTTCAATCATTGCAGTCTCTAAATAGTCATCAAAACGTAATCTTGTTTCGTGCTCAGACTTCATATACCATAAGAACCCTGAAGCACCATTCTCAGTAGTTACCTCAATCCATCCAATCTGCGCCATGTCAGAACCGTTTACAGTATAAGTGTCCTTAAGTATGATTGGGTTATTTGAAAATATATCATCATCCGCTTCAAGAGAACCTGTCATACCTGCTTCACCTTTTCTGAATTCAGAACCATAGATAAATACTGTAAAGTTTTCATCACCTAAAGCACCACCATTTGCACCTGCAAATCCACCTGCTTCATAAAAAGCAACAGTAAAGTCAAGGTTACCATCAAGAGGGGCAACAGTTACAACACCTTTGTTTACTGAAGAACCGTCATTCTTTTGAATAAATACAGTAGCACCAACACGTATTGCAGGTTGATTGTTTGTGCCAAATACAGGAACTCCTGCATCGTTTACTTGGAATGTAGCTACATCATCGTTTAATGCTGCGGCAGTACCACATTTAGTGTACTTAATGTGTAGTCTTCCTTGTTCTGCCCATTTTATCATGTCGGAGTTAGAAGGCATCTCTGCTCCTACCATTCTTAAGAATGATGATATTGTTCTATTACCATATCTTTCAAATTCCTTTTCGTAAGTATCAGGAAGATACTGATTCAAGAAATCAAAGTTAGTAATGTAGTTTGTACTTGTTGGGACTTGTTGCGCACTTGGTTGTAGTGCAAATCCCGGGTCAGCTAATATAGCCATTTTTTTTAGTTTTTATAATTATTTTTTACGACTCCTAATTTTTAAGCCTCTACCTGAGTCAGGGTTTACAGCCTTTACTTGCATTCCTCCTTTACTAGTGACCTCCGGTGTACTTCGCATAGACATATCAGTATTCTTCATTCTACGCATCGTATCATCAGCCTGTATAGATTTACCTTGCTCATAAAAGAACTTGGCAAACTTATCGGGATTCATTGCTACAGCCAAAGCCTTATGATAGCTTGCAGCGTTCTTAATCGTTCCATTCTCGTCAAGATGCATTTTTAAAAAATTATTTGCATCAGACTGAACCTTCTTAAGTTCTGCTGCATCTCCCGGTGAAAAGGTGACGTTCTTGTCATCGTTAATTGCGAACTCAAATCCATTGAACTCATTACCGAAAACCTTATTTGTCTCTTCATCAAAAATTTCTTTTCGCCTTTTCAGGGATTCTTCAAAAGATTTTGACTCTTGTATATATTGGTTATATGCATCCAACTTCTCTTTGTCATCACTAGAAATAGAACTCCCACTCGACTCAAGGGGCATTCTGTATTTTTCTTTTTCAGACTCAAAATAGTCTTTAGCTTTTGCAATAGCTTTTTTCTTATTTAACTTCGCTTTCTTTACTGTAGCCTCATCATCATAATCTTCATCATAATCATAAGACTCCATCATCACATCAATGTCGTCCTCATCTAAACCTTTCTCAGTAGCAGTTAAATACTCCTTAAGGATTTGCTCAGGGTTTACTTCATTGTAATCTTTATTCAAACTTACGAAGTCTTTAAATCCTCTACCCGTATCCTTCTTATAGTTTAAATAGGTAGCCACATCCTCAGGCAATTCTTCAGCTTTTTCTCTCGCTTCAAACAACTCTTCAACAGAGTTAATCTCTCTATCGTACCTGTTCTTAATATATGAGATAACATCATCATCAGAAAACTCTGACTTTTTTGACTCATCTATAACAGCATCCGGCTGCACCTCTTCATTAAGAGACTCCTCGTGCTTATTTAAAAGCTCTTGTTCAATTTCTTGTTTTGACTTCTCACCTCCGGTGACTTCTCGTACTTTAATTTCCATGAATTAGATTTTATTAATTATTATTTGATTTATCTTGGAGAGAACTCAGAAAGGTCAAACCCGTCAAGACTATCTTCATTAGACTCAAATCTTTGAGGAGGAAGATTATTCTTTCGTTGGTTTATTAACTTACTCTGCTCTGTATTTTGTTGACTTATACGGTCTGATTTAGCTGTCTCTCTGTCTCCCTCTCTCTGTAAAAGAGCAGACTGAGACATATCGTTTAACTGCTGATTATATTGGAACTCTCTTTCCATTAACGCAATTTTTAACTGAGCTTCATTATTCATCTTCTCAATATCAAAAGATACCTCTGCTTGTTTAAGCTGCATCTTAGCTTGAGTTGTGGCCTGTAAATTTTGCAATGCTGTTTGAGCTGCAAACTGTTGAGACTTCATCTGTCTCTCTGTAGTCATAGCCTCTTTCTGCATCATCATTTGCTCCTCCCTATCCTGCTTGGTCTTTCTCTTTAACTTTAAAAGTTGATTCGCTAACTTTATATTCTTAAGCTCCCTAATGTCAATTGCATCCTCAAGGTATATATCTCCTCTTGAAAGAGCCATTTGAATGTTCTGCTCAAGTTGAGCCTTCTCCTCCTCATCAGGTGCTACTTCAATAAATACACCGAAGTCATATATGTATAAATCAGAAATTTCATGAAGTATAGTTACGTTATACTTACCAATCTGATTGACAAATTCATCAGTAAAATCTGAGTATTCAAGAATGTCAGATATCCTGTAAGACAGACCCTCAGCAATAGTCCTATATAGGTAAAGACTTGCATCAAGTATATGTCTTGTTGCGGTATTTGAGTTAAGGGCAGCTAGTTTTTGTACACCAACTAATGCATTAGGGTCAGGAGTGCTTCCATCTCTAGCCTCGTTAAGCCCTGTTACAGACCTAATCATATCTAGGTAGTGATTGTAATTTGTAAGAAGCATCTGTGTTTTAGATGCGCCTGAGTTTGATGTTAACTGCTGAATAGGAATCCTAGCACTATTGTTGTCACCATCTCCGGTGTAGCTACGACCTATAACAGAACCTGTTTGGAAGTATAACCTTAATGCATCTTCAGGATTGTATGCCGCACCTGTACCAAGGTCAACCTCATTCAGTCCATCGGCATCAATAAATACACCATCCGGTACTACCTTTGATATAACTTGCTGTAGCTTTAAGTGAGTTAGTTGTATCAGGTCTACAAAAGGAATCATTCTCCTTACTAGCGACTCAATAACACCCCTATACATTCTTGGGGCGACAGCTACGTAGTTAGGTATAGCGTGTTGACTTGCTGATTTAGGTCTGACCATATTCTTAGCCATCTCCCACTTCAGTACATAATTAGTCCCCATAACCATAACGCCATCATACCATACGTCAATTGTTTTATTTACCTTCTCAAAATTACCCTCATCCATCATGTCAGATGGCGGGTTAAAGGTGTCATCCTTTGGAATCATTTTTACATTCCCGGAGTCAGAGACTTTCTTCTTATATACAATCTCATTAGTAGACTTGTAGTTAAAGTAAAGAAGTGTTACTGTGTCCCTATAAAATATATCATTATTATAAGCCTGAGATAAATTAAAGGAATCATTCCAACTCTGTCCGTACTTAGATATCGTGTCAAGGTCTTCATTGGTTAATGTAGGGTCAATCTTAACTAGCTCAGTAATGTTTACTCTCTTAACCTCACCCCAATAAAAGCAATCCTTAAAGTGCGGGTCTTCAGTATAACTGTATATTACATTTGCAGGGTCTACATAAGATATCTGTACACCGCTTCCCTTTAAGAACTCATGTTTTGAAATTCCAATACCTAGTACTGTAAGGTCGTAGTCCATTCGCATACGCAAATCAGAGTAGTGGTTTTCAGCAAAAATTGTATTGATAGCTTCCTCCTCTGCAATCTCAATCGCAGGCTTATAGTTAAGCTGCATATACAAAGCAAGTTCCTCATCAGTATTTGGAAGCTCTTCAGGAGGCGTAACGAATGGATTCGCTCCTGTAAAATTTTGAATTTTTTCAAGAACAGGTTTGGCCACCATCTGACCCTCTATCATGTTCTGATACTTACTTCTCTTAGCTTGAGACATAGCATCTTGAGCATAAGCCTTAACGGAAAATAATCTACTAGACATTCCGTTAACTACTATGTCAACAAACTTTGGTAGTATTGGAACAGGAGTCCAATCTAAATTTATATAGGATAAATCTCCATCAACAGCAAGTTCTTGCTTATACTTTGCGATAGACTGTTCGCCTCGTGCATATAAACGCAGACGATTAAAACCATTCCATTGGTCGTAAAATCTACATTGACTTCCATCTTTCTTAAACCATTCATACTGAATAGCCTGACCAACTTGTAGCCCAAATTCAACTGAATCTTTCTCAGTATCAGACACAAATTGACTCGGAAATCCTGTAGATGATATGTTTATTTTAACATCTTTCATCAAATCAGTTCACTTGTAGCCCCCTTATTATTGTACCTCGCAAAGGTAAGACTTATTTTATTACTTGTTTTCTGAGGTTGGTACAGGTTTTTTTGGCAGGCCATTATTGCTAATCCTGAGCTAATACTTGCATCATACTTAGTCCTGTCGTTAATGTCAAACTTTGACCAATCCTCTAACGTCCTAGTAAATAACATAGACCCCATCTCATCCGAGTCTCGAAATGTACCCTCAGTATCCATGCCTACGTACTTCTCTATATAAGACTCTATAGCAGAGGCGTGAGCCTGCTTTACAGCCTCAGATGAGTTAGGTATACCCCCAAGCTCTTTCTCTGTCTTAGATAGCTTGTTATAGAGCTTATCGGGCCTGTTTAAGCAAAAACCTCTGTACCCTCTATTCTTGAAATGATATAATAGCCTTGGCTTGTTGTTCTCGATGAGTATAGGCATACCGTAAAACACACAGGCCATAAGCACCTCCTCGTAGAATATCTCTGCAGTCTGTGGTCTTGCTATGTACTCTAAGAAAAACTCGTTGCTAGGCGCATCCTCCATATTGAACTTAGTGAGTCCATGTAGTGCTCCATTAGAACCTCCACCTCCTACTACTCCTGAGATGTCGTAAGAATCACATCCGAATGCGCCTATATGTTCATGGGCAGGATGCTTTACGCCATTACGTTCTCTATACTTATTCTGAAGTTCTTTCTTTGGAGTCCATGAGATTTTAAATCTACCTGCCTTGTCAGGAGAGAAGACTACCTCTGTATCTTTTATTCCGTTCTTCCACCTAAAGCTACCTCTTGTTACATGACGTTCTATCATAAGACCATCATTGTAATCTATCTGATGATATATACGAGTCAAATTAAATATAGACTGCTTGCTCTCATCTCTAAATGCATGGGATTCAGTTCTAGGAAACTGCCTGTAAAATTCATTTAAGGCACTAGCATCCGACTTAAGTGACTCAACCTCTGCCTCCCAATAGTCAATAGCTCCTTTATGTATACTCTCATTATCAATACCAAGTACCGGAGACTCGGGAGTTCTAAAAACAGGCATACCGTATCTATCAATAAAACCTTCCATATTCCATTCCATCGGGATAAATAATGAATACATACCGCTTTTAGTCTGACCATTCTTATTTCTTTTTACTACATCAGAGTCGTAGTATAAACTCTTAAAGTTGTCTCCACCCTTTGATAAAGCATTTGACGTTGACCCCATCATACACTTTCCTATAATCTTACTACCCAAACGCAAACAAGTCTTAGTAACTCTCCAATTGTTTAAAATATTGTTAGGCTTAATCCACTTACCTGATTCGTCATGTACCAATAAAAGCAACTTCTCGCCATCATAGGAGTTGTCATCTGTGTTCTTCCAATCTATAGTAGTATCTAAGCCCTCAAGTTCCTCCTTCTCTATGTCATACATATTCTTTTTAGTAATCTTAGATGCAGGTATCCTAAAAGCTAATTCTGTTTTAGGTTTATCCATACCATCCATAATTGGCTTAAAGAAAAAAGGCAGCCTACTATTGATAGGAACAACCTTATCCGTAAACATCTTCTTTGAATCAGAACCTGTCTTTGATAAAATTCCTATCCTAGCATTCTTTGCTGATGTCCCTATGTTGACACACTCTGATGAACTCATAAAAGAAAATCCTGAACGTCTTATCTTTACGTAATCCATTCCAAAACATCTATTGTCAGCCTTACAAGCCTCCCAAAATATATACAGTAATCTATTTGCCTCTCTAAAATCAGGGTATCCAATGTCAATGCTAGTCCATTGAAGATACATATAATGTCCTCCCGTTATGTAGGTAGGCGTTCCATTATTCATGAACCAATACCCATCCTCCCTCATATCAAATTCACGTTCGATATAATCTACATATTTGTTTTTAAAATCTGATGTCATATCATTCCATTGAAATATGGAATTAATTTTAGACAAGCTAACCGGAATCTGTGTTCGCTCCCAATACTGATTATGCTTTTTAGTATCCCTCTTAAAGCATGATTTGTTTTCTAATGGAAGACCAATTTTTAGATGCTGAATCTCATAAACCTCACCTAGAGTTCCATCCTTAGATATGATTACTAGGTCGTATTTAGAGTCGTAGCCGTACTTCCAAGACTTTGCTTTGTTTTTTGTAGACAAAACACTTTTCGGAATGTATCCTTCTACTATCCTGTGTAGCTTATTTTTGTGCTCTTCTTTCAGCAAATCCTTGTTTAGTGTCTATTTTATTATTTGATTCATTCTTTAAAGACTCAATAACTTCAGCCTCTGAATCAATCCTGCTTAGAATTTCAAAAGCATCAAAGATAGCTAACTTCTTTGTAGCAGCAGCATTTTTTAATTTATCAGCAGATAAGTCATCCTCGTCATCCTGCTTTATAATATCCTCCTTGGCTACTTTTATAAGTTGCTCTACAGCCCTGTATCCGGCTGCTATTATTTTTAATTTTAATTCCTTTGAGTCCATGCTATAAGGCTAAAGTAATCTGATGGTCAAAAATCCTGTACATCTTTTCCCCGTCTACCTCAAACTCATATTCGCTATCAGGACTAAATGAAACCTGTGCTCCCTCATGTATGCCTTGACTAGTCAAGTAGTCATTTGAATACCGCATCTTACCCATTAATGGTTCGTGCGTTGGCTTGTGTAGGTAGCATTCTTCTGATGGAATAGGAGACACAAAACAATACCTGTCATATGCATTCCACTTCTCTCCATCGTTATACATAAAGAACTGTTGGTCATCAATAAAGAACAAGTCATCTTTAAAAAAGCTCTTTCCGCTTTTACGCCTACCCCTCATGTCATTATAATACTTAAAGACATTATGGTGTACAAGCAATGTATAGCCAATCTTTATAGGGCCGGTATATCCAATTGGTAACTCGACTACTTCTGCAATACGATTGGAGAACTTATGCTCTTCTTCTGATGTGTTTGTAGTAAACTCTACACCACCCCAATCAACTACATTATTATATCGTGTCCCCTTCTCAGGACGGGCAATAAAATAAAATGGTGATTTCATATTTTAATTAAGAGCCACAACCAATGCAATCTATATGCGTATCCGTTGGCTTGACTCCATTTAATTTCATTTCAATATTGTGAATTTCATCGGCAAAATCCATTTGCTCCATAAAATTATCTGTATTAGATTTATTCTCTTTTAAGACCTTGACTTTATTCTCAAGGTCATTACGCTCTTGTAATGTCATACTAAAAGTTTATGTTGTACTCAACAGAAACAGGCATCGTATAAGAAAATGATTTCCACATCATAACCTCATCATCCTTTTCTATCCAAATCTTAAACTCGTTATCTGCTTCTTGTATAAGATGAATAGTATAACTACCATTAAGAACAGACTGCCCAACAATATAATGCATTGCCGATTTATAATCAGAACCTACGGATATTTTCCTAATATCCATTATACTTTATGTATATATATAGCGGCTGAAGGAACTACACCCATACCTGTCGTTCCTGTTGATTTAGATACCAAACCTGATTGCATAGAATTTGAACCTGATGCAGTATATACACTAGCTGCTTGGTAAACTTTTAATGTATCACCTACAGCCACAGTCTGTAAGAACTGTATAGTTAATGTTTGTGCAGGGTCAGAAGATTGAGCATCAAAAAATACTGTATTTTGATATGTAGTTTGAATTTGAGAATTATTCAAATCTACTGCATAAAAGAAATCTACATGAGCATCTCCTAATCCAACCAATAAACTCCCACTATTTAAATTTATAGATATGCTATAAGTCCCTGCAGTAATTGCTGTAATAGTTCCATCAGATGCTAAAGAAAAATATGCACTAGATACTGCAGCTCCAAAGTCTACTTGTTTTCTTGTATTTGCCGCAACTAATTCTTGGTCAATTGCAGTTGCAACACTTAAAACATTAAGCTCTGAACTATTAACCCATGCAACACCTGTACCTGTACTTGATAAGACTTGTCCTGCTGTGCCAACACTTCCTGCTCCATCTTGTACAGTACTTCCTAATGTTATAGCATCAAACGCAACTGAATGATTAAAATCACTTGTTCCGCTAGGCCCAAAAGTATTAATACCATTTAATGAAGAATTACCCGTAATTGATAAACTACCTATAAGAGAAATATTGTTTGAAGCCGTATTTCCTGCGGTTAAGACTTCAGATAATGTAGGTGCAACCGCAAGAGCAGCTATATCCTCAACCCTGAAGTTTTTAGTTTTATTGGAATCAATAGTGTTTGTTCCAATTACTAAATCTCCTGCGACAGGAGGTGATACAATTCCATACGAGCTAATCTTAGACATTATTATTCTGTTTTTTCTGTTCTTGTTATTTCACCTGACTGAACATTAACAATTGCATCCTCTCCATACTTCTCCATAAGAGACATCTCGTATTTGTTATACTCTACTTTTAAAGAGTCAACATCAGAAACAAGAGCTGACTGAGCAAGAGTCGTATCCCCAATCTTCATTTTTAATGTGTTAAATTCTGACACATAACCTTGAACTTTATTAAGTTCTTCTGTGGTAAGTTTCTCCATTGTAATAAATTTAATTTACACAAAGGTACAGTATTTTGATTAGTTGTTTTTTGCAGAGCCTCCAAAAAAGAAATCAACGACTGTGTTGACTTTTGCGCTCATAGCTCCAAAGATAGTTGAAATAAAACTCACCTCAAACTCTCCTAGATTTATGTCATCGTTAACGAAGTGCTCAAACATTAAAAAACTAAGAGAAAAGTAGGCTATTGTAAATATTGAAGCTAAAATCTTTTGTATGCTACCATCACTTGAGTATAGAGAGCGAGCACTCTTCCTGTCCTCTACCTCTAATGCATATAGCTCCATAAGCTGTATATGTGCTTTAGATTTATCTTCAGGTGTTAAGTTTGACTTATCTATTAACTTACCTACAGCTCCCAATAGACCTATGTCAGGTAATAACTCTCCTGCTACGTTTAGAATCTCCGGTGCTTTCTCAGATAGCCATACACCAACCTTCGTGTCTTTAAACTTTTTTTTCTTTTTCCTCATGTATTATTAATACAACCAAATCGCATCGTTCTTATCAGGGTCGTTATCTACATGGATAAATGAACCCGCTATACCAATACGATTAAATCCAACATTAATTAAAGCCTTAACTATTAGTAATCTTTTACCTGAGGATGTACATGAGATGTCTGCAGCGCATCCCTTAATGTGAGATGAATTCTCAACCCCGCCAACTTTAGCATTGTGCTCAGGTGTTCTGTAGCCTGAGTTTATCTTAAATGAAGTCATAGCCTCCTCACGAGCGTAGTCCAATAACTCTAAAAATTTTATATCCATATTTTCTCCTGAGCCGGGAACGTCAGGCGAATCAAACTCGTCTAAGGTGAAGTAATTCATTTTTATAAGTATCTTGGGTTAGCGTATTTCTTTGTAGGGCTTCCTTTTTTTGATTTACTTAATTTATCTTTAAGATTATCAACCTTCTTTTGTATCTTTTTTCTTTTCTGTAAAGTACCTGCTGTTTTTGTAGTTCCTTTTGTTGAGAATTTATTTCCCTTTGAAGATTTAGAACAACTTGTGCTACCTCTTTTTTGAGCAGCACTACCGCAACCATCTACTTTAGTTCTACCTGTATTACCTTTTACTGCTGATGTATTGACAACACTAAATGTTGGTGTAACTGCTCTCCCTTTAGGTTTATTATTATTACCTGCTTTAGGAGTCAAAATTTTAATCTTATCCTCTTTCTTTTTGATTCTCCTTTTTAATCTATCCTCTTTTCCCATGGCTATTCTTTTATTTCTTTCGTCTTCTTTTTGCTACGTTTGTTATATTTTTATATTTTGATTTAGGAACTCCCGATTTTTTTCTTCTGACAACACGAGGATTCGGTTTTGGTATCAATAAATAGTCTACCCCGTCTACTTCTCTAACTCCTCCTATTCTCTCTTCGCTCTTTTTTTTATAGTTGCTCAGGTGTTCCTTATGAGTAATATACATCGTTTTTCCTCCCGCCTTCGTCCATTTTTCCTGTTTAGCTTTTCTTTTTGGTTCGTTCACGCTGTTCTTCCAATTCCTATTCTCCTTTTTCTCCATTCTTTTTGCTTGCCGTCTCTTTCTCCCTTCTCCTTTAAAGATGGATGGTGCTAATGGATTTGATAAATCTCTCATTTCTTTTCTGTGTTTTTTAATTTTCCAAACTTATATATGGTAAATGATATGGCCAATACTAATGAAATCATTTGTAATAACTGATTACATTGGGTAAACGTAATTCCTAAAGCCCCTCCGTTCGCTGCTAACACTTCTACTGTATCCTTCAATTCTTTATTCATTTTAAGGGGTTTCAAATGGGTCTATTCCATTTTTTAATAATACTGCTAACCATGAAGCCTCGTCTGAATAATAATCAACTTCACTCCAAAATGTTTCCATACAATCAGAAGGTGATACTAACGAGTAGGACTGTATTTCACTCCTTTTATTATTCCAACAAATGAACCATGTATCATTTGTTGGGTTGCATAATTGTAAGTTTCTCATATCCCTAAGCTGTATATACTACTGTCCATCCTTTAGCTACAAGACTATCTTTAGCTGCTATTCCTGTTGCACTTGGTGCTTGTCCTCCACTCTGTTTAAATGAGCCATTTATTCCTCCTGCTGTGTCTATAGATACTAAAATGTTATCTATAGATTGAGTAGTTAGATTTGTATTAGCAAATGCATTTATATAATTTGTTGCGGGAGAATTGTCAAACATATTTGCAGGGAATGTAGTTAGACTTGTTGCATAGTAAATGAAGCTATTAAAGTTAGTAGCACTACTCAAGTTTATGAAAGGAAATGTAGTAATGTTAGGAGTAAAAAAAGCAAACCTAAAGAAATTTGTAACCTGACTAAAATTACCTTCATCTGTTGCGTTAATAGCAAGGAGACTGCATCCATAAAATGCTCTCTGTTGGTCTGTTGAACCTTTACCGTAAGTCCCCCAATTATCAATGGTAAGTATTTTATCATCATCTCCTCCTGCATCAAATTTCATACCGGGGAATAGGCCCGTAATAACTACGTTATGAATCCCTTTCCCTGAAGGGAATGTAATAGTATGAGCACCCGTTACTCCTGTTGCACTATACCCATCGTCTGTAGAGATATCGTAGTTAAAAGTTCCTGCATTTATAGGAATAGTGAATTCGTTAGGAGCACTTGTACCTGTTCCCGCAGAATTTACAGAGAACCTAAACTCAGGCACGTCAGGTACTGCAGCAGCAGTTCCTCCTGAGCCTATTGATATAGAGTTTCCTATTATAATTGGCATTTCTAAAAAAGAGCTAGTATATCAGAAACATCTGCAGTTCCTGTATTGTAAACCCTTACCACCTGAACAGGTAGGAATGAACCCGCAATTGGATTAGTAAACGTAATGTCATCACCGCCCATAGTCCTAACCTTTAATGTGGGTGTTGTTGCTGTAGTTCCAATGTATAGAACAGCAGGCTCTGTTGATGGTGATATCACCTCATATGTTGCACTACCCGCAAGAACTATATTATCTTCAAGAAGCAATTGTGTTTCGCTAACTACCTTAACTACAACGCTACAGTTAGGTGTGGCTGCTGTGTTTGCAACTATATCTCCTTGAGATACTCCTTTAGTGACGAATGTAGCGGCAGAGTCATTAAGTAATTTTGCAGCACCGCCTGATGTTGAGGTTATAGTGCCTGACGTTATAACATTGTTTAAGTTAACAAAGTCATGAGTGTCACTCAATAACTTGTCCATTGAAGTGGCTCGCCCTACTTGTAGTTTTTGATATCCCATTTTTTAATCTATATTATAAGGAAATGCTCTGTTAAGGGCATCCTTTCGTTTTCCACAACCACAATCAGTACCTGATGCTTTAGCTGCTCTTTCAACTATTTTTTTAATTCCCGTTGCCTTAGTAAATTTTTCTATTGAATCTCCAAGACCTTTAGATGTATTTTCCATGTAGCAAAGTTACGAATTATTTTTTCTTGTCCGGAATGATAGAATTGATTAACGTATCTATCCATCCAAACACTTGATTGTCCTTTTCTGTTGGCGTTAAGTTAACTATAACCTTAACTAATGCTAAGATTGCAACTGTAAGTGCTACCCAATTCTCTGTAATAAATTGTATCATGGTTTTTGTTTTTTATCAGTATTTTCCTCTTTTACTTTTAGGAGAAGACTTCGTGCTCCCTCCTTTACCGGCCCATAACTTTTTACAAGACCAATACCTTGCGGTTAGCTTGTCTTTAGCTGTACCACACTTATGCCTAGCTTTGAATGACTTACGTGCAGCAGCAGAGTAGTTGTGTCCATAGCCTGTAGCACCAAAGTGAATTAACTTCTCTTTGCCACCGGCACAAGCCTTTACCATTCTTTTCTTACCCGCCCTGTCGCTTTTTTTTACGACATTGCATTTCATCTTACTCTTCTCAGCCATCTTGTCATGATGTTTATCTTTTAGTATATTTTTTAGTAGCAGCCTTTTTAGCAGCAGCAACCATAGCTTTTTTAGCAGCAGCCTTTTTAGCAGCAGCCCTTGTAGGTTCTTTTTTTGCTACTGTAGTTCTTGAAACACTTTTTCTTTTTCCTTTTCCTGCTACAACTTGCTGTCCTTTAGAAGTATTAGTTCCAAGTGATTTAGACCCTTCTTGTTTTGAATATCTCTTACTTTTTCTATCAAATTTCTTTTCAGATATAGAACCATGTTTTTTAACAGTTCCATCTTTCTTATACTTTACTTGACTATATGTACTCTTTGTTTTTGGCATGATGTTTATTTTTTAGTATATTTTTTAGTTACTTTTCCTGTAGCAGTATTCGCCATTACTTTAGTCTATAATTATAAGCCCCTGTTTTAGTGTCCTGAGATAGCTTGTACTGTGGAGCACGAGGGTCAGAAGTTCCATTCGTGTATCCTGCAGCCCGTAACTTAGTGTTAAGGTTTCTACGAGCTATAGCCCTATCTTTTCCTGTTACATACGGAGGGTCAGTTTTGTCAAACGTAGAAGGTGCTAATGGTTTTGATAAATTTCTTTTAGCCATTACTTTAGTCTTGGAATTTTTGTTACAGTTCCTAATGTCTTTAACCCTAATGGGTTTTTACTTTGTGAGTACTGTATTCTTTCTGAACGCTTAGAATCTCTTTTAGCTTTTCTATTAGAAGCCTTAGCATCTCTTTCCTCTTTTCTTTTTTTGCTATTTGCAGCAATAGTACCCATCATTTCTGAAGGAGATTTTCTCTTTTTCTTATTCTTTTCTTGACACTTTTTTAACTCTTCACCTTTAAGTTCTTTACAATCCATAATATTGTTATCTTAGATGCAAATTTAATGAATTTTATGTTATGCTAAATTGGAGAAAACCACCACCGCAAGATTATCTTAAGTATTGGAGAGTCGTTAGATACTTTATTAAAGCTAAGTACGACCTTAAGCAGTCAGATTTAGACATACTTCTTTTCTTGTACTCAGAGAAGTATTTTTCTAAAGACAAGTTTGATGAGTTTAATGAACTAATCTCGTGGGATAAAAATAGATTTGAAGACCTTCTAAAGAATGGTTGGATAAATGTCTTCAGAAAGAAGCAGGGGAACAGAAGAACTGTCTATGAAATATCACACAAGGGAAGAAAGGTGATAGGACTTGTCTATAAAAAACTAAACGGAGAGGAACTTCCTGAGCACCCCTCCGTTAATCCAATGTTTAAAAATAGTGCTCCCTATATGGATAAGGTATACAGGAACTATATAATAGAAATGAATAAATTTATTCGACAACAACGACATCGTTCTCCCGAATGACACTATACTGCTTGTTATTAAGCATCATCTTATACCCGGCCCTGTTGTCATAGTAGATAGTATCTCCACTATTTATCACAGTAACCTCAGTACCCGACTCAACTACAGATGCCTTTCGATACCTGAACTCATTGTTGTCTTGCATCGTCAACAGAATACCTGACTCTGTCTCCGTCTCCTCCATCGTAGGTTCGATGAGTATGTATTTTCCTATTGGTTTCATGTATTCTTTTTATTATTTTTTTATACTTATATGTCTGTTTAATGACCTATGAACAATACCTTATCGGGTATAATATGCTGTAATGACCGGTATATCATACCTTATCGGGTATAGCCCTCATTTTAATCCTCGTCTAGTTTAGTGTATACAAATACAGTATCAACGTCACACTCTTTGTTGTGACAGGTGAGGTTGGATACAACACCATACCCCTCCTCATCATAATCATCATAATCATGGTCTCCTCCCCATATCATCTCAGATAGGCAATTAGGACAGCTATACATTGCTCTGTTCGTAAGTTCGTGCCATTGTGATTATGGCGTTGGTGGATAGAATAGTTGTCGCAACGCTCACAGCGTTCTCTAATGCGCTTCTAGTGACCTTCAACGGGTCAATAACACCCATCACATACATATCACCGTAGCTGTTTGTCTTTGCGTTGTATCCGTAGCTATAGTCCTTAGGCAACATGAAGTGTGATATCTCATCACCGTCAAGACCTGAGTTCTCAAGTATTAACATCAGAGGTGACGAAAGGGCTTCCGAAAATATTTTCTTGGCTACTGTGTCACAGTCTTTACCCATCTTCACAGCCTCTCTGTATAAAGCTACACCACCTCCCGGTATTATGCCCTCCTCTAGTGCTGAACGTACTGCACACACAGCATCATCAATCCTGTCGTACAACTCTTTTTGCTCTAGGTCAGTATTCCCGCCTGCGTATATCACACCTATACCACCGTTCAATGAAGCTATCCTCTCAAGTATAAACTCCTTGTCTGCACGAATCTTTGTCAGCTCTTGCGCCTGCTTTAACTGCTCAACCCTTTCGTTGATAGCTTTTGCGTTTTGCTCGCCCTCATCCTTAAGTATCACAGATGAATCTCTACCTACTATTACACGCTCTGCGTGTCCAAGGTCAGATGCCGTCATTAGGCTCAGGTCATCACCCGTCTTCTCAGAAAAGTATGTCGCCCCAACGCTCAATGCAATGTCCTGCATCAGCTCGTGCTGACGATATCCAAATGACGGTGGTGATATGATGCATATTTTCATGTCACGCTTCATCACATTTGCTGCTATTGTGTTCACCACATTAACCGAACATGGTGCTATTACAAGTAGCTTCTTATTCTCAGCAATTATCGGCTTAAGTACGTTCTCAATTTGTAGTATGTTTGATATCTCAGCATCACTCACAAGTATGTACGTATCCTCAAATATACACTCGTCCTTCTTGTGGTCTGTTATGAACATAGGTGAGCTGTATCCCCTGTCTATCTTTATCCCCTTTGTCGTCTCGTAGTAAGTGTCGCTCGTCATAGACTTGTCAACCGTTACTATACCATTCTTGCCAACCTCTTTGTATACCTTCGCTATGATGTCACCTATAACGTGGTCGTTGTTCGATGATATAGTAGCAACGTCCTTTAGCCTGCCCTTGGTCACAGCCTTTGATTTCTTCTTTAACGAGTCAATAACATTTGAACACTCCTCATGCATATCACGAAGCACCTGTGTCTTGTCTTTGTCGATGTATTTCATGCCCGCCTCAACTAACGCCCTCGTCAATACAATTGATGTGGTAGTACCATCACCGGCTGATGTAGCCGTCCTGTCAGCAGCCTCACGCATCATCCGAACCGCAAGGTTCTCAGTAGGGTCTATTAAGCCTATTGACTTAGCTACAGTAACACCGTCCTTGGTTACCGTTATCCCATGAGTGTGCTCAGGGGACTCAATAAGCACCGTCTGACCCGAAGGGCCGAGAGTGCTGCTTACAGCATCTGCAATTTTATTTATCCCTTTAACGAGTTTTTCCCTCGCTTCTTCATTAAATTCTAACTTCTTTGGAGTAAATCCTGTCATTTGATTAAGTTTTATGAGACAAAGGTAATGTTTTTATGCATACCAACATAGAAACTAATGTGTATGTTCCATATTGGAACAGGATGAAACTTTAATGTCGTATGTCGAAAATATGTTCCACTATTAGTAGTAGTAGAAATATATATTATATATTTTTTCTCTTAAGAGATTCTAGCTTTAAAATCGACATTATCGACAACTAATTAAAAACTAATAAGTTATAAAAAAAAAATCGGGTTAAAATCGACATGAGTTCGGCATGGCCCTCTAAAATCGACATAGGGCAATAAAAAAGGGGACTACTGCCCCCCAATTTATATCCCGCTAAAGAGAATTACTTTAACATATCCATCATGTTGCCCCTCATGTTCCCAAGAGAAACACCCGCTGCAATCATATCAACCTTAGCAGCACGCTTTCGCATCTTATTAGCTGCAACTGCCGTTTGAATACCTGTAGCACCCGGCTCTAGGTTTGGCCTCTGCCATCCGAACTTATCCATGTCTTATGTTTTAAATGATTAAGCACCAAAGATACAAATTCTGTCAGACACCTAGAGCATTTGGGTAATATAGTGTTTTAAAATTAAAGTTGCTAAAAAGAAAACTGATTTTTAATTCGAGGGTGGGGTATTGAATCTACCCATTTCATCCCAATTGTTTGGCGTTTTTCCTAGCTACCCTAGCTACCTACCCTACCCCTAGCTACCCCTAGCTTTGGCACTACCTACCCCTAGCTCCCTAGCTACCTAGCCTAGCTGATGGTGTTGGGTGTTCGGTCTAGCGAACAGGTAGAACGTAAGGAGTTATGGTCTACTGATTTGAGCTGTGACCGTAAAGGATTACGTACATGAGAGAAAGCGCACTCACCTAGAGAGAGGGCGCAGCCCCTCCCCGAACTGAAGTCTGAGTAAACAAATAGTAGTATTTAAGGCTAACTAACTGAATATCAAATAGTAAACTATATAGTACTGAATATTGCCTTTGTAACTGTCTCATACTGAATAAGTTATAGTGACATCGATTTTAAGGGGTCAAACAGCCCGTTTAAGGCACTTTAGTAGGTTTATGGTACATTACCATCTAAATAAAAAGATAGTTGAATTCGCTGACAATCAGTTAATTGCATAGATACTTATTAACATTTCGATTGTTAATAACTTTTTTACAATCGCTACAGCCCAATGGTAGCAAGGGATACAGAAGGTCAGAGTAGAGTCAGAATATATTCTATTTGGAAACTACGTAAGTTTAATGTAGTTTTGACATCGCAATGCAACGGCAATGCACAGAAGGTATCACTAGCGCACTGAGAATCAGCAATATAGCATTTAAAACGCTGAAAGTCAGTAGATTAGGATACAGATTGGGAAGATATCGTTCTTTGAAATACTTATATACACGCAACGGCTCAACAGAGCATCGCATCTAAACTCACGAGAGATAGCCTACTGCACCGGCCAACAGGTCAGCAGAACAGGTAAAAGGTAGTGCTACGGATATGTAGGGTCGGATACAAGTCACCGCAACAGAAAGTCAAGTAAGGCAGAAGTGGCAAGGGGTATGAGACGGTCAATAGTGGGTTCGACTCCCACTACCTCACTAACTAATTAATTATAAATCGTTCGCTAGAGCGAACACTAACAATCAATATCATGGAAAACGTAACATTATCAGTAAACGAGCAAAACCTAATAGACAACAATAAGTTCAAGAAAGGGTCAAGAGTAACTAAGATTACTAACTTAGATGCTAAACTCCAAGGGCATAACGCAAAGTCATTCGAGAGTGCTATAAGTCTAGGTAGGGAGATAAAGGAAGGGTCTGATTGGCTAAAGACCGTAGAAGCTAAGGACTTGATGAAGTCTAAGGAGGTGAAATGGAATAATCCCGAATTTGGAAAGAGGGTGTATGGATACGCTAAAACACAGTACTGTCAGTATATAAATGTAGGCAAAGTAACTGACGAAGAGATAGCTGCTTACAAAGCAGATGCGGGTGAGAAAGACTTGAACATCACAGCATTACTAGCGTTTCTAAAGCCTGAGGCAGAGAAGAAAGATAAGAAGGATAACTTCTCAGTAAATTACTCAAGAGACGAAGAAGGAAATATTACTATCACAAAGGTAGATAATGATGATATAGATGATGTAATAGCTGCTCTACTAGAACAGAAAAATCAAGCTGAGTAAACTGTTCGCTCCACCGAACACATCCAATCCCTCACACCGTCAATGGTGTGGGGTTGTGGTGGTGAGGGATGTTCCTCACCAAAAATATATAACGATGAAGAAAGTATATGCACTAACTGTTTATGACGTTAAGTCAAAAGGTTTTATTACCAATCAGCACTATAGTAATTTGAGGGCTGCAAAGGAATCATTCGACACATTAAAGGAACACTTAATAGCGAAGTATGACTTAGAAAGTGATGGTTTTAAGAAATGGACTCGAAGGGACAATGGGTCTGATATAACTGATGTATATGAAGGTTTGTATAATGTTTCAATAGTTAGATGGAATGTTCAGAAAGACCCATCTACATGGTTAGCATCCTTCTAACTGTTCGCTCCACCGAACACCAATCCCCTCTTACCGTCAATGGTAAGGGGATGTGGTGGTAGGAGATGTTTCCTAAAAATATATAGATATGAAAAGAAATAATAGAGTAGTTATGGCATTACAAGGTCTATGCTTAACATTAATAGTAGTAATTCAATGTACACTAACTCAAGTGAGTATACCTGCGATGGAATTAGCTGAAGCATTCGATGTACACGCAATAGTTTATAAGTCAGAGTCGTTCACCGTAATGACGATAATGCTATCAGTCACAATAATAGTGTTAGAATTTTGCAAGGAATACAAAACTAATTAATCAATAACCGTTCGCTCCAGCGAACACTAAAAATCGATATCATGGATAATTACATTATCAATTTAAGAAAGTACCCACGAGTATTTAATGCTAGAGTACCATTTTGGCAAGACCTACACAATCACTATTCCAATCCAAAGGGATTGAATAGGGCTGAGTACAATCTCATATGCTCAAAGCGTGACGTAGGCTTATGGACTAAGATAGGCATGAAACCTCACGCAACATGGAATGTATCTGATGTAAAGAAATACTTCAATCTAAAAGGCCGTAAGGAGTCATTATACGCTGACTTCATGGAGGTATGGGATGAGTACCAATCTCTAAAGACTGAGATACAGAAAGGTGTTGAGTCTGACTTACAAATAGAACTAACAGTATAAACCGTTCGCTCTAGCGAACACTACAATCCCTCTTACCGTCAATGGTAAGGGGATGTGGTGGTGAGGGCTAATCCTCAACTAAAAATATATAATACATTATTATGGTAAACGAAATTAATCACAGAGACACGTACTTCGACACATCGCACGAAGATAATTGGGATGATAATCAGCAAGAACAAGATGAGTACATCGTCTATGTCATAGGATACGAGGACTTAGAATACACTAGATGTGGGTGCGAAATGGAAGCACAAGCTGAGGTAGATAAATTATCTAAAATAGGAGTAAACGCTCGTTATTAATCTTAAATAAATAAATCATGAAAAGTACATATTGCATAAAAAGGGAGAATGAGATTCTCAAGTCTCTATTAAAGAACGGATTCTTTTGGATGAACTTCAACTCTAGAGACTGCGATGGATGTTGCAGCTACTCATCAAAGAAGTACACTTCATTGCAAGAGTTTTACGATGCTGAAGAGAGTTGTGCTGAGTGGGCAGATGGGCCATTCAGTTATACATTAGCCAATCAGTATCCCGATGGCACATTTGACCTAAACGAAGACTTCGTAGGTGGTCAATGGGAATCATAAAACTAATTAAATCAAACCGTTCGCTAGAGCGAACACTAACAACAAAACAATGAGAAGAATATTAGAATTTAGAAACGAGAAAGAGTATTTAGAATGGCAGAGCATTGAAGGTAATATAATACACACCATACAAGATTCCAACGGGAATATGATAGGTGAACTAAAACAGAATGACCTAACGACCTTATGGGATAGTGGTAGGATTGTTTCGTTTGATAACACCTACGGTTTTCTTGCAGAAGCATTTATTACTACAAATTTCAAATGTTATAGTGCTAATTGGGGTATAGTAAATGACTGTGACAGTAAAGTATTAAATAAATTAGTACACATAAATATAATAGACAAAAATGAGTAAAGAAATAGAAGAATTCCTAGAGGAATATAATAGCCTACTAGAAGGTCTCAATGACGAGATAGATGGTATAGATGATATGCCTAAAAACAAGGCAGCTACGAAGCTGTCAGACGTAAAATTAGCTGACCTAGAACACGATGAGTTACTTCTAGATTGGTATTATGAATTAAAAACTTAATAGAAATGAAAGTAAAAGTAATTGTATCACTATGTGTGATAGCGTTAATGTCTAGTTGTGCAACATCTAGAAGTCACTACCAAGTTAAGAAGGGCAAAGTTACGAAGGAGAATAAATGTCCCGACTGCATAAAAGCCTGGTAGTCAAAGACTTAAAAATAAATTAGGATATATGGATTGTATGTATTAGATTTGTACTTTCAATATTAAATAAATCAGAATAAAATGTTCAATAGAGAAACAATTTCAGACCGCATCCAAGAGATGCAGAGGGACTTCGAGTTCCAACTAAAGAGAAGTAAGACCTGTATAGATAACTGCGATGCTGAAGGCTCGCAGAGATGGCTCAACGAAGCTGTGCTTACGGGTGAATTAATTAAAAACCTACAAAGAATATAACGATGGAAGAATGTGAAAATTGCAACAAGTCGCACGATGCAGACTTTGAATTAGAGCATTGGTTCAATGAAGAGTGGTGCTTAAAGTGTAACGAAGAGTTGCCAAGAGAATGCAATCAATGCGATGCACACGTAGATGAGGATGAAAGGTACTGCTCAGAGTACTGCGCTAAGATGGCGCACTATGACTGCTGCGATTATAGAGATGATTATTAATTATAAACCGTTCGCTAGAGCGAACACTAATCAACACAGATGAAAAATTTAAGCAAGGACTTTAAGGTATTGACAGACATACCTAAAGAATTACAACACTACCACTTACCATCGGGTTACTACGTGGTCATTAACAGACACTACACCGCTACCGTTCGTAGTGTGTATGACTTGAAGGATTACATAAACAACAACGTAGAGCAGATAGACTTGGATGTCTTCGGGCAAATTAAAAATGAAGATAGCGAAGCAAGTGAAGCGTTTGTTGGAGTTCTTAATCGCATACTAGCAGAAGTAATGGACTATAAGACATTCAACGATGGTTTTAGACACCAATTCATTGAGTGCCAGTCAGACCTAGAAACTATTAGCATACGCACCAAAGGAGGCAAGTGCATCACTCTATCTGTAATGGAGAGGTACGCACAATGCGTAGACATTAAATTGCACAACAGAAAAGGCAAGGATGATGATAGGTTTCAGATAATAGGTTTTGACTATGGGCAGACACCCGTACCTCATACCGATGTAACACTAACAACAATTTTATTAAATAAGTAATCATGGAAAAATATATGCAAAGGGTACTAAAAGAAAAAGGATTTAACTATAAACAAATCACACAATGAAAGTAAAAGTATATTACGAGAGTAACTCTCACGCTTGGTCAGAAGAGGTTGCCACATTTAACGATGAGGATACCTACATTAAATGTTTACCAAGCCTAGAGGCTGAGGCTAAAAAGCTAAGGATGATAGTGACAGAGTCGCTTGTAGAGGAAGAAGCAACCCCTTGGTTTCACAAAGCAGATAAGATTCTTAGCGGTGGATATTGGTACGCAAAAATAACTGACCTAAAATTAGGTAGTGTGAATAAGTATAATTAAATTTGAAATAAATTACAATTAAAATGAAAAAAGAAATATTCAACAATTACGTAACTAAGGTTGCAGAGGTGTTTAAAATCGAAGAAGAGGAAGTATTCGATAAATCTAAAAAACGTACGTTCTCAGATGCACGACATCTACTATACTACGTATGCTCAGAAAGACATATGCGATTGGTTACTATACAATCTTACATGAGTGACAGAGGGTATAGTGTGGCTCACCAAACAATAATGCATGGCATTAAGGCTGCTAAGAGTAGGGTATCAGAAGACAAAGACTATAAAGTAATCATTAAAAAACTACAAGATGTTTAGAGCAATAAGGATTTGGATAACAAATGTACTACGAATTAACAAGGTGTACATGGTCAAGATAGATGATGGTCAGCAGTTCAATAACGTGGTCATCATGTATGACAAGGAGGAGGCTATTGACCTAATGAACTCCATCAATGAACTGCCTTACTTCAATGGTGCTAAACCTAGGAGTAGAGCAATGATAACTGCTGAGATACTATGACCATGAACGAGGTATTCGAGGAGTCATTAGATGACGGCTTCGCAGGTAACTTAGATGGTGAAGGATACCAAGCTAGGATAGTATACGGGGCAAAGATATCTAGAGATAATGAGACGGGAGAGATTGAGTTATTCAATGTATCTAGGGGAGGTGAGATGTACCTACCTATATCTGACTACGAGAAAGAAAATTTCTTAGATAAAGGTTGGAGATACGGAGCGTATGTATTATTCTTATCTAACAATCGTCTGAAGCTAGATGTTATTGAGCGTTCAATAAGGATAGAGGTTAACACCACAAACAACCCCGCATATTTAAAGTCTCTAAAGTCTAAAAGAGTAAAGGTACTAGAGCGTTATAACAATGTAAATAATTTATTAAAATCAATCAAATAAAATGGCACAATCTAAATCAGTATTCGATAAGTTGAACGAAATCAACGTGAACGACAAAACAGAATCAAAGAAGAATCTAACCTATCTATCTTGGGCTTGGGCTTGGGCAGAGGTAAAAGAAAAATGTCCAGATGCTACATACAAAATATGGAAAGATGAACAAGGGAATCCATATACTTATAATGAAATACTTGGATATATGTGCTACACAACAGTATGTATTGAAGGTGAAACTTTAGAAATGTGGCTTCCTGTAATGGATGGGGCTAATAAAGCAATGAAGGCTGAGGGTTACACTTACACTACTAGGTATGGAGATAAGTCTGTAGAAGCAGCTTCAATGTTTGACATCAACAAAACAATAATGAGGTGTTTAGTGAAGAACTTAGCTATGTTTGGGTTAGCACTTTATATATATGCAGGTGAAGACTTACCTCAGACTGAAGTAGTAGCACTAGCAGAAGAAAAAGCTAAAGCTGAACAAGAGAGAAAGACTGCTGCTTTACTCCCTTTGAAAAAAGGAGATAAAAACTGGGATAACATCATAAACTACGTGACGGCTAATAAGAGTCAAGGCGTAGACAAGTTGACTGAGATGGTTGGCAAGAAGTATAAGGTCACAGCTACCGTCATTAGAGAAATCACAGAAATTGTAAACGCAAAGTAATGTCAGATACTATAGAAAAACTGAGGGATGATGAGAACTACTACGGTGCATTCGGTAAGCAGTTCTTGTCTAACTCAGACATAGGCACACTACTAAGCAATCCAAGGGAGTTTGGATTGAGTAGACCCGACAACGCAAACTTTGCTAAGGGTAGATACTTCCATCAGCTCATCCTAGAGCCTGAGAAGGCATTAGAGACTGAGTTTGTGGACGTATCATCAAGAACTACTAAAGCGTACAAGGAGTTCATTAAAGAGCGTGACATCACCTTTGCTTTGCTATCTAAGGAGGGCGAGGAGTTGAGAGATTCGGTAAAGGTAATGATGGGCAACTTAGATATGTATGAGTTGATAGCTAATTCTGACAACGACTATGAAGTTCCTGCGGTAAAGGAAATCAAGGGAATGACGTGGAAGGGTAAGGCTGACATAGTACACCCCGATATGCTTATTGACTTGAAGACCACAGGAAATATCAAGGACTTTAAGTGGTCGGCAAGGAAGTACAACTACGATAGCCAATGCTACATATACCAAGAACTATTCGGTAAGCCATTAATCTTTCTAGTAATAGACAAGACAAGTGGAATGCTAGGCAAGTACGTACCATCAGATGACTTTGTCAAGAGAGGGGAGGAGAAGGTCGAGGCTGCAATCGAAGTTTATCAAAAGTTTTTTGCAGAAAACTCTACAGAAGATATCAATACATATTATATTCACGAAATACTTTAAGGACATGGAAGAAACAGAAAAAACAATAAACCAGATTCTAAACAAAGCTTTAGAAGTGGCTGAAAAAACAGGAGAGTTCGTAATAGAACAAGCTCCGTTATTATTACAGGAGTTTTACGCATGGCACACAGCTTCGGCTATAATTATAGCCATATTTTGCTTATTCCCTTTGCCTATTTTCATTTATTACTTTAAAAAAGCTAAGTGGGAATACCTCGAAAGCTTTGAAGAAATAGCAGCTATAGTTCTCGGTTCGATATGTTTTATCGGTATTCCTATTGCTTTTGTTAGTTTACATGACCTAGTATTCATAACGGTAGCGCCAAAATTATATTTAATAGAATATTTCACAAAATAAAATCAAATAACAATGTCAGAAAAAAAAGAAGTAATATTCGCAGACGGATTTATCGTCAAGAAGAAAGACAATGCTCCTGAATGGGTGCTTGGAAGTTTATCCATCAAGGTGGACGAGGCTATTGTGTTCCTCAAGGAGCATAGCAATAAGGGATGGGTTAATATTGAAATGAAACTGTCAAGAGACGGTAAGCCATACTGCCAATTAGATACTTGGCAGCCTACTCCTAAGACCGATGCCAAAACAAAAACTGTGGTTGTCACGAATGAGGAGTCCGAAGAGGACTTACCTTTCTAGACCATTTTGTGTTGATTATGGGGGGAGGCTGTCACCTCCCCTTATTTATGCAGTAGACCATGTCGAAAAAAATCTTCTATATACTACTACTACAATTACTCTTTACTTTATTTTTCTCCCTAGAGGATTTGAAAAAAAATTGACATAATCGACATCCCATTATAAATCAGTCGTTTAATCGACATAAAATCGACATAGAAATGACAGAAAACGTCACAATATTCAGAAACATAGTAGAAACAGCTACACCGTTCCACCGTTCAATTGACGTAGTCCTTAATAGAATCAAGGAAGGAGCAACAAAAGACCTAGTAAAACGTATCAGAGCAGAGAAGAATAAGTCTGAGCGTAACGAACTAAAGAAGAACCTACCCGCTATTTGCTTTAGTGGTATATTCAACAAGCGTAACGATGCATCCATAATAAAGCATAGCGGTATTATATGCTTAGACTTTGATGGATACGAGAAGAAGAAGGAATTAATAATGTACAAAGAAACATTAAGCAGAGACCCGTATGTGTACGCAGTATTTGTTAGTCCATCGGGTAATGGTCTAAAGGTTTTGATACGTATACCATCTGACCCTGACAATCACATAAACTATTTTAACGCACTTCAGAATCATTTTGATAGCCCTCATTTTGATAAGACCTGTAAGAACGTATCTAGGGTATGCTACGAGTCGTTTGACCCTGTGATATACATCAACGATAACTCATCTATTTGGGATAGGATAGACGAGATTGAGTACAAGGAGATAGTATCTAGGAGAGACCCACCTAGTATTCCTATATCAGATGAGAATAAGATTGTGGAGATACTAATCAAGTGGTGGACTAAGAAGTATCCAATGAGTGAGGGTCAGAGAAATCAAAACACCTACGTGTTGGCTATGGCGTTGAACGATTATGGAATAAGCAAGAGCCTTGCATCCTACGTGTTAAACAATTACTCTACGGATGACTTTCCTGAGAGTGAGATTCAAGCTACAATAAACTCAGCGTACTCACACCAACAAAACTTTGGCACTAAGTACTACGAGGACGAGGACAAGGTAAATCAGATACGAACCAAAATGAAAAGGGGTGTATCAAAAAAGGAGATACGCTATCAGCTTGAGGAGTCTTCCCTAGATAGTGATATAATTAATGCAGTATTGAATAGAGTTGAGGAAGAGAACTCTATGCAGACATTTTGGGAGAAAAATGATAAGGGTACAATAAAGATTGTACACATATTGTTTAAGCAGTTCCTAGAGGACAACGGATTCTATAAGTACTGCCCTGAAGGAGGTAGGAATTATGTATTCGTTAAGGTGACGAACAATCTTATAGACCATACATCTGATAAGGAGATAAAGGACTTCATCCTAAACCATCTAATACAGTTAGACGATATTTCTATATACAATTACTTCGCTGACAACGTAAGGTTTTTCAGGGAAGAGTTCTTATCCTTACTGTCTACCATAGATATTTACTTCATAGAGGATACTAAGGATACATCTTACTTGTACTATAGAAATAGTGCGATAAAGATTATGAAAAACAAGGTAGAGATTATTGACTACATTGACCTCGGAGGGTACGTATGGAAAGACCATATCATAGACAGGAAGTTTATAGTCTGTCCTTCTGATGATAGTGTATATGGAACATTCATATCAAGGATTTGTGGTGGAGATAAGACTAGAATAGCTACAATGGAGTCAACTATAGGATTCCTTATGCATGGGTACAAGAACCTAAGCTACTGTCCTGCGGTAATATTAAATGATGAGGTAATATCAGATAATCCCGAAGGAGGTACAGGAAAGGGGTTATTTATGAATGCCCTCAGCCAAATGAAAAAGCTAGTAGTGATTGACGGTAAGGCATTTGCTTTCGAGAAGTCCTTCCCTTATCAGACTGTGAGTGCAGACACTCAGATATTATGTTTTGATGATGTCAAGAGGCACTTTGATTTTGAAAGATTATTTAGCGTGGTAACAGAGGGTCTTACATTAGAGAAGAAGAATAAGGATGCAATAAAGATACCATTCTCTAAGTCACCTAAGATAGCCATCACGACTAACTACGCCATCAAGGGTAGTGGTAACTCATTTGCTAGGAGAAAGTGGGAGGTTGAGCTTCATCAGTACTACAATAAAGACCGCACGCCATTAGATGAGTTTGGTAAGCACTTCTTTGCTGATTGGAATGACGAGGATTGGTGTTCGTTTGATAACTATATGGTTGGATGTCTTCAGGGATTTCTAAACACAGGATTGGTGGCTTCTAAGTTTGTAAATTTAAAAATTAGACAGCTATCAGCAGAAACTACACATGATTTTATCGAGTGGTGTGGATTAATAGAGGGGTCTCCAAATAACATTACCCTAACTCTAGGAGGTAAACTAATGAAGCAAGAGTTATACTATGATTTTATTTCTGATTATCCTGATTACGCTCCGAAGGCTAAGATGACAATCAGCAGAACAAAGTTCTATAAATGGCTATCAGCATATGCTATTTTCATGACGGGTGTTTTACCTGAAGAAGGTCGTGAACTAAACGGTAGATGGTTACGATTAAGAACAAAGCATGAGTTAGAAGTTCAAACTAAAATAGATATATAACAAATTACCCAAAGCGGGTAACGTATGGTAATATGGTTAGTGCGAATTAATAACTAAAAACTTATAAAAATGATTAAAGTAATAAATTTTACAATTAAAATAATATTGAGTTTACTCGCTATGTTTATGTGGTGGATAAATATTATAGTAGTGCTGATGATGTGGGATGGAAAATTTATGATAGTACACCACTTAATGAACTTGATATGGGACAAGCCAAAGCATTAATTATATTACGTGTTACCTGCTTTTTTTATTGCTGGTAATGACAAGGCTATGTTTCGTTGCCTTAAAACGAAGCTAATTATTAAACTACAAATATTATGAGCAATGAAAATATAGCCAATGTTAGCGAGCGTTATCCTAAAGGGTGCGTGCTACAATATGAAGATGGATGGTACATAACATTCAAATCTCTAGGAGGCAATATAATTAAATCACACGGGGCATATAAAACCAAGGTAATGGCAGAACACGATAGACGAACTCTTAATGCTCGCTAATGACTGCGGTATTTTTAGTGCGATAAATAACAAATAAACTTAATACGTGATGAATAATATAGAATTAGCAAAAGAGATAATTGAACAAGTGAATAGCGGAGCTTCTGGAAGTGATATAATTCAATTATTGGATGATAATACGAGGGACAAACAAGCATTAACTATACACGTTGTTAGCAAATGTGATTGCGATAATCACATAGCCTGTATAGTATGCGGTGAAGAAAAAGGGTTAGATGGTGATTTTTGGAAAAGAATGAAAGAGCAATAATTGTTGCTAATGATTAAAATAAGGAACGTATGAGAATAGAGACAGAAATAGCCAAGATATTAGACTGGCACAAAAAAGAAGAGTTAAAAACGAATGGTTGCGTAAGACGAATATGTTCTTTATTTAGTGTTAGCAAACGTTTTAGCGAGGAACAAATGATTGAAGCTAGTAAATATGGATATAATTATAGAGATACCACAAGCTTTCCAAATAAAAACTTTGACGACAACTGTAAAAACAATACAAGACAATGGCTTACAACACTAAAGTAAATTGAAATGTTTGCTAACGTTTTGAATATGGATAGTAGGGCATAGCGGAACTGGAGTAGAATTGCGAAGGCGAAACAACTCCTAAGACGTAAAGTGGATGAATTTCTACGAGCCCTATTATTTATATTTATTGTTATGTGCTTTTTTAATTGCATCATAACGTTGAGAATAAAAAATCGTAGCGACTTGCTACACAGAAACTATAATGATATGAAGAAATTAAGCTATGTTTTTTATTTAGTGTTATGCCTTGTTTTTGTAGGTTGTAAAAATGACGCTAATGTTAAAAATACGATTGAATGGATTGAAAAAGCAGAGAAACCTATAAGGGTAATACACCATACTACAAATGGGTTAACAATGGAGAAAAGATACACCTTAATAGATGCTAAAAGCAAAGTTTACAATACTGGATGTGTTGAATTAAGTTTGCCCGATACCCTAAAATAAGGCATAACGCCTACGGCTATGAAGCGTTGCCGATTAAATACGCTGAACTTTTAAATTAAAAACAATGCATAAAGAAAACACAAAAGCAAAACACACAGGAGATAACGGCAATGATTTTATAGCCGATGTTATAAGCCGTTATTCTGGTGAAAATTTAATGAAGCTACAAGAACGATTAGTGAAACTGTATGGTAGCGATGAAATGGCAAAAGAGAAAGCGAATAGTTGTGCAGTTGGATTTGGTAAAGCTTGTGAGTTGATATGCAAGGATTTGTTAAATGGCTTATAACGCTTACGGCTATGATTAGTGCGATTAATTAACTAAAAATAATATTATGAATGACAAACAAAAAACATTGCAGATTGAAATACACTTAATTATTGATAGGTTGCAAAATGGTTTAATACACCCAATGACAGCTAAAAAATTACTCTATGAAAGTGCAAATAAAGCATTAATTATAGCCGATGTTAGCAAATCGTTTTAATGTTTGCTAACGTATAGTATAAGAACTTTTAAAAATTAAATAATATGGCACAAAGAACATTAACAATTACAAGCGGAGCAAATACAATTATGTTTGACGACTTGGATAACGATAAAGAATTACAAATAGAGATTGAGAATGGTTATAAAGAATATAATAGTGTTTACTTAGATAAGGAGAACTTAATTTCTTTGCGTGAACACTTAGACTACATTCTTAAAAAGCTAGAAAATTAATTCTTAATTGTTTTTATACGGTGTTGTAAAATCGTTTTAATGTTTTACAACGCTGGGTGTAAAAAATCGTTTTAATGTTTTTTAAACATTGTTACCAATAGTACGGATTAATTATTACAAAACTTAATAGATATGAAATTACAAACAGGAATGAAAGTATTGATAAAAAGCGATGTTAAAAACTATCTCTTTGATGCAGGAAAAGAAAAAACAATAACAAGCCATTTACCAGACTTTGGAAAAAAAAGAGCTTTTGGACTTGATGGAGATGATGGAATATGGTGTGTAGAGGATTTTGAAAAATGCACTAACTATCCAAAATTACCGATGGAGTAGTGTTATTGGTAACGCTTAGGCTAAGGTTAGTTGCCTATTAACACTAACCATTGAATCACAAACAAGCCTAACTTGGCAATTAACTTTAGCCATTGTTAGCAAACGTTTATTATGACACGAGAATATTATAGAGTAATTACTCCAGACTACTTTAGTGATTTAAATGCTAAAGATTTAGATGAAGCAAAAAAGAAATTAAATGATTTTGGTAGTACACCCGAAAATAAAGAATATTACCAATATTGGCAAGAAAGAATGAAACAATGTAAAATAGTAAAAGTTACTGAAATTGTAGAGGATGTAAATGTTTGCTAACGCCTG
>Ga0209192_10000248_pt1 | contig 62376 bp, 51 predicted proteins | sample ArcticOcean_MG_C_11_FD_187433 | JGI IMG/M metagenome (GOLD analysis project Ga0209192, IMG submission 187433) | Marine microbial communities from western Arctic Ocean - ArcticOcean_MG_CB2_154 (SPAdes) (version 2) | ecosystem: Environmental > Aquatic > Marine > Oceanic | place: Arctic Ocean... | reverse complement strand
GGATAACTGCCAAGCTTGCTAGGTGCTAGGTGCTAGGTGCTAGGTGCTAGGTGCTAGGTGCTAGGTGCTAGGTGCTAGGTGCTAGGGCGCCGTGAGTTGTCTGCCATTCGTCTTGGAAAAGACTAAATACTGCCGTGTCACGAATATGCCCAGTCCATGTGATCCGATTCTTGCGCAGAATGCCGTCTTGTTTTGCGCCGAGTTTGAGCACTGCTTTTTGTGAGCGTTTGTTGCGCACATCCACACGGAATTCAATACGGCGATAACCGCAGGCAAAACTGTGCTCTATGAGTAAGCGCTTCATAGTCAGATTGAAACCTGTTCCCCTAACTTCGGGGCTGATATAAGTGCCGCCGATTTCCACCACGCCTTGTTGGTCTGGGTTGATATAACTGGTCATGCCGACGACTTTTTGTAAGCGGAGTGCGTCAATTTTGATGACCGCAAATACCGCGCGGTCTTGACCCTTACTCATGTCGGCGATGGCTTTGTCGAAGTGTTCGCCGAGCATTGAATTAGGGTAAATGTCCCATATCTCTTGGTCTTCAGCGCATGCTAGGCGTAATTCCTCATGATGCTTAGGTGCTAACGGCTCTAGCAATACCTGTGCGTTGCTGAGCTTTTTATTTAGGTTTTTGAGCATTTTGCCTTTCTATTGCGCGTCAGTTGTTCGGTGATTGTTTTTCGGAAAATTAGCCCCCAGGTATAGATGCCGGATATTCGGCATCTACAACGCAGACGAGCGACTAATTTTGTTGGCTGCTTTGATTAGTTACTTTTTGTTGAAGGCAGCAATGCGCGCCTGCATATCAGGCCCCACGCCTTCGCTTGCGTAAACTTCCCATTGCAGTCCGCCGTCTAACGATTTTCCGTCGGTCGTCTCGAGAAGCTTTTTGTTGGCTGAGTGAGTGAATGAAGAGTTCTCTACTATGGCTTTACACATAACAGCGACGTCTTGAATAAAGTTCTCGTTGTCTAAAACCACTTCCGCTAGTCCTACCCTTAATGCTTCTTCTGCCTTCAGTGTGGCACCTGTAAACATCATACGTTTGGCTGTGCTGACACCTACGCGGCGGGGCAGTCGTTGGCTCATGCCCCACACCGGGGTGAGTGCCCATTTGGCGTGAGTGTCGGCAAATCTTGCGGTAGTAGAAGCGACAATAAAGTCTGCGGCCAAAGCAACTTCTAAAGCACCTGTGTAACAGTGACCGTGAACAGCGGCGATGACGGGCTTAGGCATTAGTTCCATGAGCCGCAGGGTTTCTGAATGCCAACCTCGGGAAGGTACACGCTCGCCACCGGCGATATCAGCTAAATCGTGGCCGGCGGAAAAACATTTGCCTGCGCCGCTTAACACCACGCAACTCACCGAAGCATCTTTGCCAATATCAGCCACATGTTTGCGTAGTTCCTCGAACATGGAAACTGTTAGTGCGTTGAGTTTGTCTGGTCGGTTGAGAGTTAGGTATGCGACTTGATCGACATCTTCTCTAAGGACTAATGGGGTTTGTTCGGTCATTGGTGTTCCTTAAATGCTGTTTGGTAATGGATATCAGATAATGGATAACAGGTTGTGGATAGCGAAAAACTGGGCGGGCGGGGTTGTGCGTTGCTTGCCGGCTAATATCGCCCAGTGTCGGTTAGAGCAACGGGCAGCAGCGGACCCGGTACTGGGCCCGCGTTGGCGCGACATCTAGCTGTATCTAACTATATCTAACTATATCTAACTATATCTAGTCGAAGTCGCTGGCACTGTGCCGCTCAGTAACCCGTTCTTCTTCAGGGCCCCAAGGTCTGTTGACTCTGCGCCCGCGCTGGACAGCTGTGCGCTCTTCAATTTGCGTAGCCCATCTGGCGACGTTGGTGTAGCTCGCAACGTCAAGAAATTCTCGAGACTCGTAGATGTTGTTTAACACCAAATTGCCATACCAAGAATAGTTGGCCATGTCCGAAATGTTGTAGTCATCGCCGCACAGGTAGGTGCGTTCAGCGAGGTTACGGTCCAGTACGTCCAACTGGCGTTTTACCTCCATAGCAAATCTATTGATCGGGTATTCGTATTTTTCCGGAGCATAGGCATAAAAGTGACCGAAGCCACCGCCAAGATAAGGGGCGCTGCCCATTTGCCAGAATAACCACGACATACACTCAGCGCGCTGTGATGGCTCTGTGGGTAAGAATGCGCCAAATTTTTCAGCCAGGTAAACCATAATGGCCCCAGACTCAAATACTCTGGTGGTGGGGGATGTACTGTGATCTACCAACGCAGGGATTTTTGAGTTCGGGTTGGCTGCTACGAAGCCGCTGCTGAACTGATCGCCATTGCCGATATTGATAATAAAGGCATCGTACTCTGCGCCACTAAAACCTAGGGCTAGGAGTTCTTCAAGGAGGATGGTGACTTTAACGCCATTCGGCGTACCTAGGGAGTAGAGCTGAAGCGGGTGCTCACCTACTGGCAGTTCTTTGTCGTGAGTGGCGCCGGCTATTGGACGGTTGATATTGGCAAATTTGCCGCCGCTTGATTGGTCCCAAGTCCATACATTGGGGGGGACGTAGGTGTCTTGTGTGCTCATAGTGCTCTCCTTGTATTTCGAAGGTCTGAGTGTACGAGACTTTTTCAATATTCTTCTAGTTGAATTTGTAACTTGTTTATAGCAACGATTTTGCAACGAAGAAAATTTGCGCTTGGGATCTAGGCGCGGTGGGCGATGGGGTGCACAGATGGCTTAGAGAAAGCATCGCTGTGCCAGAATTCCGATAGCTCTAATGCCCTAGCTAAGCGCGCCGGATGCGTACTACTTTCATGATCTCAAAGTCCATGCCGGCAACTTCCTCTATTTCTGGGTAAAAGGTCACATTTACTCTAGCGCCCTTGAGGCTTTTGTAGGCTTTCTTGCGCACGTATTTAAACGGCACGTCGTAGCCTTCGAGCATGACCGTATTGTAAAACCACTCATCGCTCTCGCGCTGAATGTGGCTCGCAACTTTAGCCGTATCCAGCTGATTGAGTTGCTGGTGCTTTTTCAACATCTTGTTTAAGTCTGATTGCATAATCCACTCGCAATGTTCTAATTGATTGGAAAAGTTTTCTTGGCAATGACACGTGGACGATGATACACGAAAGCGCGACGTTTTTTTGTCGATAACCGTAGCAGTGAGTTTGCCTAATGTTGTGATAACCTTTGTTCACCGTTGGAGTGTCACCAAGTTATTGTTGCGACATAAAGCATAGTTCCATTGTGACCTAGAACTCTGGCGGCAGATTTTGACTATAGAATAATTGCGGGAGAAGACAGTATGGAAGCATGGATTATTGACGCGGCGCGTACCCCACGGGGTGTTGGCAAGCAAGGTAAAGGCGCACTTTGGGAGATGCATCCTCAGAAGTTGCTTTCAACGGTATTACGCTCTCTTGCAGAGAGAAATAACCTCAACACTGAAGAAATCGACGATGTCATCATTAGCTGCAGCAGTCAGGTGAAAAAGCAGAGTAATTGTATTGGTCGTATGTCAGCGTTAGACGCAGGATATTCCATTAAGGCGTCGGGTGTCACACTAGACCGTTTTTGTGGCGGTGGTATTTCTGCTGTCAACATGGCCGCTGCCAGCATTATGTCTGGTATGGAAGACTTGGTTGTTGCTGGTGGCGTTGAAATGATGTCGTACGTGGCAGCGGAAGGAATTCCAACGCCTTTAGACGCTCACAATGCGGATTTACGCGACCGCCATCCACAAACTAATGTGGGTATTGCCGCAGATATTATTGCTACTCAAGAAGGCTTTAGCCGTCTAGAGCTAGATGCATTTTCCGCCGAAAGCCAGCGCCGGGCTGGATTGGCTATGCAAGCCGGCGCTTTTGCCAAAAGTCTTATTCCGGTCTACCGCCCTGATGGTACGTTGGCCTTAGACAACGAAGAATTTCCTCGTCCTCAAACCACTATTGAAAGCTTGGCGAAGCTACAGCCTGTGTTCGGCAATTTCATGGACCTACCGTTTTACGATTCAGGTATGACTTTCCGTGAAATGGTGGCCAAGCATTGGCCAGGGCTAGATATAGAGCACGTGCATCATGCAGGCAGCTCTTCTGGCGTAGTAGATGGCGCTGGTGCACTCGTGTTGGCTTCTCCTGAGTATGCCAAGGCGCATGGTCTAAAGCCGCGGGCTAAGATCAAGGCAATGGCAAACATGGGTCACTCACCTGAGCATATTTTGAATGCTCCTGTCGATGCGGCGAAGAAAGTCTTAGGCAAAGCAAAAATGGCACTTAGTGACATTGATCTGTTTGAAGTAAACGAAGCGTTTGCAGTGGTTCCTGTTAAGTTTATGCGTGACCTTGGTGTTGATCACAATAAGGTTAACGTCAACGGTGGCGCTATTGCATTGGGCCACCCTATTGGCGCTACAGGTGCCATGCTAATTGGTACCGCGTTAGACGAGTTGGAACGCAGTGATAAGTCCACGGGCATGATAACTATGTGTGCAGCTGGCGGTATGGCGCCAGCTATTATCATAGAACGCATGTAATTCGTCAGTAAACGAGCCTTCTAACTATATGGGTGCCAATCGCGGTGCCCATGCTATTCCTTAGCGATTTTTCAGTGCCTTCATTCGATGTTCACTAACTTTTAGCCGACGCTAAAAGTTTTTCGAGCAACTCTAACACTTTAAATATACTTTTTTGAGCGGGTCAATGATTTTGCCGCTGACTTCTATTTCAGTTGGGCAGCGATATGTGGTTTAAGTGCGTGGCAGCAAAACGCAGCTATAGTTTTTTTGGCATTAAAAACTCATCTATTATCTCGTTCTGGAATAAAAGCGCTAACTTTGGGAAGGAAAGTAACGCAATGTAAATTTTTGGGAACCGAGTCGTAAATATTCTGGTTACATATGCTTCAGCCCTGGCGTATACAGTAAGTTCGCGGTTTAAAGCTTTAAAAGCTCTACCAATTGCTTGAGGTTGTTTCTTTGTTAAGGGGTGATTATGGGTGGCGAGTCAGAATGGAATGAGGGTTTTAAACACCTAAAAAAGTATGTTGCCATTAACAAAGACAGCAATGTACCAATAGCCTATATTTGTGACGATAAGTATAAGTTAGGAATATGGGTGTTGGCGCAGAAACGCAGCGGTATTCGTTTAGGTGAAAAGAAAGTAAAACTTTTGCGGCAACAAGGTTTGACCCTACAGTAAGTCGTTAGATGTCGCTCGTGTGAGGGTGTATATCAAAATGCTTAAAGCAGCTTTGTTTTTTTCAAATTAGCTGTCGAGGGCTGCTATCCAAATTCCTATGACCTCAAGTTTCGCTGTCTTGTTTTCGTCACAGCTCCTTTGCTACACCTCAAATATAATTGGGTGGTGATGGTAAATATTGCCGTTACTTTTACCTTAGATACTGCTGTTGATTCGAAGGCGCAAACTTTCATGGATGTGCTCTTTAGCAAAAGGGCCAGAAATCATAGTCAACACTCCTATTGGCAGAAACGCCTGAATAATCTTTAAACACTTCGAAAACCCTGCAGAAAATTTTCATGTCAGGTTTTTTGCTTATTTATTGAGTGCTCAAAACCTGGTCGCATGCATCCGCACAGGAGTTTTTTAGTGACCATGCCGCTGTAGCCTTTTTGTGCGCCAGAGACCTATAATATCATCGCTTTTTTGTTGCTTGGATATCTTTTTCCAAGCTATGGAGTAGGCCATTTCTATTGCCCAGAGTTATCAGTTCACTTACCAGACTGTTTTTCCGCAGTGTCGTAAGTCGTTTTTAGCTTTGTCTTCAGATTGGTAAATGTGTTGAGAGACTTAGGAGTTTAGTAATTGTGTCTAGTGAGAATGCTGCTTTAAATGAACTGGGTTTTGATCCTGTTGAGTTGAGAGAAAAATATCGAATTGAAAGAGACAAGCGCCTGCGCACCGATGGCAGCGAGCAATATCAAGAGGTGGTAGGGGATTTCTCTCACTATGTAGACGACCCCTATGTTGAGAAGGGCTTTACCAGAGCTGCACTAGAAGACCAAGTAGATGTCATTGTTATTGGTGGCGGTTTTGGTGGTTTGTTGTCCGGCGCTCGTTTGACTGAAGCCGGTGTTGGCAGTGTCCGTATCATTGAAAAGGGCGGCGACTTTGGTGGCACCTGGTATTGGAATAGATATCCTGGTGCAGCTTGTGATGTCGAATCCTATGTTTATTTGCCCCTCTGCGAAGAGTTGAACTTTGTTCCTAAAGAAAAATACACCCATGCGCCGGAAATTCTCGCTCACAGCAAAGCAATTGGCGAAAAATTTAACCTCTACGAACACGCTTGTTTTCAAACCGAGGCACAAGGTCTTGAGTGGGACGAGGTAACTAAGCTTTGGACGGTGAAAACCAATAGAGGCGATCGCATGCGCGCGCGTTATGTGGTTATGGCTAATGGTCCTTTGAATCGTCCTAAACTGCCCGGCATTGAAGGTATTAGTGACTATAAGGGCCATACATTTCACACCAGTCGTTGGGATTATAAATATACCGGTGGTGGTCCAGAAGGTAATTTGACTGGTCTTAAAGGCAAGAAGATTGGTGTGATCGGTACCGGTGCCACAGCTATTCAGTGTGTGCCTCACTTGGCTAAAGGCGCAGACGAGCTTTATGTTTTTCAGCGTACGCCTTCTTCTGTAGACGTTCGTGCTAATCGACCTACCGATCCAGAGTGGGCTGCAAATTTGCAGCCGGGTTGGCAGCAAGAACGCATGGACAACTTTAATACCCTGGTGTCTGGCGGGTTTGCAGACGTCGATATGGTTAACGATGGTTGGACTGAGATTATTCGTAATCTTGGCTCCATGGTTAATTTCAAAGGTGGTGCGCGTCTTTCACCCCAAGAAATTGCGCAGAAGATGGAGCTAGCAGATTTCCAGAAAATGGAGCAAGTACGCGCTAGGGCCGAAGAGTTAGTGAATGACCCCAATACGGCTGAATCACTGAAACCTTACTATCGCCAGTTTTGTAAACGTCCATGTTTTAACGATGAATATTTGGCGGCGTTTAACCTACCCGGCGTGCATTTAATTGATACCCAAGGTCAAGGAATTGACAGAATCACCGAGAATGGCATTGTCGCTAACGGCGTAGAAATTGAGTTGGACTGCATCGTTTTTGCGACCGGCTTTGAGGTGGGCACTGAATACACTCGACGCTCTGGTTACGATCTGATCGGCCGCGATGGGTTGAGCCTAAAAGATAAATGGCAGGACGGAATCGCCACCCTGCATGGCCTGCAAACCAGAGGCTTCCCTAACTGCTTCATTATCAGTAATGCACAGTCTGGATTTACCGTTAGTTTTCCGCACGCAATGAATGAACAGGCGAAACATGTCGCCTACATTATGAACCGTTGCAGTGAGGCGAAGGCGGACACTGTGGAAGTTACAGCGGAAGCCGAATCTGCCTGGGTGCAAGAAATTGTCACCTTGTCTCGGCTCAGTGAGAGTTTTCAGGCCAGTTGCACCCCCGGCTACTACAATAATGAAGGCAAACCGAATCCTAAGAGTGTGCAAAATGGGTCTTATGGCGCTGGGCCGGTGAAGTTCTTTAAGGTGCTGGATGCCTGGCGCGAAGAAGGTTCCATGCAGGGTTTAGAGCTCAAGTAGTTTTACCTGCACCAATCCTAGGTGTGCAAAAAAGGCCTAGAACTTGCGTTCTAAGCCTTTTTTTTGCGTGTGTTGTATATTCTATTTGCTGCCCTTGCCCCAAAATTGGGCATCAAACTTGCTACTTGCTCAGGGTGTTGCGCGTATTTTTTCTTGTTGCCAAGTTGTCTTTTGTCAATCATGGGAATACTTATACCAAGGAATAACATGACCATCGCAAAGAACCCAAGCCAAGCATAAAGTGAACCAAATCCAATATAGCCGGCTATAGCTAACGCTAACCAAAAGCCTATTTCGCCCAAATAATTTGGGTGTCGGCAGCAACTTCAAACGTCGTAATCTAGGACTTACAGCGAATTCTTGGATTTAAGCAAAATTCACTTAAGACATTGTCTGCTCGAAACTTGAGCCACAGTGCGCCAAGACCTATTGATAACCATATCATATCTGCGGGCATAAGCACTGGATCAATGTATGGTGTCGCGTCTGCCTAGCTGGCAAGTCACCAAAAGGGTAGGCAGTTGATAAACACCAGTAGCGTAGAAAATATTTGAATGCTGAAAAAACCCACAATTGGAAAAAATATTCCTGCCTTAGACTTTAAGTCAACGTGACGCCAATCGACATGCTTCAGTCCTTGCCAACCTCTGGCCCAATTATGCGTGAGGCGTAAAGACCACAACGCAGTAAGCAATCAAATGAGCACTAGTCTTGGATCAAATACGTTATAGCTGACCATCCAAAAAATCATCAGTAGTGGCGGCGCCACCGACCAATAAGCCGCGTAAAAACTGGAGTTTTGAAATGCACTCGAGAATAAGAAGATAATGATAGTCGCCGCGATATCCGTAAAGAGCGCTTGAATTAAAGGGCTGCTGGGTCGGTGCATAAATGACCACTACTGGTGCAGCGGTCAGTGTGCAAAGGTAGGCAGCGACAACCCAGCTAAACATCGAATAAAACTTATTGTCGGGGTTTTGCCCTTTTTTCGATTCATTACTTTGCATATAAGGTTACCCCTTTGACGTTTTCCATGGCGGGCTAGCCGTTGGAAAGTATCGCAGAGATTTGCTGCCACAAAAATCTTTGGGTTTTGGCGACGTTAGGTAGGTTTTATATAACCATATGTCTGGTTTCGCTTGGCTGCGAGCAATCATCATTCCATTTTATTGTCTTTTATTCTTCCGAGGCGTTGTTGCCTTGGGTTGTCCTAGCTAAAAGCATGCAAAAGCGTTACCCGAAGGGAAATATTGCCATCTTCAACCGCTGGCCCAAAGGTTACCTGGAGATCAACTGAATGACCGCTGGAAAAAATAGAGCTTGCTGGATAATAGTGATTTGCTTTTGCATCTTTGCGATAAGTGGTTGTCGTGTGCTGTCGCCAAATTTTGAGGCGCTCTATTTGGACGTTTTAGATGCTCATGAGAGTACTCAAATTCACCCCCCTGTGATCATTATTCCAGGCTTGCTGGGCAGTCGCCTTGTAGACACCAAAACTGGCAAAGAAGTTTGGCCAGGTTCCTTGTTCGACGTCGCCTTGGGGCGTTATCGAGATCTGGTTTTGGATTTTGATAACCAGTATCCCCAACATCAGAGCCTAGTTTCAGCGGGTATTGCTGAGAGTAAATTGGGCGTAGATTTTTATGGCGAGTTGCTGAGCGTCTTAGTGGATTACGCTGGCTACGAAAGAGTACTTTTAGGTGCGGGCCCGCCGCGCTCAGGTCAGCGGCGATTATATGTGTTCGATTATGACTGGCGTCAGGACAATGTACATACGGTGAAGAAGCTGCATGAATTTATTCGCGCCATTCGTACCGACTACGCTAATCCGGAACTTAAAGTTGATGTGATTGCGCACAGCATGGGGGGGTTGATGGCTCGATATTATTTGCGCTTCGGCGATAAGGATGTGCTGCAAGATAATGATTTGAAGGTTACTTGGGCCGGCGCAGAAGCTATTAACAAAATGATTTTGTTAGGTGCGCCTAATTTGGGTTCCGTGTCTGCTATGGAGGGGTTTATACGCGGTCAGATTGTTGGCTTAAGACGAATTCCTGAAGAAGTGGTCGCCACTATGCCCAGTACTTACCAGTTGTTTCCTCATCGCATTGTTGATTGGCTTTATGACACCTCCGGTGAGCGCTTAGATATTGATCAGTTCGATGCCTCAATCTGGCGTGAACTAGGCTGGAATATTTTTTCGCCAGCAGTGCGCGAAAGGGTAATTGAAAAAAATGGCGCAGATTACTATCAAAGACTAACTAAGCACTTTGCACACAATGCCGAACGAGCACGCCGATTTAGTTGGTCTCTTACTGTTTGCCCAAACTATGATGAGCGCAAAGGTGGTTGTACCGAGGCCTTAGATCCGCCTGTCAAGTTAGTTGTATTTGGTGGTAATTGCGCGGCCACGCCGTCGCGCTGGGTGGTTGAGAATGATCGCTCTGGTAATCGAGTGGTGCGGTTTAGCCCCAGGCAAATTCGCTCAAAGGTGCCCGGGGTGGACTACCAAGATCTTATGTATGATCCTGGGGACGGTACAGTTACTAAACCTTCATTGCTGGCGCGTGACGCTCTGTCGCCGCATACGCCGCGACATAAATTCTCATACTTTCCGCTGGCGTACAGTTTCCTACTTTGTGCAGAACATTCTTCTTTGACAGGTAATCGACATTTTCAAGCAAACTTATTGGACGTGCTACTTACAAGGGCCCGCCCATGGGAACTACATAAAGATCATACGTTAAGGTAGATTAGTCCAACCTCAGTGGGTTTTTGTTGAAGTTTTTTTGACCCATTGCTAAATCTGCTCGTTAACTTTTCGCGCTACTTTGGAGTGTTGTATGCCCGTCTTATTTTTAATTCGTTTTGCGCCCTTAATGGCAGCATTTGTTTTGCTCTTAGTGTTGGCTGCCTGTGAAGCGCCGACTCAAACCCAGTCCAAGATTCAGCCGGAAATTTTCGCTGACATGGTGCTACAAAACGGTGTGGTAGCTACGGTTGATGAGGCCATTGGCAACGTGCAGGCGCTGGCAGTTGCAGGACATGAAATCATTGCGGTGGGTAGTGATGAAGAAATCGGCGTATACATAAATGACGATACTCAGGTGATTGATTTAGCTGGGCGCTTCGCTATGCCCGGATTTATAGAAGGACACGGTCATTTTATGAGCCTTGGTCGCTCTAAACAAATCCTCGATCTGACAGATATCACCAACTGGGAACAAGCAGTCAGCCGAGTAGCGGCTGCGGTTGACAGCGCCGAGCCTGGTGAGTGGATTTTCGGTCGTGGTTGGCACCAAGATAAGTGGCAGCGCATTCCCCAGGGCGCGATAGATGGCGTGCCTTTGAATAACACCCTCAATTTAATATCGCCAAATAATCCAGTGCTGTTGGGACATGCTAGCGGCCATGCTGCTTTTGCGAATGACGCAGCGCTACAAGCCGCTGGTATTACTGATGCCACAGCAAACCCAGAGGGTGGGATAATTCTTCGCGCGGAGAATGGTCGTGCGACTGGTTTATTGCGTGAAACCGCCCAACGGTTGGTGGCTCGTGCTGGTGTTGAATATGAATCACGACGCAGTGTTGAAGAAGTGGAGCGGTTGAAACGCGAGCAAGTTTTTCTCGCCAGTTCAGAAGCCCTTGCTAATGGTGTGACTTCTTTCCAAGATGCAGGAGCTGACTTTGCGACTATAGACTTTTTTAAGCAGTTAGAAAGCGAAGGCGCGTTGCCCATCAGGTTATATGTCATGGTACGCGGCGAAAGTAATGCGCAAATGAAACAACTTCTGCCGTCCTATTTAATGCCTGCCGAAGAAAACGATTTTCTTACGGTTCGCTCTATTAAACGCCAGCTCGACGGCGCTCTAGGCGCTCACGGGGCATGGTTGTTAGAACCCTATATAGATCTGCCGAACACCTCGGGTTTGGTTCTGGAAACGCTGGAGGATATTCAGGAGACTGCTCGGCTGGCTGTTAAGTATGGTTACCAAGTGAATACCCACGCCATTGGCGACAGAGCCAATCGAGAAACTTTAGATTTATACGAACGTGCTTTTATTTCTGCGCAAAGCCAGACAGAGAGTCAGACAGAGAGTACGACAGAAAGTAACGGAAAAAGTACGGCACAGAAACCTGACCAAAATTTAGTCAAAGATTTACGCTGGCGTGTAGAGCACGCTCAGCATATAGATCCGATTGACGTACCTCGGTTTGGTGAGCTAGGTGTGATTGCTGCGATACAAGGCGTGCACTGTACGTCGGATGGTCCCTGGGTGCCGTCACGGTTAGGCGAAGAGCGAACAAAGCTGACTTCATACCCTTGGCGAGATTTAATCGATAGCGGCGCGGTTGTGGCAAATGGCACCGACGTGCCAGTGGAGGCCATTGATCCCATTGCGTCTTTTTATGCTTCTGTTTCGCGGATGACAAATAACGGTAAAAAATTTCATCCTCAGCAAGCTATGACCAGAACAGAAGCCTTGGCCAGCTACACCATAAATAATGCCTACGCGGCCTTTGAAGAAGATCATAAAGGGTCTCTGACGCCAGGTAAGCTAGCGGACATCGTGGTGCTATCGCAAAATATACTCAGTGTCTCTGAGGCGCAGATTCCTGACACCCAGGTAGATATGACCATTGTTGCGGGGCAGGTTCGCTTCCAGCGCTAAAAGCAGAATTTAGTTTCTAGGGTGTGATAGATCGGCATTGGCCGATCTTTTGTGTAACTTTGCTCTGCTCTTTTTAGTTCAGGGGTGACTTCATAATCAACATTTTGCTTATTTGCATATCGTCAATAGTATGCCCAATACCACCCACGCCTAAGCCAGAGTGGCGTAAACCCGCAAAGGGCATATTGTCCTGTCTAAACGCGGTATGGTCATTGAGCATTACTGCTGAGGCATCAATGTAATGATAAATCTTCATAGCTCTGTCTATGTCTTGGGCAAACACTGCAGCCTGAAATGCTACGTCTAATGCATTGGCGTGCTTTATCGCTTCAACTAGATCTAGGTATTCATAAATACATACAACCGGGCCAAAAATTTCTTCTCTGCTGACTTTGGCATCCTGTGGTGGATTTAACAGTACTGTTGGGGCATAGCAATTATTCGCTAAGATTTCGCCGCCACAAAGAAGTTGGGCGCCACCGGCAACCGCTGCTTGTACCCATTCGTCAATGCGCTGAGCTTCAGCTGGCCTAATCAAGGGGCCTACTTCAGTGCTTGCATTTAGCGGGTCGCCGACTGCTAACAGCTGGGCCTGCTTAGTCAACTCTTGAGCGAAATTTTGACTCAGAGCTTTATCCACAAAGACGCGTTGTACAGATACACAGACCTGGCCTGCATGGTAGAAGCCGCCTTTTAAAATCGCTGGGATGGCCTTGTTGAGGTCTGCACTGGCATCAATGATTACAGGTGCGACGCCGCCATGTTCTAAAGCGCAGCGGGTGCCTGGAGCCAATTTTGAGCGCAGCATCCAACCTACTTTGGCGCTGCCAATAAAGGTAAAGAACGCGACGCGCGGGTCGCATACTAACTGGGTCGCTAAAGCCAAAGAGTCTGGGATTGCAACTTGGGCCCAGGCGTCCGGCAGACCTGCTTGTCTGAGTAGTTGCACAAACTTTAGGCAAGATAGGGGCGTGTCGTCTGCGGGTTTGACGATTACTGGGCAACCAGCGGCGATAGCAGCGCCAACTTGGTGCACGATAAGGTTGAGCGGGTGATTAAATGCACTTACAGCAACGACTACACCGATAGGCTCTTTTTGGCTAAAGCCAATGCGCAAAGTATTTGGCTGGGGTTCTTGCAAGGGTACGACTTCGCCGCTTTGGGCGGAAATATGTTCTACACACATTTTGATGCCTGCAATGGCTCTAGTTACCTCAACAATAGAATCTGTCAGAGGTTTGCCGCCCTCCGCTGCGGCATTTTCTGCGAGGGCCTGAGCGTCATCTAGCATCAACCGAGCCGTGTTTTCTAATATCCGCACTCTTTCACTGACACTGAGCCACTGCATGCGGTTCCGGGCTATCCTCTGTGCTGCATCAAGGGCGGCTTCGATGTGCGTGCTGGTGCATTGTGCGGCTGTACCAATGACTTGTTGGCTAAAGGGCGAACTGACGGATAACTCACCACTGGGCGCTTGGGTACCTGCAAGCATTAGGGGGAAATGTTGACTGTTGCTGATGGTCATAGTTTGGTCCTTTAGGGAAAAGTATCTCTGCTGTATTTTGAAGTCTTGGCATTGGATATGAGTAGCTCTCCGGATATGGCGTACTGATCTAAGGTTAAGCGGTAGCGTGACGGTTATATTGGGAAGTGCTAAAGATTGGTTTATCGAGAATCTTTCCTGTCGATTCACTTTGTGAAAGACTCGCTATCTAATTTATAAAATGGAAATTTACATGTCGCAACCCACTGCATTAGACCTGCCTATGCTCGACCCGCTGCCCGAATCGACGCAAAAGTACTTTGATATATGTCAGGACAAATTGGGCATGGTGCCGAACGTTCTACAAGCCTATGCCTTTGATGTTGATAAACTCAACGCGTTTACCGGTTTCTACAACGATCTAATGTTAGCTGGCAGTGGTTTGAGCAAGCTCGAGCGGGAAATGATTGCCGTAGTGGTGTCCTCCATTAATCGCTGTTTTTATTGCCTCACCGCTCACGGCGAAGCAGTGCGAGCGCTTTCGGGTGACGCCAAACTTGGTGAGATGATGGTTATGAATTACAGAGTGGCTGAGCTAGATTCGCGTCAACGTGCAATGCTTGATTTTGCTGCGCAAATTACTGTTGAGAGTTACAAAGTTGAAGAAGCTGATCGTCAAGCTCTGCGCGATGTTGGTTTTACTGATCGTGATATTTGGGATATCGCCAATGTCGCAGCCTTCTTCAATATGACCAATCGAGTTGCCAGCGCAACGGATATGCGCCCGAATGACGAATATCACGGGCAACATCGCTAGGTATGTTTAACCGTAATGTTTGCGTACTGGCTGACAGTGCGCTGTGGCAGGTGCTTGTTGTGGCGCTAAGTGACTAAATGTCTGCCAGCAAAGGCGATCGCTGAGTAGTTGGGTTCGGCGATATTTTGCTCTACAAACTCTTGGCTCAGTGCTTGTTCAAGAAGGTCTAAATAACGGTGCCAACCTGCAAGCACAGTTAATGCCACCGCTAGTTTGCTTAGGTTATCTCTGAACACGAGAGAATCGGTAAACTTTAGTTGGCAGCCGTCAGCGGTTGCTTCAAGCCGAAATATAATACTGCCTAGCTGTAACAGATTGGGTGCTCGAAATGCTTCGATTTCGCCTTGGATATGCGGTGGCCCGGAGGGCTCTTCTTCGAACCATAATTCGTATTTACCTCCCAATTTAGGGGCAAATTTGAAACCCGGAGACCACCGCTGCAATTCTTTTTGGTTGGTGAGCACATTCCATAGGTTATCTCCTGTGGTTTTAAACGCACGCTGGAAATTAACTGTAATCGCTCCAGTATCTGCAAGTTCTAGCCAACCCTCGTTACCCGATATGTGCACTGAAAAATCCCTTTTCTCCACCATAGCATGACAGCAAAACTCACTAAAACAATGAATCGAACGGCTTCTAATTTATAAGGTAGCACTGGGTAAGTTCACCCGTTGATCGACCACCGGTAGGCATCATAGGTTGCTCGGTAGTCGCTCTGAGTTGGAAATCATCGCTCCAAAGAAGTGTTTTTCCGCCCGGGTATGACCTATATATTCGACTTCGTCAGAGAAAAAGCTACGTGCGGCCTGTTCTATGCTTAGTTTTTGCTGATCTGTTGCTTAATGCTTGCGAAATTTTAATTCACCAACCGTCATCGTTAATGCATATGTTTGTGCCAACAGGCTTGGAAATGAAACGAGTATGAAGAAAAGCAAAGTTGTCATTATTGGCGGTGGTTTTGGCGGTGGCTTTGCGGCTAAGTATTTACACAAATACGCCGCTGCAGAAATAGAAGTAGAACTGATTAGCCAGCGTAACTATTTTGTTTTTCAACCCCTGTTGCCCGAAATAGCTTCCGGCACACTAAATGCCCAAGACGCAGTGACCCCCCTGAGACTGATGTTGCCCCAGGTAAAGATTCGGCTAGCCGAAGTAAAAAGCATCGACTTTGCGCAAAAAGTAATCACTGTGCTTCAGGGACGTAAGACGGTTGTGGTTCAAGTACCTTACGATCATGTCGTTATCGCCACTGGCCAGGTTACGGACCTATCGATGTTTCCTGGCTTTACGCAACACAGCATGACCATGAACGATTTAGCCGACGCTCAACGGCTGCGCAATCATGTGATTCAGTGTTTGGAGTTGGCCGATATCACTCTAAATGCACAACTGAAAAAGGCAGCACTGACTTTTGTTGTTGCTGGTGGCGGCTTCTCTGGCGTCGAGACCATGGGTGAACTGGTGGAAATGATAAGACGCACGCTGCACCATTATCCCAATATTGCGCCGGAGGAGATTAAACCGATTCTTATCCAGCGCGGTGATCGATTGTTGCCTGAAATGCAGCCTGAGTTAAGCGAGTATGCTGTGCAATCTCTCATTCGTGCTGGTGTAGAGGTGCGGCTTAAAACCGGCATAAGTTCAGCTACGGCAATGTCATTGGCTACCCAAGACGGACAATCTATTCAATGCATGACCACCGTGACCACCATTGGCAACGGACCGTCTGGTTTTTTAAGGTCATTGGACTTGCAGCTTGTTAAAGGCAAAATCCCTGTTAACGCTAATCTAGAAGTCGTCGACTTAGACAATGTTTGGGCCTTGGGTGATGCCGCTTTGATACCCATGGAAGCAAATGGCAAGCTAACAGATCTATCTACCTATGCACCGCCTACTGCGCAATTTGCTGTGCGCGAGGCGCAATTTTTGGCTAAAAACATTCTTGCCAAAGTCACTGGTCAATCACTACAACATTTCCATTACCGTCCACTTGGGGCTCTTGCTTCATTGGGTAGTTATAGAGCTGTGGCAACAATTTTCGGTTTCTCTTTAACGGGTTTGTTGGCGTGGATTATGTGGCGCGGTTTATATATTGGCATGCTACCGGGATTTTCTACGCGGCTTCGGGTTGCCTTGAATTGGTTGTTTGACTACTTCATGCCAAGGACAATCGTACAGATGGCCCATGCAGAGTCTCCGGGTACCGACTACATCCATTACGCCAAGGGTGAAGTTGTATTTTTGCCCGGCGAAGTGATTCAGGGTTTTTATACCGTAGTTACGGGTAGCTTCGTGATGGAGGTGGTGGACGACTCTGGGCAGTGTTTGCTTAAGGAATATTTGCCCGGTGATCATTGGGGTGAACGTATCTTGCAAAAAGACATCGCTACAACCGGCAAGGTGGTGGCCAAAGAAGATGGTGTGGTATTAGTTTTAAAGAGCGAAGATTTCAAAAGGCTGTGCGCTGAATTTAAGCCCCTACAAGACTATTTCGCTAGTTTAGGCGAAGACAGATATTCATCGAATGCTCAATGATGGTCCAAGCGAGTGGCGCAGGTCGTTACGGCTGGTCGGGTCAACGCGTTGTGCTTAATTATGACAAAGGCCTGATAAAAGTTGGGAGCGACTTTAGCTGCATTTAAAAGGCCCGATTTTTTTGGAAATCAGCGAAAAACTTCTCTGACAGCGTAATAAATCTATATGATGCGCTGCTCCGGCAATAGCACCTTTTCACGTATTCAGCCCCACAGGAAAAACAATGACTGACGAATTTCGCAAGGCCGCCTTGGATTATCACGAGTATCCGCAGCCGGGTAAGGTAGCAATGAGTCTTACCACATCGGCATCATCTCAGTACGACTTGGCGCTGGCTTACAGTCCAGGTGTTGCTGAGCCGGTTCGCGCGATAGCGGAAGATCCGCAAAACGCCTACCGCTATACCGCGAAAGGAAATTTGGTTGCCGTGATCAGCGATGGTTCGGCGATTCTTGGGTTGGGCGATTTAGGACCCCTTGCCAGTAAACCAGTCATGGAAGGTAAGTCTTTGCTGTTTAAGCGCTTTGCTGGAATTGACTCTGTCGACATTGAGGTAGACGTCGCAACGCCGGAAGAGTTTATTGAAACCGTGGCGCGAATAGCCAATACATTTGGTGGTATAAACCTAGAAGATATTAAGGCACCGCAATGCTTTGCAATAGAACAGGAGCTAAAACAACGTTGCTCTATTCCGGTGTTTCACGATGACCAACATGGCACCGCCATTGTAACTGCTGCCGGTATGCTTAACGCGTTAGTGCTCACCGAACGTGATATCAAAGACACGCGCTTTGTTTGTATGGGTGCGGGAGCAGCAGCAATAACTTGTTGCAATTTGTTGCTGTCTTTAGGCGCGACAAAAGAAAATTTGCTAGTGGTAGACAGCCGAGGTGTTATTCATGCTCAGCGGCAAGGACTCACACCAACAAAGCAGGCTTTTGCTTTAGAGACCAATCACAGAACTCTGGAAGATGCGCTGGAAGGCGCCGATGTATTTTTGGGCCTCTCTGGTGCGAATTTATTATCGGCTGAAGGTCTTACGTCCATGGCTGAGAATCCCATAGTCTTTGCTTGTGCCAACCCAGACCCGGAGATTGCCCCCTCGTTAGCTCGCCAACTGCGGCCAGACGTTATTCTAGCAACAGGGCGTTCTGACTATGTGAACCAAGTAAATAATGTGCTGTGTTTTCCGTTTATTTTTCGCGGTGCGCTGGATGTTCGAGCGAGTGATATAAATCATGCAATGAAGGTGGCTGCTGTGAAAGCAATTGCAGCAATTGCTCACCAGCCGGTGTTGCAAGAAGTACTAGACGCTTATGGTTTGGAGTCACTGGCATTTGGCTCGGAATATATTATTCCCAAGCCTACTGATCCACGCCTACTCAGTGATGTGGCTGCGGCTGTTGCACAGGCGGCAATTGATAGCGGCGTCGCAGGGAAACCTTATCCTGAGCATTATCCTTTAACTTCAGTGCAGGATATTTTTCCAGCCGCTAACCGGTAGTTCTAAGTATGTAGTACCTCGCAGTTTGGCTATTTTGCTGCGAGGGGTTACTGCCCCTCACAAACAGAGCGATGAAACACATCATTTGCCAACGGCACTAGGCCTCGTTACCGGCGCTGACTATCCAAACAGCGGCCTCTAGATTTAAACCTTCACTGGTCATATGCGGCCGGAACATTTCTCTTACTGCATCCAAAGCTTTGTCTTTTTCCGCGCCTTCCAGTGTCGCCACGGCGTTGGCGGCTGGTCCTATTTGGGTCTGAAAGTACAAGGCATCATCTAAATTATCTGCTATGTGTAATGGGGTATTAAAAGACTCAATCTGCACGTTAGTGAAGCCCGCGTTAGTGAGTATAGAAAGTACGTGAGCAGGATCGGAGAATGCGAAGGGGCCGGGCGCGTGCGGATTGGGCGGTGTTGTAGCGGTCGGCATGAAGGGTTGTACAGCTTTACCAGCTAAAGACATCCATGGATTTTCACTGGGCGGTTGCCAGCACACAAAGACCATACGCCCGGTGGGTTTAAGTGCCTTGCGCAGATTTGTGAAGGCTTCTTCGGAGTCGGAAAAAAACATGACTCCAAAGCGTGAAAACAGTAAGTCGTATTGACCAGCAAAATCCGCTTCCGCAGCATCGGCTTGGGCAAAAGTAACATTGGGTAATGATTCAGCTCTAACCCGCGCATGGGCCAACATAGGCGCTGAAATGTCTAATCCGGTCACTGAACCGGTACTTTGGCTCTGCGCTAAAGCAATACTGGTATCTCCGCAGCCACAGCCAATATCTAGCGCAGATTCATGGGCGGCAAATGTTGCAGCAGCAAGTCCAGCTTCTGAAAGTGGCGCGAGCAAATGGTCCAAGTGCGCTTGTTGTGCAACCCATATGGCACCTGCTTTAGCGTTCCAGTATTTGATTTGCTCAGCATTGCTGCCATCGCTCTTATCACTGCTGTTGGTCATTGTGCACTCCTAGTGACTTTCACTGCCTATTGTGGGATCGACTAATATTTTTGCGTGTAATTCGGGGTTGGCTAAATCTTCGAAGGCCTGTGCTACACCGTCCAAGCCTACGGTATCGGTAATAAGTGGCGCTACGTCGACATGTCCTTCGGCAATACTGTGTAGTGTCTGCGCGAACTCTTCGGGTGTGTACGCCAGCACAAACTGTAAGTTGAGTTCTTTATTGATGCCGACCAAGGGCCTGATTTGATCAGATTCCATGCACACTCCGACGACCACTATGCGGCAGCCTTTTTTCGCTCCCGCCATAATTTGGTCAATGACTCCTGGTACACCCACGCATTCGAAAAACACACCTTCTCTGAAAGATTGGCCAGAGAATGGCTCTACAGGCATTGGGTTTCCGTTTACATCCTTTTGGGCTAACGCAGCCCATGTTTCATAAGGCGAGGTTTTGCTTGGATCTAGGATCTGATCTGCGCCCATAAGTTCAGCCAATTGTCTTCGTTTGACGCTGTAATCTACAGCGATTATGGGACCAATGCCCATCTGCTTCAGGGCGCTAATCACCGCTAACCCTACGGGGCCGCAACCGATGACTAAGGGTATTTCTGATTTGTTTAACCTAGCCATGCGCACAGCGTGCAAACCCACAGCCATGGGTTCTGTTAATGCGGCATGTTGGGTTGCTAGGCCGTTAGGTACAGCCAGTAGCATAGATACCGTGAGCACCATGTTCTGGGAGTAGCCGCCGGGTACCAAGTTGGAGTAACCCACAGTGGAAGGCTCGCCGTTATGCACTGTCATTGGAAAAGAACAAACACGGGTTCCTGCCTTGAAGTTGTGGTGGGTGCCTGGACCGTGCTCAAGGATTTCTGCACAAAATTCATGACCCATTACAATGTCTTTGCTCAAATCCATTGCAAATGAACCGCCTGTTTCTATGGAGGTTTGCACCATCTTATGGCCGTGTTTAAGAGCGTGTAAATCTGAGCCGCAAATCCCGCAAGCCAAAGTTTTGACAAGTACTTCACCTTCGCTAGGCACAGGAGTTGCCATCTCATCTACTATGATCTTAGCATTGCGCATAATGGCTGCTTTCATGGAATTTCCTTGTTTTATGTGGACGTATTAATACTTAATACTACCTCAGGGTTTGATCTTTTCGAGCAAATTTTACGCTGATGATTGGCCGCACTTTTAGCCAAGCCCAGCATAGCTTGCTAGCAGCGCTGATAAGGCATAAATTGACTTTAGCTTGAACCTGCTTTCATTAAAGTGCGGGCTTACTATTTAGACGCTATTCGACGTCGGAGAGATCAATAATGGTTCAGTTAGTTGCTGAGGAAATTCAAACTAAAGAAATATTGGCTTGGGAAGGTGTACATTTAATACATTTCTCGGATTCTGCATGCTCGCAAAAAGCACGTATTTTTTTGAACTTGAAAGGCATTTCTTGGATTTCTCACCCCCTTAATTTGGCCCAGCAAGACAACTATAAGCCCTGGTTTTTGGGTGTTAATCCAAGAGGTTTAGTACCTGTATTGGTGCATGACGGTGAAGTGCATATCGAAAGCAATGACATACTAGATTACCTAGATGAAGCCTTTTCCGAGTTGAAGTTAATTCCTGACGATGATCGCGAAGACATCCTCGCTGGCTTGGCTGAAGAAAATGAGCTGCACTTAGATTTGCGCTCGCTGACCTTGCGTTTTGTCGTGCCTGGATTTTTGGCCCGTAAACGTCCAGAGGCACTCAGTTTATATGAGCAATCTGAGAATATTATTAATGGTGAGACGGACGCGAGAAAAGATATAGAGTTGAGCTTTTGGCGCACTTATGCCGCTGAAGGTATTCCTGATCGTCGTGCTAATGAAGCGACGCAGAACTTTTTTGCGGCCTACGAACTGCTCGAGCAACGGCTAACCCATAATCGCTATTTGTCTGGCGGTAAAGTGACGTTGTTAGATGTCGCTTGGTTTATATATACCCATCGACTCTCCATGGCCGGGTATCCCTTTGCGAAGTTGCATCCAAAGGTAGCAATCTGGTACGCGCACTTGTTATTGAAACCCGAATTTGCCAGTGAGGTGCAGGTGTCAACATCGTTGAAAATGATTACCTCGGCAATGCAACTGATGCAGTTGATTACGGGTACAACCCTGAGTCACATAGCCGAGTTTTAGTTGCTCTGCCGGCTTTATGAGTTTTCCTGATTACTCGTTTGCCCGTGTTAGTGATTCACCCTAAAAAGCTCATCAAACTCCAGGTTGGTTGCTCTTGTGGCTAGGACTTTTTTCGTCGCTGCTTTGGTGGCCGAGCGCGTGTGGTTAACGAGAGCGATCTTGTAGCTGGGTCTAGAGATTAATCTATCCCAGTAAATGGCAAGGTTAGGGCGACCAGATTGCAATAGGTCTTCTAGCATCGTGACCTGCTTAAGTCGGTAGAGTAGAACCATCATTTCGATATCTATTTGCGAGAATGTTGCGCCAATTACCCAGCAGCCGCCGTGTGTTTTCAGTGAGCGTTCAGCCTCGTCAAGTTGGTCTTCAATGATCTCTTTCGCAGTTTCAAACGCTTCGGTTAGCACAGGGTTTTCGAGTATAGACAGCGTATTAAGCGCTCTCAGGGCCGGGCTGTTTAAAGGTTGGCGAAAAAACGGATTAAGTATGAATATTTTTAACAGCAACTTGGCCTTTAAGTGCTCCAAAAATGCGCCCATAACCGGCAGTGCTATGGTAAATAGCTCGTTACCACTGGCGCTGCCGGCCAGTGAGAAATCGTTCTCGTCACGGCCTGATAGTTTGTTCAGCCAGTATTCAAACCTAGTTTTCTCTTCATCAGTGGCGGGTAACAGTTTCGCCCCCTGTGCATGTTGGGCTACTAGGTAGCTGATTTGCTGCCGCGAATTATAGATTGCGCGGCCGTTGTGAAGCAGCAGTGGCAATTGAAAATTGGACAACCGCTTCATGAAATCGGTTGAAACACTATTTTTGATGTCAGTTGCTATGCGTACCTCATGGCTCTTATAGGCAATCTGCAACTCCGCTAGGCAAGTACGAATTCTTTGCGATGGGGCTTGTTCATTATGATAGAGCTCCCACTCGTGAGTATGCGGCAGAGTTTCGCCTTCTTTTGCTCCCGTAAGTATTTTGCGGATTCCTTGGTTTATTCTCTGAAGGCGTACAAATAACAGTAATGCTGCTAGCAATATTCCAATAACCGTTAATGCTACTATTTCAATCATATGCTGGTGCTCTTAGAAATTTTTCAGCTTCTGTTGAGCTGCTATTTCATTGTTATTATTGGTCCGGATTGCAGTAAAACTGCAGGTTTGGTTGCGCCCTTGAGATGCTGAGAATTAGCTATATGAATGTTCTGTTAGTGATTCACTCTAAGCATTTCGTCAAAACCTTTGTTGGTTTCTCTGGTTGCCAATATTTTTAGCCTGGCGGCTTTTATGTCGGGTCTCCTGTAGCTTAGGATTGCTTTCTTATAGCTTGGCCTAGGCTGCAAATTTTCCCAGTAGAGGCGAAGGTTCGGGCGGTGAGAATTCATGAGGTCCTCTAACATAGTCATTAAGTTAAGTCGGTCTAGTAACACCATTGTTTCGACATCTATTTGAGTAAATGTCTCTCCAGTAATACAGGGTCCTTTGTGTTTCACCAAGGAATATTCGATCTCATCGAGCTGGGCTTCAATCGTCTCTTTTGCTGTTTCGAATGCATCATTTAATTTTGGGTTTTCTAACACCGATAGTAACTTCAGTGTTCTTATGGCTGTAGCTCTAATGGGTTTTCGTGCAAAACGATTAAACAAGAATGTCTTTACCATCCTGCGATAACTTACTTGCTCTAAAGCTGCGGCCCACAGTGGTAAAGCAATGGTGAAAATTTCGTTGCCCGGCTTTAGCTGGAATTCATCATCATCTAAATCAGACGTTTTGCTTAACCATTCCTCAAGCCTCGATTTTTCGTCGGCCGCCGCAGGTATCATTTGGCCGTTTGCTGCTTGTTGGGCAATTAGATATTTCATTTGCTTTCGAGAATTGTAAAGGGCCCTGCCATTGTGAAGCAGCATTGGTAGCTGGTGGTTGGGTAACTCTTTCATGATGTGGGTTGGAATTGCATCGCGTGAGTCAGATTCCATTGTGATGTAATAGCTTTTATAGGGAATGTTTAGTTCCGCCAGGCCCACGCAGATTCTTTGCGATGGGGCTAATGCGTTGTGGTACAGCTCCCATTCGTGAGTATAGGGCAGGGCTGAAGTCGCATTTTCACTGGCAAGTATCGCTTGAATTCTTGGACGTCTCTTTTGTAAAAGAATTAGGACGAGTACGGTTAGTGATATTCCAGCAAGGAGTGGAATGATTATTGTCAACATAGTCTTTTTGCCCTAGAAATTTTATAGCTTCTGTTGAACCGCTATTTCGTTGTTATTATTTATCAATGTTGCGGTAAAGCTATAGTCTTATTTGCGCTTGCCCAATAATGCAAAGCAGTGATGAGCTCCATTAATTTCCTGTCAGTGATTCACTCTTAGTAGTTCATCAAATTCTTTATTGGTCGTCCTTGTTGCCAATATTTTCATAGTTGCGGCTTTGATATTTCTCCTGTCGAATTTTGTAAGGGCAGCGTTGTAACTGTGTCTTGCAGATAACCTCTGCCAATATAGACTTAGCTGAGGGCGTCGTGCATTCAATAGATCTTCCAACATAGTCAGTGACCTAAGGCGATCCAGCAGCACCATCATTTCTATGTCAATCTGAGAGAAAGTTTCTCCGATGAGCCAACTTTCCCCGTGTTCGACCAAGCTGTTTTCAGCTTCGTCGAGGTAATTCTCCATGGACTCTTTGGCCTGTTCGAATAAGTCCATGAATTTTGGGTTTGCTGTGATGCTGGCGAAATTGCGAAATTGTAGAGCTGGAGTGAGGAGAGGTCTTCGCATAAATCGGTTCCGCCAAAAACTTTTTATCACCATTAGGTTATTTGCCTCCGCTATAAGCGCGCTGAATAACGGCAATGAAATGGCATAGAGTGCGTTGCCGGTAGACCCTAGACTGGGTAAGAGCACCGTTTGATCAAAACGTGATGTTAGCTCTAGCCAACTTTCCAGCCGCTGGTTTTCATTTTCTTTTGCAGGGAGCAATCGTTGTGCGCATATTGGCTGATCGATCATGTATTCGATCTGTTGCTTGTAACCGAAGATTAGTCGATCTTTATGGCGGAGAATCGGCAGACGGTTGTTGGGAATTGCCGCCAAAACATCTTTTGGGATGTTCTTGATTGTTTTAGGGTTCATCATATCTATGGGGTGGTTCGTGTAAGATATTCCTAGTTCTTCCAAACAGACTCGGACTTTTCTTGAATTTGCGGCGAAGTCGTTGTTGTAGAGCTCCCACTCTTGAGCATGATATCTCGGTACCAACGCGTATGCGCTAGTTAGTACATCGGGAATTCTCGCCCCCCTCAAACTAAAAAATTTGCGGTAGATTAATGCTGTTATTAAAATTCCAGTAACGGCTAAGGTGGATATATAAAGCATATAGAGTAGCTCATAGAAATTTCACGGCCTCTGTTGAGCCACTATTTCCTTTTTATTGTTGATCTGTTGTAGAGCAAAGTTATTTATTCTTTGCGGCCACTTGACTGTAAAAACAATACGGACATTAAGCAATATTTTAATGGTAATGGTTTAGCCGAATGCGGGGTGTGCTTTAGGCAGGTAAAGCAGGCCTCAAATAAAGCTTGCTGAAAGTCTTAATGGTGTAGGGGGTGAGAGAAGCCCAACACGAAGGGTTGGGCTCTATTTGTTGGCATTGTTTGCGATCAGCGCTTGTGCTCGCAATTGGCTGGCGTAAGTTTGGCGGCTAACCAGCGTTAGGTACTAACCAAATAGCAGACGACCATGCCCTTTCTTGAATGGTCGCTTGCAAATCTGAGCGTGGGGTTGCACCAGCTTTGATCGCATCCCAAGTTGACCATCGACAAGTTGGGTTCTCGAGCACGCGGACATAGTAAAACGCCCTGTGCTCTGGATCGAATTCTGGATCCCGCCAGTTAGCTTTAAGCTCTGCTGCGCCCAAATTGCTGCTTATGGCGCAGTTGTTTAGATCTACTTGGGCGCCGTTGTCCGGGCAACGATGAGTAGCTGCATCCACCAAGCCGCCGTCGGAACAGGCAACATCGTAAACCTGCTCGTTGTGTTCGCCGTCCACTGTCCAACCTTTTACGATCTGTAAGCGTTGCAGCGGCGCTGAATTTGGGTCTTGGGAGGCGTGGGCTAACAGCGTTGGCGCTTGGTCACGGTTGGCTAATAGTTCTGAGCCCATGCTCACGCCGTTGGCGTAGGCTGCGGCTACTTCATTTGTGTCATTGAGGGTGTTGCCGCCGAAATCATAACCGGCGAATAACCGAACCTTCATTCTGGGCCCAGATGTCGCAAAAGTTTCTTTGCGCCTAAATGCGCGATAAATCGCATCCCGTGTGTTTTCCTCTGCCCAGACCCCAGTAAGACCAGATGCCCCCCAAGTTTCATATGCGCCGGTAGCATATTGTTTGCCGCCAATTTGTTTAATTTCAACGCGACCAGCGGCTTTGATGATTTCAGCATCGCCTGCGGTCAGCGGCTGAGATCCACGGCGACTGCCGTCTGCGTCTAACAAGCCCACTTTGGAGAAGTAGTTTTCTTCATCTAGTGATGCAGCCCCTGTATGGGTGTCGGATGCGCCGACAAAGCCAAATTGATAGGCATTGGTTAAACCTTGGTCGGCCAAGGTCATGCCGTTTAGTAGCGCTTGTCGTGCGTAAGAGCCCTCTGGTTGGCTGGCTATGGTGGTGGCAACTCTATACGGCATTATTTCAAAGTTCGCCCACTCGTCATTTTGTGAGAGCAGTGGGTGTGTCTCTGACGTGCCTTTGACCTGAGTTATTTCGACCAGGGGTTCGTTGCGAATTCTGCGTTGGGCATAAGTTTCATCAATTGGGTTGCGGGCCCAGTCAACCATTTGAAACATTGCGCCGTTTGAACCGTTGGAGTTGTGGGGGATGGCGAGTGTTTCTATGCCTTGCGCTCTGAGGCCGTCCATCCAATCCCACAGGCCCTCTGGATTTTGGCTATGAAAGCGCGAGAAGGGCAGTGCAGGTAGTTTATCTGAATCTCTGAAAATGACGTTACGGTGCAGATTGCCGCGCCCGTCTGTAGACGAGGTGTATTCATAGGCAACGAAGGTTGTAAATTCCCCTGGGCGATTGTTCGCTTGGGCTGCTTGGACAATGTCCGCCCAGGCGTCTTTGGCAATTTTATTCACAATGGCCACGTCTGTGTCACCACTGGCAATTCTATTTAGAGTATCTGGGAGAAAAGTGCTAAAGGCTTTCACACGCTGAGGCAGGCTTGCAAGGTTCAGATTATCTGGCGTATTGATGTTATGCAGATCTTGTACGTGAGGTTCTTTAGAAAACTCGGTGGTGGTATTGGCCGCGGCTTTGACTGCGCCTAAAAACATGGCGTGGTCTGTAACGGCATAAAAATCTAACGGCTGGCCCAGTTGTACTTGGAAACCTGCTGGGTGGGCGATGGCTTCGCCTTGAGCGTATCTATAGGCGTCATAGGGCGTGGCTACAGTGCCAAAAGCGTAGGCATCAAACGAGTAGTCTGTGTGTACGTGCAGATCGCCAAAATAGGCGTCGCGGTAAGCGTTGGCTTGAGGTTCTGCGATAATGGTGTCTTTGGGCATGACAAGGCTGGGCGCGTTAAATCTGGGCGCTACCACTGCTGTTTCGTTATGGGTGTCTGCTGTAGTCGGTTTTATGTCTTTTGGGCTAGAGCAGGCAACTAATAATGTTGTTAAAACAATTATGCTGGCGGCTGTTAGCAGGCGGTATAAATTTTTCATCTGTAATTTCCCCTTTTTTTGATCCCCAGCCATAAATTACACCATTGGCAATTGCAGTGCATGGATTGAATTGAAGCAATGGCGCAACCAGGTAAACACCGAACCTTGGTAATTTGCAGTGAAAATTGCCAGTTTCTGAAAAAAATATTAGCAAAAAAAAGCCCGCCAAAAGGCAGGCTTCAGTGCTTGGCTCCATTTTTAGTGCGCGCCAAACCTATAGGTCACATCCACTCCGTAGTAGCGTGGGTAGAGGGGTTCTGCAACAAGACGGAAGTCTCTTGCCTCTGTTGGTGTATCTAGGCCTCTGGCATAAACCTGATCGGTGACATTGTCTACAAAGCCCTTCACGGTCCAGTTCTCAGACGAATCACGCCATATTAGCGACAAATCTATGCGAGTCCGCTCTGGCACTTCGTCCAGTGTCCGCTCTACACCCGAGGAATAGTAGGAGCCCGTGTAGGCATATACGGCTCCAGCCGTTAAGGAGCTTTCACTGAATTGCCATTCGTAGGAGGCCCAGATTGTCGCCTTCCACTCAGGAATACGTTTCAGTGCATTGCCGTTGTAGTTGCGTATCAAAAAGTTATCTGCACCCGGGTTTGCGGTATCAAAACTGAAGTCGCTGAAAATACTTGTTGGGTAAGCTGGGTTGTCATCTTCTAAAACAAAGAGATCGGAATCGTATTCCGCCTTTGTGTAGCTGGCGTTACCACCGATTGTTAGTGCATCGCTGGCTAGCCAAGTGACTTCTACTTCTAAGCCGGAATTTATAGCGGAATCGGCGTTAATCACCTGATCTAGAGCTGTATTAGTTTGGCCGTTGAAAATCTCGATTCGATCCTGATAGTCCGAATAATCGTAGATGTACGCTGAAGCGTTAACTTGTAGTTGTCCATCTAACAAAGTGCCCTTGTAGCCCAGTTCGTAAGCAACCACTTCTTCTTGGTCATAAGTTAGCAGTTCGCCCACGGCGCGCGAGTCACCAATACCCAAGGAGTATCCGCCTGCTCTATAGCCTGTAGTTACAGATCCGTAGATCAATGTATCTTCGCTGGGTGTCCAATCTAGGTTCACTCGGAACGACACGTCGCCCCAGTCATCTTCATCAGCAGCTTGGTCAGCAAAAGAAAATGGAATACCTTGCAGCAATAATGGCGTAGCGCAATTACTGCTGCCAAGTGCACATGTTGGGGATATCGGATTTGTTGGGTCGAAGGTGGGTGTGGCTGCGCCAGCGAAGATATTGGCAATGGCCAGAGGCGTGAGGCCCAGGGCACTGCAGTCAGTGCCGAAAGCAGCGTTACATTGGCCAATTAAGGCTGGGCCCAAGCCGGCGAAATTGCCGGAGCTGCTTATGTCGCCTTCGAAGTAGCCTGTGCGATTTTCAGAAGCGCTTTTGTCGTCCTTGGCCCAGCGCACACCTACGGTCAATGCCCAATTTTCATCAAACGTGTAGGTGCCCTGGGTATAAGCTGCTAGGGCTTTTGTAACCACATTATTGAAATATTCGTATGAAGCGCCGCCGGGGTCTCCCTGCCATACGCCAAATCCACCAGTACTGCCCAGTCTTTGATGTTCAGGATTGGCGCCGCTGGCTAAAGCAAAGCCGAGTAGATTGCCATAGTTATAGGGTGTTACGAAACGCTCGTTGTCTCTGAACGCAAAGTTTTGTAGACGATCTGAATTGAAAGCATAGAGGCCACTGGTCATTTCTAGGCGTTCGCCAATCTGCCACAACAACTGTAGTTCGTGAGACGAGGTTTCAACAGCCTCAAGTACTGTTTGCCGAGGTTGTGAAAATGCTGCGTCTGTATAGTCGTAATCAATGTCAAAGGTATAATCGAAATCCTGCCAGCCACCTAGGTACTTAAGTGAAACAGTGTCGCTGATGTCCCAGTTTAAATCGAACTGTACACCTTGCTGAACAAATTCTTCATCGTTTGCATTATTGGTGGCGATTGAGTTGTCTAAATCATTCAAGTCGCGATTGAGGGTTAAACCAGTGGCACCAAATGCAGGGTTAGGTGCATTGGATGCTGCAAAGTCAACACCGGGTCGTACGGGTAGACCAAAGCTTTGCACCCCTGTTACAGGGTGAGAAAAGATGTATTCTCCCGGAGTTGAGCCGTCCGTGAGTCTTAATCCACGAGCGAAACTGCTTGTGCCGCGAACACCTCGTTGTCCAGCAATACCATCTGCTACAACCAAGTTTTGGCCAATAACTCTGTCCGATTGTCTATCATTCCAGCGTACGTTCATCTGCCAATTTTCAGCAATGTTCCATTCCACGGCAAAGGAGATGTTTTGGTCGTCGATGGTATTAATTTCTTCAGAACCGTTCTGACCGTCAATAGACCCATCTCTGTCACGTTTTACGCCAACCAATCGATAAGCCAATTTATCTTCGACTATAGGACCGGAAAGCACGCCGTAGTATTCTTGTGAACCAAAGTTACCAGCGGCCACTCTAAACTCGCCCTCAAATTCGTTGCTGGGTTTATTGGTAATGTAGTTAAGCGCGCCGCCAATGGAGTTGCGTCCATAAAGGGTGCCTTGCGGACCACGTAGTACTTCCACACGTTCAACGTCGTAGAGCCCGTTTTCTGATGAAGCAATACCAAAATCTTCGGAATAAATGCCGTTGTAGTAAGTGGCTACACCAGGATCACCGCCTAAGGATCGGAAATTTCGTCCCACGCCGCGGATGCGAATATCGTAGTTGTCTCGGGTGGTTGCAGGGATAAAGTTAACCAACTCATCTGCGCCTTGGATGCCAAAGTCTTCTAGTTGAGACTGTCCAAAGGCCGTAATGGAAATAGAAGTATCTGATACGGTCGATTCGCGTTTTTCAGCGGTAACCAAAACTTCTTCAATGACTCGACCCTCAGCGTGTAATTGTTGGGTGGTTAATGCTGTTGTTGCTAGGATTGCAGTAGTGGCAATCGCCATCCATTTGTCTTTAAAAACCATTTCTTTCCTCGCTCACAATTGTGGATGCAAATTTACGTTTTTGCTTCACGAAAATTTTTAACTGAAGAACTGCCCCGACTCTTTTGGTGCAAAGATGGAGCAGCTTCAGAGATTGACTGGGAGTCTTTGCGTGTTCTGCTGAAAAGTACGCTCAGAGAAAGTTAAGCGTAGCGAATGGGCGATGAGCGGTAGTTTTTCGCGAGATAAGTGTGCGGTTTTGGCAATATTGTCTCCGGGAATTTCTTCACGGTACTTAGGTCAAAGGTGTCAGTGGTTTGATGTATTATGGTTATTCACCCATATTCGTTGCCTCTATAGGTTTTAAACCCATTATTCGCCTAAGTTTGCCTTGTTTTACATCGTGGGAGTGGCAGATTTGTTGTTAATAAGCCACCATTAGCGCCGGCGAGACAGCTGTTTTTGTGGCCGCCCGTCAGGTTGCGAGATTCCCCCCCGTAGCTGGATTTGTTTTGCCCTATCAGCTGCTTTTTTCTGATCCTTATTGAGGCGCTTTTCTTTCCTCATAGGTATCAATATGATGTCGCCTTTCGGGGACGAGTTTTTATGCCTTAACGGCTGTTTTTATTTGGATATATCGATGAGTGACTATACGAAGATCTTGCTAGAAGAAGATGAGATGCCCACACAGTGGTACAACATCGTGGCAGACCTGCCAGAACCACCGCCGCCGCCTTTGCACCCAGGCACCCATCAACCTGCCACTGCGGAAGATTTTGCGCCGCTGTTTCCCAAGGCATTGATTGCTCAAGAAATGTCTACAGAGCGGTATATTGATATCCCCGGCGAAGTACTGGACGTGTATCGCTTATGGCGACCTAGCCCTCTGTTTCGGGCGCGTAGATTAGAGAAGTTACTCGATACACCGGCGAAGATATTTTATAAGTACGAAGGCGTAAGCCCTGCAGGTTCGCACAAGCCGAATACTGCGGTACCTCAGGTTTGGTACAACGCCCAAGAAGGCGTACGTAAACTAACCACAGAAACCGGAGCCGGCCAATGGGGAAGCTCTTTGGCTTTTGCTTGCGCGCAGTTTGGTTTGGAATGTGAAATTTGGCAGGTTGCAGCCTCTTACTTGGCTAAACCTTATCGTCGCACCATGATGGAAATCTGGGGTGGCAAAGTGCATCCGAGTCCTTCCACAGTTACGGAATTTGGTCGCTCTTTACTGGCCCAAGATCCGGATCACCCTGGATCTCTTGGTATCGCCATTTCCGAGGCGGTCAGCGAGGCGGTGAAAGATCCAACCATTCGTTATGCCTTGGGCAGTGTTTTAAATCACGTACTTTTGCACCAAACCATTATTGGCGAAGAAGCTTTGCTGCAATTAGCTAAAGTAGGCGAAACGCCAGATGTATTGGTGGGCTGTACAGGTGGTGGTTCTAACTTTGGTGGCCTAGCTTTTCCTTTTCTGCGTGAGAAAATGGCCGGCAAGATGAATCCTACGATCCGCTGCGTTGAACCCACAGCTTGCCCGACCCTAACAAAAGGTGAGTATCGATATGACTTTGGCGACACAGCTGGGTTGACGCCGCTTATGAAGATGCACACTTTGGGCCACGGATTTATTCCAGAGGCAATTCATGCGGGTGGTCTTAGATACCACGGTATGGCGCCATTGGTGTCCCATATCTATGAATTGGGCTTAGTTGAAGCGATTTCCATTCCTCAGACTGAGTGTTTTGCTAGTGCGTTACAGTTTGCTCGTTCAGAGGGCATTGTTCCTGCGCCGGAGCCTACTCATGCCTTAGCTGCAGCCATTCGCGAAGCATTGGCTTGTAAAGAATCAGGGGAAGAGAAAGTAATTCTCACTGCACTTTGTGGCCATGGTCATCTTGACCTAGCCTCTTACGATAAGTACATGAATGGCGAAATGCACGACTTAGACCTGTCTGATGCACAGATTGCTGAAGCCATGAGAAGTGTGCCAGTTATTGCATAGTTAGAAAAAGTTAGAAAAAGTTAGAAAGCGTTGTTGGGCAATTGGCAAAATCAGCGAGACGACCAGCTTCTTAATTAGGTGACGTAGTTAGGTGAAATAGTTAGGTGAAATAGTTGGCTAAAGCAGTCGTACGAAGTTGTCGCATGAAATTTTGTTAAATGCCTGCGGGTTTGGCCAAGTTAGGCTCGCGAAATAAGATCTTATACGCGGTAATACAGATAGAAAAATAGAAAGGGAATGCCTTGTGAAAATGAATAAAAGCGGCTTTGCGGTTGCCATAGCTTTGGTCTCATCGGTTGCGGCTAATGTCGCCTTAGCGGACGAAACGCCGGAGCGTAGTTCTGGTTTTAATGCGGTGATTGAAGAAGTGGTAGTGACCGCTCGTCGTCGCGAAGAAGGGTTGCAGGATGCACCGATTGCCATTTCTGCATATACCGGTGATGCCCTAGATTACCGTGGTATTACCACGTTAGACGAAATTTCTCGTTTTGTGCCAAGTTTAACTTTGGAAAATAACCCGAGTTTTGGTGGCGCGTCTAATTCTGCGGCAATCTATTTGCGTGGCGTTGGGCAAAAAGAATTTTTGCCAACCACAGAGCCTGGTGTCGGGCTATATGTTGACGGGGTCTACATTGCTCGCTCTGTTGGCGCGATTTTAGACTTGGTTGATATTGAGCGTTTAGAAGTACTGCGTGGCCCACAAGGCACTCTGTTTGGGCGCAACACAATTGGCGGCGCTATATCAGTTACCACCATCAAACCTGAAGTAGGTGGTGAGCGTACGGGTAGCTTGGCCTACAGTGCTGGTACTGACAAGTTGTCTAACTTTAAAGCGTCGCTGGAAACGCCTTTTGGCGAGACCGTAGCAGCGCGCTTAACGCTAGCCAACTTTACCCAAGATGGCTATGTGACTCGGACTGATGGTATTGATTTAGGTAACGACGACACAAAAGCCGCGCGACTTGCTGTGAACTGGGAGCCTTCAGAAGCTTTCTCGGCACAGTTAAATGTAGACGCTTCGAAAGACCGCGAACACGGTCCTGCGATGGAGTTAATAGGCATTGATTTCACCGATTTGAGTCAGCTCAATGGTGTTGTATTAGCTCCACCTCCGCCGATGGCCTTTATTCATAACGTCACCACGGCGGCATTAGCGCCGGGACAACCTTGCGCCGTAACTGATGCCGCTGGTGTTGGTGTGACATCTAATCCAGCTAGCGCCAATTGCTACGACAGTCGTTACGTTGGCAAAGACGGTACTGACGAAGGTACAGCGCCTGCATTCTCAGAAAACGATACGTTCGGTGCCTCCGTTACCTTGAACTACGATATAAACGAAGTACTATCATTGAAATCAATTTCAGCTGTGCGTCAGCTGGATGCTGAATTTGCTCGTGATGGCGATCACTCTCCTCATCGTATATCCCAGTTTTCTGATGTCCTTGAACAAGATCAGGTTACGCAAGAAATTCAACTTGTCGGCAGCCACGATAAAATGCAGTGGGTTACTGGTCTGTACTATTTTTCTGAAGACGGCACAAATACGAATATCTTAGATTTCACGGTTTCTAATTTCCGTTCAGGTGGCGACTTTGATAACGAAGCTTGGGCCGCATTTGCGCAACTGACTTATGATGTCACTCCTGAATTTCACGTCACCTTAGGCGGTAGATATACCGACGAGCAAAAGTCTTTCACGCCGGACCAAATTATATTCCAAAACTATTACGCTGGAATTAGTCGGCAGGTTCCTGCGGGCAACCCGTTAGCGGCTTTGGACGCGCCATTTTTGCAATCTGGTGAGCGCATTCTACCGCTGCTAGAAAAGAAAATTGATATCTCTGAGTTCACCCCAATGGTGAATCTGTCTTATGACCTGTCGGATGACTTACTCATCTACTACAATTATTCCGAAGGTTTTAAATCTGGTGGGTTTACCCAACGAGTTTTTCCACCCGTTGTTGCAGGCTTCACAGCGCCAGCCGGCACAGCTGATTTAGATCTGATCCCTACCTACGACCCAGAATTTGCAGAAGTAAACGAGGTTGGTTTTAAGGCAACTTTTAATGACGGCAAAGTACGCATTAATGGAGCGCTCTTTAGTACTGACTATAAAGAGTTGCAGGTTCAAGTATTTAACAGCGTTGCACCGGTAACACGTAACCTTGGGTTTGCAACCATTGAGGGTTTAGAGCTGGAGGCCTTGCTTTCTCCTGGTGCGGGCTGGTTAGTAGAAAGTAGCTTTGCTTATCTTGACGCCAACTATCAGCAAATAGATACCAATATCACATTGATCAGTGATGCCTTCGAATTTGAACGTGTACCCGAATTTGCAGCTAGCCTTGGTCTTTCTAAAGAAACACAGTTTGGCGATAGAGGTACAGTGATTGTGCGCGCCGACTGGAGTTATCGTTCTAACACCTTTAATGATGCATTTAATACACCGATACTAGAGACGGATTCGGTGCAGCTTATAGATGCCAGCGTGCGTTGGATAAGCGCTGATGATGATTGGTTGTTAACTTTGTCTGGACGTAACCTTACTGACGACGATTATCTCATCAGTGGTGTCTATGGTACTGCTTTTCAATCCTTCGAAGGTTTGTTTGACCGCGGCAGAGAATGGCGCATAGAACTTAGACGCGATTTTAATTAGGGGTTAAGTTCTCGGGTTAAGTTCTCGGGTTAAGTTTTAGGACTTATTTTCTAGGACTATGTATTAGGACTATGTATTAGGACTATGCCATAGGACTAGGCTTTAGCACTGAACCTCAAGGCTAAACTTTATGACGGCGCCGTAAGGCGCCAAAATTTTCGGTAAAGGAAAGGAAATGGCTAGAGTTAAAATTGCTAAACCAGATCAAGTTGATGATCCTGCGGTGCAGGGAATCTTCGACTGGGTCACGCAAATGGAAGGCAGTGTCCCTAACCATTTTTTTGTCGAACTGAATTTTCCTGAATTTTTCACCGCTAAACTCGGCGCGACCAAAGTGCTGTGGGAAGCGGGTGAGCTTGAAATGGCAGAAATTCAGCACATTGGTATTTTGGTTTCTCAGCGCAATGGTTGCGCCTATTGCACAGCAGCATTTTGCACTATTCTCAATCATGGGCTGGGTGAGTCAGAAGATTTGGTCAGTGAACTTTTGCAGAAGGGTACCGACAGCGTCAGCAATAAACGCTTGAAGCAAATATTAGACTATGCGCTCAAGGTCAATGACGAACCGGCAGCTGTAACGGATGCTGATATAGAGGGTTTACGCAGTGTGGGTTTAACGGACAAGGGAATTGTTCAGGTGACACATATTGTTAGCGATTTTGGTGCTTATAATCGCCTGAATTTGGCTCTACAGACCGACTATGATTACCAAGATCTTTGGCAGAATCTTGCTTTCCCTAAGAAATAGCTTCCCCAAAAACTAGCTCCCCTCAAGAATAACTTTTCCGAAAAATTCGTTTCGGAAAAGACCTCTGCAAAAAACTCCTTTCTAAAGCTCTTTTCTAAAGCCTTTTTCTAAAGGCCTTTTCCTAAAGGCCCTTTATAGAGCATTTGCCCAAATAACTAGAAAACCGCTGCAAGGCTAACGCTAAGTCGAGAGCACTTAAAGTGCTCGTGGATCGGACTATCGACGTCTATTTATGTACGCGCATCAACCCTTCCTGGGTAGTAGATGCCACTAACTCTCCTGCTTGATTATAAATTAGACCTCTATTAAAGCCTCTGGCACCACTGGCAGTTGGGCTGTCTTGGTCATACAGGAGCCATTCATCGGCTCTAAAAGGGCGGTGGAACCACATAGCATGGTCTAGGCTTGCGACTTGTACGTTGTCTTGCATAAAGCTCACGCCGTGTGGGCGTGCGGCGGTATCTAGTAGGGACCAATCAGAAAGGTAGGCAAGTACACATTGATGTAAGCGAGGGTCATCCGGTAACTTTTGACCACTCTTCATCCAGCAACGTTGAATTGGTTCAGCAGGCTTTGGGTTAAGCAGGTCTGTAGGTTCTACATGCTTCATTTGTATGGCAGATGAACCGGTAAAAGATTCCTGAAATTCTGCGGGCCATGCTTGTGCCTGCTCTCTGCGCAGCTCGTCTTCGTCCTTTAGATCTTCCGGCTTAGGGGTAGAAGGCATTGGAAATTGATGAGACAAACCCTCTTCGGCAACCTGGAAGGAGATCGACATGGTAAAGATGGCTTTACCCTTTTGTACTGCGACCACGCGCCGTGTCGTGAAGCTTCGACCATCACGAATGCGGTCGACCTTATACAAAATGGGGATATCTTTATCGCCAGCCCTGAGGAAATATCCATGCAGGCTGTGGGCTTGCCGATCTTCGTCTACGGTGCGTGAGGCCGCTACTAAGGCCTGGCCGATGACTTGGCCGCCGTAAACACGCTGCCAGCCTTCGTTGGGGCTGGTGGCAAGGTAGTGATTCAACTCAATTTCTTCGAGATCGAGAGTTTCTAAAATTTTATTCAGTGGTTGCATAAGGGTTCTAAAACAGGAGTTCCAAGATAGGGTTTCTAAGATTGGGGTTGTAACGCTGGGTCGCGCGGACAATACGCGGTCTGACTCACTCAGTAAAGCGGCTGCTTAACAGCTTTTACTTAATTTCATCAGTGTCGTTTCAAAGGTACTTGCTGGGGTGGCAAGTCGGGTAGAGGCCGGCTAGTTCTTGTCAGTTCAATTGCTGTGCTTTTTAACATATCGGCTGGGTTAGGACAGCTTGGACAGCTAGCTCCCCGCGCACAGAGTGGGTAGAGGCAAACCTATCAGCTGGCCTTAGCCAACTGATAGGAGAGTGGTCTTTTTGGCCCTAATGGAAGGGCTTGAAGAAAGCGCTAGTACTTGTAGCTTTCAACTTTAAACGGACCTTCTTCGCCAACACCAATATAGTCTGCTTGGTACTTGGTCAGGCGTGTCATAACGCCGCCGAAGCCGGCAACCATGAGTTCTGCCACTTCTTCGTCTAGTTTCTTTGGCAGTACTTCAACACTAATTGGCTGACGCTGGTTCGCTGGCTGATCTGACCATGCTTGCTCAAACAGATACATTTGCGCCAGTACTTGGTTGGCAAATGAACCGTCCATGATCCGCGATGGGTGACCCATAGCGTTACCCAAGTTGACCAAACGACCTTCTGATAACAGGATCAGGTAGTCGCCGCGAGTCTCTGAACGGTGGATCATGTGAACCTGATCTTTGACCTTGTCCCAAGTCCAATTTTCGCGCATGAAGTTGGTGTCAATTTCGTTGTCGAAGTGACCGATATTGCAGATAACTGCGCCTGCTTTAACAGTCCGCAGAATTGCTTCGTCACACACATTTGCGTTACCTGTGCAGGTCACAACAATGTCTGTGTCTTGCAGTAAACGCATGTCTATGTCTGCTACTTTGCCGGTGTTCTTGCCGCCATTATACGGTGATACAACTTCGTAGCCGTCCATGCAGGCTTGCATTGCGCAAATTGGATCGACCTCGGTAACCCTTACGATCATGCCTTCTTGACGTAAGCTTTGGGCAGAGCCTTTACCTACATCACCATAACCGATAACAAGAGCGCGTTTGCCAGCCATTAACATGTCTGTGCCGCGCTTGATGGCGTCATTCAAACTGTGACGGCAACCATACTTGTTGTCGTTCTTAGACTTAGTGACAGAATCGTTGACGTTGATCGCAGGTATTTTAAGCTCACCATCGCGCATCATTTCGTAAAGGCGGTGTACGCCTGTAGTGGTCTCTTCGCTGATGCCATGAATCTTTTCTAGCATCGCCGGATATTCTTTGTGAATGATTACTGTCAGATCGCCGCCGTCGTCTAACAACATGTTGGCATCCCATGGGGTGCCATCTTTAAGGATTGTTTGTTCTATACACCATTCGTACTCTTCCTCGGTTTCACCTTTCCAAGCAAATACAGGAATGCCGGCTGCTGCCATTGCCGCTGCTGCGTGGTCTTGGGTTGAGAAGATATTGCACGAGGACCAACGAACTTCTGCACCTAGGTCGATCAGTGTTTCGATAAGCACAGCTGTTTGAATGGTCATGTGGATGCAGCCGATAATCTTAGCGCCTGCTAAGGGTTGGGTTGCGGCATAGCGTTCGCGTAGTGCCATAAGTGCAGGCATTTCGGCTTCAGCTAGAGTGATTTCTTTACGACCGAATTCGGCCAGAGCCATATCGGCTACTTTGTAATCTGACATTGCTATCTCCTTAAGATAGGGAAGGTTTGGATGTTACTAATTCGAAACTGGGTATTTGCACGCGAAAGCCGTTGCGCTGGGCAAGGTATTGTTGGGCTTTCACTTGCAAGCCGTTCTTTGCGGCGTGTTCTTGCAAAATTTCGGGTGCGAAGCCAAGCCAAAAATCACCGCAGAGGGTTTTCGCTTTTTCTTGGGTGTGCGGGCACAACTCGGCTAATACGAGCAAACCATTGGGCCGCAAAAGTTTTTTTACTTGCTTGAAAAATGCATCCGGTGAGGGCATATGGTGGAGCACCATGGCGGCGACGATGACGTCATACTCTGCGCTGTTGGGCAGTTGATAAAAGTCTTTCTTTTCAAGAGTAATATTTTGTGTGTTTGCAGTTGTATTCTGTTCGAGTTGGGTTAACCCAGCATTGAGCATGGATTGACTGCTGTCTATACCAATGGCCTGATCAAACTGTGACGCTAAGGCGGCAAGTAGCGTGCAATCGCCAGGGCCAATTTCGAGCAAAGTAGTGGTGTTGAGCTTGGCGACTTTATTTGCTGCCTGTCTAGACGATGCGTTGTGTTCGGCTATTGTCTCCACAACATAGGGAATGAACACCTCGGATGGACAGATCAGCTCACTTTGGTGATCAAGGACGTCAGCATTGTTGTGGAAAAACGATGCGCTCTGCTGTGCCCTTTCAGTATAGATCTCATCCACCTTAGCTAGCGCCCTAGTTGGCAGTGGGGTTTGGTCAAGCGCATTAAATAATGCTGCCGGAAGCGACTGGGCAGGGAACCCGGCACGCTGATAAAAAACACTGGTGCCCTCGCGTCTAGAATTGGTTAAGCCAGCTTGTTTGAGAATTTTTAGGTGGTGGCTTAGTGCGGGCTGCGCCACAGTAAAAATTTTGCACAGCTCCATGACACCAAATGAATCCCGGGCTAATGCTCGCAAAATGTTTGCTCTAAGGTCGTCCCCTATGGCTTTCGCCATAGCCACGATGTCTAACTCAGCAGGTTCTGTAGCAGCGTGGCTTGCTGTATTGAATGGCGCGATATTAGATTGCAAAAAAGCATTTCTCTGCTGAAAATTGTAGGAAATTTATTTACTGCCAACACATGGGACGGTGTGCGGAGCGCATGCTACCAAGGTTTTTTCAAATATCAAAATATTTTGATATTTGTTTTCACTGTTCCTGTGCGAAACTAGCTGTGGCTCGGTATGGTGTTTGTTCCTTTTCGGCGCTTAAATGGGCCGAACACTCAGTCTAAAGACAAGGCTAAAGACAAGGTTAAAGAACATGCAAAAGACCTTACAAAAAAGGAATCTAGATTGTGGCTCTGATTGTGGCTCTGATTGTCGCTCTGATTGTCGTTCTGATTGTCGTTCTGATTGTCGTTCTGATTGTCGTTCTGGTTGGTAGTCTGTTTGTCATAAGAGAAGAAGTGATGTTAAAAATTTTACAATGCCAACGTAAAGGCGGGCGTAGATGAGTTCTTCCTATGCTAATACCACCGTTGTGACCAATTCTGCTGGACCTAGCCCAGTGGGACCGATACCCGTCAGTAAACTGCCAGACGTAGGCACAACGATTTTTACCACTATGAGCGCGCTGGCTCAAACGCATGGGGCCCTCAACTTGTCCCAGGGATTTCCGGACTTTGATGGCCCGCCAGAGTTACTAGAACGGGTAAATTATTATCTGACTCATGGCTTTAACCAGTACCCGCCCATGATGGGTGTTGCACCATTGCGACAGGCCATCGCTCAAAAGGTAGCAGACCTTTACGCTTTGAAGTGCGACCCGGAGAAAGAAATTACCGTTACCGCTGGGGCAACTGAAGCGCTTTTTTGCGCCATTGCCAGTGTCGTACACAGTGGTGATGAGGTCATCGTCTTTGACCCTGCTTATGACAGCTACGACCCAGTGATTCGACTACAGGGTGGCGTGCCGGTGCATATTCCGCTCACCGAGCCATCTTTTTGCGTGGACTGGCAACGAGTGAAAGAGGCGATTACGCAACGTACTCGGCTGATCATTATTAATACTCCGCATAACCCCACAGGGTCCGTCTGGGCGGAAGCCGACATACAGCAATTACGTGAATTGGTCACGGATACAAATATTTATCTCATCGGTGATGAGGTCTACGAGCACATGGTATTTGATCAACACGCGCACACCAGTTTGTGTCGCTATGATGATTTGTACGCACGCAGCTTCGTTATCTCTTCATTTGGCAAAACTTATCATGTGACCGGGTGGAAGGTTGGATATTGTATTGCACCTGAACTGCTGAGCTTAGAATTTCGGCGTATTCACCAATACGTGACGTTTACCGTGAACACCCCGGTCCAGTACGGTCTTGCTGATTTTCTTCAAGCACACCCCGAACATCATTTGCAGTTAGCAGACTTCTATCAGGCTAAACGAGACCTCTTTTGTGATTTGTTGGCGCCCTCTAAGTTCAAAGTTAAGTCTTCGACGGGTACTTACTTTCAGTTGCTGGATTACTCTGAGATTACCGATGAGCCTGATCATTCATTGGCAAAGCGTTGGACTGAAGAGCTGGGAATTGCCTCTATACCCATTTCAGTTTTTTATCAAAACCCTCAGAACTGTACCCACAAAGCGTTGCGCTTTTGTTTTGCCAAAGACGATGAAACGTTACAACGAGCAGCAGAGATTTTATGCAAACTTTAACCCTGACGTTACTGCAAACAGCCACGCATTGGCATGCACCAAAACTTAATAGAGCGCATTTTGCAACGCTGCTAGGTCAAGTGCCTTCTTCATCGCAGCTGGTGGTGCTGCCAGAAATGTTCAGCACAGGTTTTACTATGGACTCAGCAACGGTTGCAGAAACCATGGATGGCGAAACCGTTAACTGGATGCTAACGCAAGCTCGTGAGCGTGAGAAAGTACTGTGCGGTAGTTTAGTTATAGAAGAGCATGGGCAGTTTTTTAACCGCTTATTGTGGGTTCAGCCAGATGGTGAGATACATGTCTACGACAAGCGCCACTTGTTTCGTATGGCCGGAGAAGACGAGTATTACAGCCAGGGCAAGCAGCGGGCGGTGGTAGATTTTCAAGGTTGGAGGATTTGCCTGTCGGTTTGTTATGACCTGCGTTTTCCGGTGTGGTTGCGTAATGACCGGGAATACGATTTGTTGTTGTGCGTGGCTAATTGGCCCGAAGCCCGGCGAGATATTTGGCAGACACTTCTGCGCGCAAGGGCTGTGGAAAATCAGGCTTTTTGTGCTGGCGTAAATATTATTGGTACCGATGGCGCTGGTATTGTTTATGGCGGTGGCAGCGCGGTATATCATGGCGACGGCAAGGTACTTGTTGATCCTGAAGTTGATGTAGGCAAGCAACGGATCATTACACAGACCTTGGATTTAGCCGAGCTTGCGGCTCTGCGTGGCGCTTTTCCTGTGACCCTAGATGCGGACAAATTTAGTCTCTATTGACGGCTGTTGCTAGTGAGCTAACGCTTTATCTAACTTTGTCGAGTAGAGCTGATTCCACATGGACCAGTGCGTAAGCCTTTTGCATAAGCCTATTGCATAAGCCTTTTGTATAGGCTTTATGCGTGGGCCTTGAGTACGGATCTTTTGTACAAGTTTGGGGCGTACTCAAATTAAATAATAATTCAGCCACTTTCAGTTTTACAATTTTTTGCTTGGAGCAGAAATATAATGAATAAATCTTTTTCCCAACGCTCGCTACCGGTCGTTTTGCTGCTTTCTGGCAGCTTACTTTTCACTACCGGCTGTACTGACGGTGGTGCTAGTGCGGCACAAAGTGGCCCAAGTCACCCGGGTAAGGCTGTGTACAACGATTATTGTTATTCTTGCCACAATGCTGGCATAAGCGGCGCGCCTCGGCTGGGTGATGTAGACGAATGGCGGCCGCGTATTGCTAAAGGCAAAGCGCTGTTATTGGCATCTACCGTGAATGGGTTGGCGCCGGGTATGCCTGCTCGTGGATTATGTTATAGCTGCACCGATGAGGAACTTTCCCAGTCAGTAGACTATATGATTGAACGAGCGCAGCCGCTTCCTGCGGAATAAATTGGCCATTAGGAAAAACGCTATATGAATCTTCGAGACTTACGCTACTTGGTTGCGGTCGCTGAACACCGACACTTTGGTCGTGCGGCTGAGGCGTGTTTTGTCAGCCAGCCGACGTTGTCTACTCAGTTGAAAAAGCTGGAAGAGACTCTGGGGGTTATGCTCATTGAGCGCACCAACAGGCGAGTGATGCTGTCGCCAGAAGGCGAGCAAATCGTCGCTCAGGCACAACGCATATTGTCTGAAGTAAATACGTTGTTGGCGCTCTCGGAGCAATTACAAGATCCTTTGGGCGGTGAGCTTAGAGTGGGAATTATTCCAACTATTGCCCCTTACTTATTACCCAAAATTCTTGGCCCAATTAAAGAGACCTTTCCTAATTTACAATTGCAGCTGACAGAAGGTCAGACCTCGCACATTACTAGGCTGTTAAAAAGAGGCGACCTAGATGCGATTTTATTGGCTATTCCAATCCCTGATTTGCACGATGACAACATTGAAGAATTTGAACTTTATGCCGAGCCCTTCTATTTGGCAGTTGGTGAAAATCATCCAAAAGCTGAATACAAAATTGTGACGCCGGGAGATTTGGAGGGCGAATCAGTACTGTTGCTGGAAGACGGTCATTGTCTGCGCGACCAGGCGCTGGCGGTTTGTCACGCCCACCGTGGTGTCGAAAGTAAAAGCTACAGTGCCACGAGTTTAGAGACTTTAAGGCAGTTAGTCGGCGCAGGTATGGGGGTAACATTGATGCCGGAATTTGCAGTGCCGGCAAATGACAGGGGTGAAAGTGACAAGGCTGCTGATGGTGCTCGAGGTAATGTGCGCTACATTCCGTTTATCAAAGATGACCTGCCTTACAGAACCTTGGGACTTTGTTGGCGTGGGACATCGACGAGGGCAGAGTTACTGGCTGACTTGGCGAAAGTACTACATGCCAGTTTAAACTAGTGGTTGGTTGGGGATAAAAGTGGGCTGGGCTAGAAGAGTCTAGCCCAGCGATAAAAGCTAGCGGACTTTGGCTTTAGTGAAAGTCGGCCAGCAGTGCTTCTTTGATTGCGCCTTCAACTGCTATGACGCAAGGGATACTAGCGTGATCGATACCCATGGTTAACGGCTTGCCACTCTTTAAGTCAGCGACATTCTCCGCGCTCAGCTCAAAGCGCGTGAAGTGTACTGCTGCGGCTTTTTCATCTCTTGTACGATCCATGTCTTCGTTCGCTATGGCGTAGATTTTTTCACCGCCGTCCACTTGAACCCAAACCGTGAGTTCTATGCCACCCATTTTTGCCAACGCTACTTTACGTTCTTCGGCGTCGCCATACTCGATCATAAAAGTTGCTTTAAGATTGCTGCCGTCAGGAATCAACGGATTATAAGAAGCCAATTCTTCTTCAATTTCTGCGGTTTCAAAAATGCGCTCTACACGTAACATTTCCTGAACCTGGTAGCGCATAGTCAGCAGATCTTCGAAATACAGCGTGGCATTGGGTCCCAAAGCTACACTTCTACTTTTTTTGTGCGCGATAACTTCTTTGCGAAAAGATTCTCGCTTCTGTGCATATTCTTCTAAGGACCAAAGGTCTTCACGGGTCAATTTCATTTTCTATCCTTGAGGCGCTGAAGAAAACGTTCAGCGCTGATATTTTTAAATGTTGAGTTCGGGTTCCAACTAACTAAATGCCGTAGGCTTGTCGAACCATGCTTACAGGGTGCTTGGCCTCGCCGTTTTCTACGCCTTCTGCGATTAGACGACCAGCCATAGGACAATCCGAACCGAATTCATCTGGGTCACTGTCGATAACACGCTTTACAACCGGCTTGGCTATCTTTTTTGCCTTGTCGTAAGTTTCTGCTTTTACCGCATAAGTACCGTCATGACCTGAGCAACGCTCAATGGCAGTGACTTCTGTGTCCGGTATGAGTTTCAAGAAATCACGGGTCTTCATACCAAAGTTTTGTACCCGTTGATGGCAGGCAACATGGTAGGCGACTTTGCCTAACGGCTTTGTAAATTTAGTTTTGATAAGGCCGGCTTTGTGTCTAAGCATCAGGTATTCGAAAGGGTCGAAAAAATGCGCTTTTACATTGGCTACGTCAGTGTGGCCAGGGAACATCAAAGGTAACTCCTGCTTGTACATTAAGACGCAAGAGGGAATGGGCGCGATGATGTCGTAACCTTCTGCAATGGCTTGCTGGAAAACTGGGATGTTCGCATCCTTCATTTTCTCGACTTTTTTCAGATCTCCCAATTCTAACTTCGGCATACCGCAGCATTTAGCGTCTTGGAGTATTTTTACCGGTACGCCATTGTGGTTGAGCACCGCGATCAGGTCTTCCACCATTTGCGGTTCGTTGTGATCGCCGTAGCAAGTCACGAAGATGGCTACTTTACCGGTGGTTTTTTCGCTTGAAGTAACTTGGGCATGATCACCGATATAGCCCTCTAAAGACTCTGTCAAAGGCTTAGGTATGAACGTAGGCAACGGAGCATCTTGATGTATACCAAACAACGCCTGACCTGCTTTACGTAAAGGCTTTGAATTTGCTGCCGCATTAGCCATCTGGGCTATACCCGGAGTCGATATAGCATCAAAAATGGGATCGGTAGAAGTAATGATCCGATCTCGCCACTTAGTGTCTTTGTTTTCAAAATTTTGTGCTTTGGCACGCAGCATTAAATGTGGGAAGTCTAATGCCCATTCGTGAGGGGGTAGGTAGGGGCATTTGGTCTCGGCGCAAAGATCGCAAAGAAAGCATTGATCGACAACTTTGTTGAAGTCGGCCTTGTCTACGCCGTCGACTTCAAAGGTCTCCGATTCATCGACCAAATCAAAAAGAGTTGGGAAAGAATCACACAGACTGACACAACGTCTGCAGGTATGGCAGATGTCAAAAACGCGTTCCATTTCCTTGTGCAATGAATCTTTGTCATAGAACTCAGGGTTCTGCCAGTCTAATGGTTGGCGATCTGGGGCTTCTAAACTACCTTCACGTGTACTCATTGAATTTCTCTATTCTCATCATTGACAGGGTCTATGCTGTTTTGCTGACATAAAAAAGGGGCTCGATTAAGCCCCTTTTAGAACATCCGACGAATATCGGTTAGTCCATCGCATCCAACGCTTTTTGAAATCTGTTGGCGTGTGAACGCTCAGCTTTTGCTAAGGTTTCAAACCAATCGGCGATTTCATCAAAGCCTTCGTCGCGAGCTGTCTTAGCCATTCCCGGATACATGTCTGTGTACTCGTGGGTTTCGCCAGCGACAGCCGCTTTGAGGTTGTCAGATGTAGAACCAATTGGTAAGCCAGTAGCTGGGTCGCCAACTGCTTCCATGTACTCTAGGTGTCCGTGGGCATGCCCAGTTTCGCCTTCCGCAGTTGAGCGGAATACTGTTGCGACATCGTTCTCGCCTTCAATATCAGCCTTTGCTGCGAAGTATAGGTAACGACGATTTGCTTGAGATTCTCCAGCAAAGGCGTCCTTAAGGTTTTGCAATGTATTGCTGTCCTTTAGTTCCATGATTACATGAACTCCGTCTTAGTTGAGTAAGTACAAGCCTAAGGCTTGGTGACTGGGGCCTAGTATAGATATCTAGGTTTTCATTTCTATTTGAAACTTTAGATCATTGTAATAGGTTTTGCCTATCAATGATCAATTCTTAGTTACTTTCCTCAATGATAATGATTCCCATTTCGGACGCCCATCCGCCCACTTCTAATAAAGAATGAGGCGCTGTCTCCCTGTGAGTCCACCTGTACAATGCTTGGCGTAATGGGCTTTTTTTTGATGCCAGTAAACTGAGTAAATGCGATGGATCGGGCAGTGGTGACGACAGAGTTGAAAAAGCTGACCGGCTTAGCCTTGCCCTTGGTGATCACACAGCTAGCCCAAATGGGCCTGGGTGTACTAGATACAATCATGGCCGGGCGCGTCAGTTCCGTTGAACTGGCTGGTGTTGCGCTCGGAGGCGTCATTTTTTGGCCGGTACTGATGCTAATTGCTGGCATTGTTATGGCGGTTACCCCCACGGTTTCTCAATTGCATGGTGGTGGTCGGGTGCGCGAGGCTGGCGCCGTAGTGCGTCAGGCGCTGTGGATAGCGTTTTTCTGCGGTGTTGCCATGATGATCCTGCTGCATAACCTGGAACCCATGTATCACTTTGTTGGTGTTGATCCCTTAGCCATTCCCATAACTATGGCTTATGTGAAAGCGGTTAGTTGGGGTGTTTTGCCGGTGCTGGGTTACTTTGTGCTGCGCTACCTGTGTGAAGGTACGTCCTGGACCACCCCTGCAATGCTCATTGCCGGTTCTGCTTTTTTGCTCAAAATTCCGCTGAATTATTGGTTTATCCACGGCGGTATGGGTTTGCCGGCTATGGGGGGCGAGGGCTGTGGTTGGGCGACCTCTGTTGTGATGGCCTTTGAATTTATTGCCATTATTTGCGTTGTGCAGTTTTCTAGAGTGAAAGTAACCAACGTATTTGCCGAGTTTTCTTGGCCTGACACTATCGAGATTAAGCGCTTGGTTCGGTTGGGTCTGCCAATTGGTCTTTCAACCTTTGCTGAGTTCAGTATATTTTCCGCCGTCACCCTATTAATCGGCCGCCTGGGCGTAGAGACCGTGGCGGCTAATCAGATTGTCAATAACGTGTCTGGCCTAGTTTTTATGATTCCGTTGGGGCTGGGTATGGCGACTTCAATTCGCGTGGGTTACAACGTTGGCGCTGGAGATTACGTTGCCGCTCGCCGCAGCGGTTTAGTGGCAGTGGGTGCAGGTTTTGTATTCGCACTTTTTGCTGTCTCTTCATTGTTGTTAGGTGGGGAATTTATTGTCAGCCTATATTCTACAGAGGTATCTGTGGTGGAGCTCGCGACAGGGTTAATAGTCATCGTTGCATTTTTTCAGTTATCCGATGATCTACAGGTAATTGGTATGGGCGCACTGAGGGGCTACAAGGACACAAGAGCACCTTTTTTGATTGCCCTAATATGTTACTGGGTAGTGGGGTTTCCTGTTGCTTGGATCCTAGGATTCGGCTATTTCGAAGCCTTAGATTTTGGTGTGTACGGTTACTGGATTGGCATGGCCACGGGTTTAACCTGCGCCGCAATACTTTTGCTCTATCGATTTAATAGGGTGTCTCGGCGCGAGATAGCGGTGCATCAGGCGCTGCCTTCACAGCAGGCGCGCTGATGGAACTCTGGATTGGTTTAACAATCGCCGGTGCTTTTTTGCAGAACTTGCGTTCGTTGTTGCAAAAACGCCTAACGGGAGAGTTATCTGTCAATGGCGCAGCTTACGTGCGTTTTGTTTACGCCATTCCATTTGCCTGGATATATGTTGCCTATATCTGGGAGGGCCGTTTCCCCGACCTAAATTTGGCTTTTTTGGCTTATGTAACGGTTGGCGCAGTTATGCAGATCATTGCCACTTCAGCATTAGTGGCAGCAGTAAGTGGCTCGCATTTCGCCGTGGGTACTGCCCTGAGTAAGACCGAGGCAGTGCAGGCAGCGCTTTTGGGTTTGATCATTTTGGGCGACGCAGTATCTGGCTTAGCATTAGTGGGTATTGCGGTGAGTTTGATTGGCGTGTTCTTTCTCTCGGGCAGTATTCGCACCAAGGATTTTTTGCAGGGTGATGCCAGCGTTTGGTATGGCGTGCTGGCGGGCACTGCTTTTGCGCTGTGCGCGGTGTGTTTTCGCGGCGCAAGTTTGGCGTTGAGTGTAGACGTTGACGCCAGTATGCCGGGTAGTTCTGCGCCCGCTCTAGGTTTGGCTGAGCGCGCTGGTTTTACCCTTGCCGTTACCCTTACCTTGCAGACGTTACTGATGGGCATGTATCTTGCTCTGAGGGAACCGGCGCAAATTAAAAAGGTTACTCGCAGTTGGCCCATCGCCGTGTGGGTTGGGCTGATTGGTAGCGTTAGTTCTATTTGTTGGTTTACGGCCATGTCTTTACAAAACGCGGCAATAGTCAGAGCGTTAGGTCAGGTGGAATTGTTGTTTACCTTGGTTACATCTGTTTTCTTTTTGCGTGAGCGCATTAGAATTCGCGAGATGATAGGCATGTTTTTGCTGCTTTTGGGCATTCTTTTGCTTGTTTAGGTTGCCGGGTGAAAGCGTTTGGTTTGAGAGGCTTTTTTTGCTAAAAAACAGGTTAACAGAGTAGAGGGGCAGTCATGAAAGAGGTTTTAGTCAATAAGTTTACTACCGAAGCAGGGGGTGTATGGGCCGAAGTCGTATTGAATCGACCTGTTCGCAAAAATGCCATTACTGGGCCTTTAGGTATTGCTCTCGCAGAAAGCATTAATGCCCTAAATGCGGATCAACAGGTACAGGCAATTATGCTTCGTGGCGAGGGTGGCGCCTTTTGTTCTGGTTTAGACCTGGGTGCCTTTAACGCTACGCCAGAGCCAGAGTGGCTGGCTGATTTTCAAGCAATTTGGCGTGGCGCGCATAAAGCATTATTTCAATGCGACAAACCAATTGTTGGTGCCATGCAGAGGTATGCCATAAATGGTGGTGCGGCGTTAGCTCTGGCCTGCGACTATTTGGTGGTGGGCGAACAGTCTTTTGTCCAAGTGGGCGAGGTGCAGATTGGTATGGCAGCGCCCTACAACCTTGCCTGGCTGAATTTGCGCCACAGTGAAGCGGTGATCGCTGAAGTTGTATTGCTTGGAGATCGATTGAACGGTTCAGATATGCTGCGATTGGGCCTTGCCAATCAATGTGTTAATGATGATCAAATTGTGCAAACAGCTGGCGCTATTTGTGCACGCTTTGCAGATTTTCCAGCGGGCGCACCAGCAAAAATCAAGCGGGGTATGCGCGCACGTTTGGGGCAAACTGCTGACCAGTGGTTTGACCTGCACACTGCCGCAACAGCGGGAGTGCGTCTGAAGCCGCAATCGATGAAATAGGTGGAAAAACCCTCTGACACAATGGGCTCGCTTATCGGAATCAGTATTAGCCGGGAGCATTGCTTTAGTAAAACGCCTGTTAGTCAGGTGCGCTTGCTTCAAGGGCTTGGTCTTGAGGGTGATGTGCATAGCGCAGTCACCGTCCAACATCGGTCTAGAGTCAAAGCCGATCCGACACAACCTAATCTTCGTCAAGTACACCTTTTGCATTTTGAACTTCTTCAGCAACTACGCGCGCAGGGTTTTGCTGTGAACCCAGGGACTATGGGGGAAAATTTCACCACCATTGGCATAGATTTGCTGAGCTTGCCGTTAGGTACTTTGCTCACCGTTGGCGTGGAGGCGCAAGTGCAGATCACTGGTTTAAGAAATCCGTGTAAACAATTAGATGATTATCAACAAGGGTTAATGGCAGCGGTCGTAGATACGGATATTGCCGGCAATCTTATTCGTAAAGCCGGCATTATGGCCAGAGTGGTACGGGGCGGGTTGGTAAACCTTGACGATGCCATCCGCGTTACCCTACCTAAAGGCCGGTGGCAAAGATTGAGGCGAGTTTAGGTGCTTCACGCCACTGATGTTAAAGCCGAATTAGCGGGGTAGTGATAGCCGCAGCATAAGTAGAAACAGACCCTTGTTTAGGCCGTGATTGCTTCGGCTTCTATTTGCGTTCTGCGATAAGTTTAAGATGCTCTGAGTACGTTGCTATGATCTGTGCGCAAGGTTTCCCATTCCAATTTTAACCAAGGCGTATAATGGTCAGCATTGTCCACGAGTGCTTTAGCTAGTTTGGCTGGAGAAACCCAGCGGCAGGCGCTGATCTCTTCGGTATTGAATGTTGGTTCATCTTCGGTTTGTGCAACATAAACTGAACACAGTTCGTGTTCGCTACCCATATCGCCGAATTGGGCCGAGTATTCAAACTTGTAGACAAACTTTGCATTCACTGTGATGCCAAGCTCTTGTTCGCTACGGCGTATTACGGCATCGGCCATGGACTCGCCAACCCTTGGGTGTGAACAGCAAGAATTTGACCAATAGCCGCCCCATAAACGCTTATTTTTTGCGCGCTTTTGCAGCAAAATTTGACCCTTGCTGTTGAGAATGAAGAGTGAAAAAGCTCTGTGCAGTTTGCCATCGCCGTTGTGGCAGGCGGCTTTGTCAAGCTCGCCAACAGGCTGGTCTTCGCTGTCAACGAGGATGAGTAACTCTGCTTCGTCTGAAACTATTTCGCTTCTTGTGTTGATTTGGTCTGTCATGATTTTCGTCGCTGAAGGAATATTCGCTAGTACACTATTGTACAGATTTCTAGTGTAACGCTTTGTGCAGCTTTCGCCTAAGATATCTAGCTCCGTTGGGGTAATTTTTGTAGCTTACGCCCGATTTTTTGTAGTTCATTCGAGTTTGAAATATGCCAGCTTCGCCAAAGCAAATGACCCTTAATCTGCCTGATGTTGATTTATCTGTATTTGAATGGGGCGCTCCCGGCGGCCAGCAGGTTCTGCTAGTCCACGCGACCGGCTTTCATGCGCGTTGTTGGGATCAAGTGGTTGCAGGGTTGCCTGAGGATTGGCATATTTTTGCCGTGGATATGCGCGGTCATGGGCGGTCCGGAAATGTTCCCCCCTATAGCTGGCCTCAGTTTGGTAATGACTTACTTCAGGTGTGCGCAATGCTTGATCTGCAAGACGCCATTGGTGTGGGTCACTCCATGGGCGGTCACTGTGTTGTGCACGCCTGTGGCCATCAAGCGAAACACTTCAAACATCTGGTGTTAGTTGATCCGGTCATTTTGTCTCCAGAGGCGTTTAAGAACAGCACTAAGCATCAGTTCGATTCAGTTGCTGAACATCCTGTAGCACGTCGACGAAGCCATTTTGCGACGGTTGCGGATATGCACAGTAGGTATGCCGAGCGTGCGCCCTACGTGACCTGGGACCCGCAAGTTTTTACTGACTATTGCGAGTACGGTCTTTTGCCTTCCGCTAACCAGGGCCTAGAACTGGCCTGCCCGCCCGAAGTAGAAGCGTCGGTATACATGGCGGAATTTGATGAAAATATATATCCGCTGATTTCAACAATTAGCACCCCAGTGGTTGTATTGCGAGCAAATCCTCGGGATGAAACAAGCCAAGAGATGGATTTTTCAGCATCGCCCACTTGGCCAGAATTGGCCCATCAGTTTCAGCATGGACAAGATGTTTTACTGCCCGAGTTAACTCACTTTATTGCTATGCAAGATCCCGGTTTGGTGGTGGATTTTATTAAGGCCGGTGCTGCTGCAAACTAGCAGTTTTTTAGCGCTTCAATGTTAATGAGGAGCGCAGGGCGCGTGTGAGTGCGCTTGCTTCTGTCGGAGCAACAGCCCACCCTGTGTGATGTTTTTACCTTTGGGAGAGGGAACAATGAAAATTAGTGTCGCTATGGCGTTTAATGAGAAGACGCCGGTTGGGTTTATAAAAGATGCAGTGCAAATGGTCGAAGCCAAAGGTGTGCATGGCATATGGGTGCCAGAGCACGTTCTGTTTTATCCAGACTATGCGTCTACCTATCCTTACGCGGACGATGGCCGTATTCCCGGTAATCCTGAAGGTCTTCTGGACCCTTTCACGGCACTAACCTTTATTGCCGCTCACACCGAGCGCGTGCGATTAGGCACTGGTATTTGCTTGGTGCCCCAACGACAACCGGTGTATACCGCAAAAATGGTCGCTGATTTAGATTATTTATCTGGTGGTAGGGTGGACTTTGGTGTCGGCATTGGCTGGCTCAAGGAAGAGTTCGACAGTCTGGGTATGGATTTTTCTACTAGAGCCTCTCGGACCGAAGAATATATTATGGTCATGCGCGCGCTTTGGTCTGAGGGCATTTCCGAGTTCTCCGGTAAAACCGTTGAGTTAGCGCCATGTCATTTCAATCCGAAACCTGTGCAAAAACCCTATCCACCGATTATATTTGGTGGCGAGTCTGACCCTGCGTTAAGGCGGGTTGCGCGCATTGGTGATGGTTGGTACGGATATGATTTAACGCCCGAGGCGTTAGTTGAGCGGCTGCCGGGGCTTGATGCTGCCTTGGCTGCCAGTGGCCGGTCTCGACGCGATATTCAGCTTATCGTTGGGCCAAACCGTCATCCAGTAAACCCTGAGACAATTGCCGCCTATGCTGCAGCAGGCACTGATCAATTGGTGGTGCCTGTTTTTGCAGGATCGCTGGAAAAACTGGCCAGCCGCTTAGATTTGTTGATGTCCAGCACTTCCTAAGTCGCTGTAAAATTTCCTTTGAGCACCTTTCGTTTATAGGTGGGTTTTGTCTTCCAGACCTGTGGGCGCTTGCTGAAGTGCCCTGTTCCTTTATTTGTTGCAAAGCCTAATTTGAGGATTTTAGACGCGCGCAATCAAAGCTGTACATTTGTTGACCAACGCGGCTAAGTCTTCAATACTCCTGTGCACCTAAAACAATAATAAAAAGGGACATTTCAATGAAACGCATAATATTTGCAGCCTCTATGCTGCTTCTTGTTCTTGCGCAATCTGCATCAGCAGAGGCGCGGATTGGTATTTATTATCAGATTAAAGCCAACGATCCTGCGGCAGTTGTCGCAGCTCTGGATAACTATCGAAACTCACCGACTGGGAAGAAGAGCCTAACCTCAGTCACTTTGTCGCAGATGCTTGCAAACGGCACTAACCCGGCAACTCATTCGTTATCAGTGTCATACGCATCAAGTGCCGAAATGGACGCAGGGCGTGCTTTGAACCAAGGCTCCAAAGACTGGGCGACGTTCCAGGCGGCAATGAGCAAGGCAGCAACCCAAGTTAGCCAAACTATGTTTCGCTCAACGAACATTACTGCCGGTTCTGCTGATGCAATTACTTCAGCCAATCCGGTGACTCGCTTCATTTTAATGAACATTGAGGACCCTGCAACTTATGTTGCGGCATGGAATAAAATGATGTCTTCGCGCGCGAGTAATCTGCCATCAAGTATCTTTCAAACTATGGGCAATGGCACAGCCGCAACCACTCATGGCGTGGCTATATCTGCAAATAGCATGGCAGAAATGATTGCCTTGTTCGACGCGAACCAAAAGGATCCTGCTTGGGCAGAATTTCTTCGCAGCGTAAAAGACATTCGCTCTGTTGAAGATGATTCATTTGTTGTTCGACTAAAGAGTTGGGGCGGTTAGAACCTCGTTACAAGATAGAGTCCCCACGGGCGTAAAGTTTTGTTGGGGGCTACATTTTTCCTTTTTATATTTTCTGCCTCATATTTCCCTCTTGGTTTTTTCTTCTCTGTTTTCTTTTCAGTTTTCTTTTCAGTTTGGCCCCACAGTCTTTTAGTGTTGTTCTCATTGGCACCGAAAAATTTTAATCCGTAAACCCAACGGAGCATCGCGTTAAATTTCTTTTTTCTTACCTAGCGCCGCTTTAAGGCGTGACGCGCTGTTTACCAGTGGATCACATTCTTCGTTATTCAGATCCGTCGACAGAAACCTACGTTGCTGTAGGGCCATTAGAACAACCAAGCAGTGGGTTTTAGATGGCTGCCTGATGTTGTGGGCCTCTTGCCTGTATAAATGCGTCCAGTCGTTTTATTCGCCTGTCATGAGTCGAGATATGCCGAGTCGTAGAGTTTTTGTTGGGTTTTACTGCGTAAGTAGGTGGCGGAAGGGTAAAAATGTTAGGCAGGCTAGGGAATGAATGATTGGTAGGCAATAGTCACCTCGAATACCGCTGGTTGAAGTTAATAAATTGACGTACTGATGCTTTAGATTTGGCAAAGTTGGACGCGGCTATGCCGGTGAGAGGCACAATTCTGGCCTTCTCCTAATCAGCAAGCTTGCGGCAATGTTGGACCGCAACTCGTTGGGTCTGGCGGCAATTGCTTTGTGAGTAGCGCTCACTGTGCTGGTAGTATGCTCAATCCATTACTTTAGAATTAGAAAGGCCTATGTTTAGACGAGAATTTTTGGCGTTGCTGTTGGCTTTCAGTTTGTCTGCTGGCGCCGTAACTGGTCAAGAGGCTGCGCTAAAGCGTGTGCTGTTCATTGGCAATAGCTATCTTTATTACAACGATAGTCTGCACAATCATGTCGAGCGCATGGCGATCGAGCGCCATCCTGGCAGTGATCCCGACAGCTTCGAATTTAAATCAGCCACCATCGGTGGTGCGAGCCTCAAGCATCACAATATTGATTGGCTGCTAACACCCGGTCAGATTGGGGCGGAGCATCCATTTCAGGTTGTGGTTATGCAGGGCGCAAGTTTCGAAGCCCTGACCCCTGAAACGCGTAAAGTGTTGTTAGATACAGCTGTAAGTTACGCCCAAAAAGTTCGACTGATTGGCGCTAAACCAATGCTCTATATGACGCATGCTTATGTAGCGCCACATCGTCTAGCCGACAAAAACATGATCAACATAGTGAGCAATACTTACATCGAGGCCGGGCAGGCTGCAAAGGCTAAAGTGATTCCTGTGGGGCTTGCTTATGCACTTTCCTACCAAAAGCGACCCAGTTTTTCCCTGCACGCTGATTTTGATCACACCCATCCCAACTTGCGAGGAACGTATTTGGGGGCCTGCGTGGTCTATCTGTCGCTGTATGATGATGATTTGGAGGGTCTTTCTTATGATTATTTCGGACGCTTGGCAAAAGATGAGGCGCTCTATTTGCAGCAAATAGCGCGTGAAACGGTGGATGCTTTCGCAGCTAAGATGTCTGAGAAGGCTAAGAAGTTATGATTGGAACGTCCCCCTTTTTTTCCACGGTTGCGTAGTTGGGTCTTGGCTCGACGCAGCTTTGAATCAGTAGGCGTAACACTGAGTTGGAATATAGACGGTAAGCGGAGAGTGATCTGGTTAAGCACACTCCTAACCTTGTTTGCAGCTACTCTTGCAGAGCGCGTTGATACTCTTCAATGCGTTTTAGGTGACCATCTACGTTGGTTTCTCCTGCATTGTGAGTAGCCACTGCTAAGTGAGTGCAGCCCATGCTCTGCCAAGCCTTAGCGTGTTTAACCCACCGATCCGCATCGCCACCCGCGTACTGGGCCTGCGACTGTATGCCAAAGTCATCAAAGCTCAAGCCTGCCTCTTCACGTTTTGCCTTCATGTGATCCAAGCATGCTTGGGCTTTCTCATTTGCGCCCATTAAGGGTATCCATCCGTCACCTAGCCTAGCTGTGCGGTCCAGCAACGCGGGCGCAGACCCGCCAAACCAAACTGGAATTGGCTTGCTTGGACGCGGGTTAATACTGGCTTTATCTATACGGTGATATTCGCCGGTATAGTCTATGGAGTCTTCGCTCCAAAGCTTGCGCATAACTTCCACTTGCTCGGCTTGGCGACGTCCGCGATTGTTGAAGGTTTCGTTAAGGCCGGTGTATTCCACCTGGTTCCAACCCACGCCTACACCAAGGCGGAAGCGGTTATTTGATAGAAGCGCTACTTGGGCCGCTTGCTTGGCCACCAATACCGTTTGTCGCTGCGGTAAAATCATTACGGTGGTGATCATTTCCAGTTTTTCTGTCACCGCTGCAATAAAAGCGAAAGTGGTTAGAGGTTCGTGAAAAGCCACATCTTTATCGTATGGTCCACGAAAACCACCTTCTCTATCTGGATCCGCGCCCAATACATGGTCGTAAATGAGCAGATGACTAATGCCTAATGCTTCTACACCCTGGGCATATGCTTTGATCGCGCTGGGGTCTGTGCCAATTTCGTTGTGGGGAAATACTGCCCCGATTTGCATGTCTTTCAGATCCATCTGTCTTGTCCTCTCCAATAAGGCCTAAAAGGCTATCCTTTTCCTGATCAAGTTGACAGCATCCTGCGGCCAAAATAGGTACTATAAGCGCCGAATTTAAGCCATAGAATATCTACATATGTCTGAGTCATCTGATAGCGCCCAATTTTCCTTTGTTGAGATGGAACACGACATTCTCAAGTTTTGGGAAGATACTGGGGCATTTCAAAAATCCTTGAACAATACTAAGGGCAAGCAGCCGTATATTTTTTACGATGGCCCTCCCTTTGCTACGGGTTTGCCGCACCATGGCCACCTAGTTGCCAGTACCATAAAAGATATTGTGCCGCGCTACTGGACCATGAAAGGTCGCTATGTAATGCGACGTTTCGGCTGGGACTGTCATGGTTTGCCCATCGAACATGAGATTGATAAACAACTCGGTTTGTCTGCACAAGAGGCGGTAGAAAAGCTTGGTGTTGCCGGATACAACGACGAGTGTCGTGGCATCGTGCAAAGATATGTAGGCGAGTGGCGTAATACTATTACGCGAATTGGTCGTTGGATTGATTTTGATAACGACTACAAGACCATGGACGTTTGGTACATGGAATCGTTGTGGTGGGTGTTTAAACAGCTGTGGGACAAAGGCCTCATTTACCAGGGTGTAAAGGTAATGCCTATTTCTACGGCTCTCGGCACGCCGTTGGCTAACTTTGAAGCCACGTCTAATTATCAAGATGTTCAAGACCCTGCAGTTACAGTGCTGCTGAAACTACGCGATGAAGATGCCTACCTGGCTATTTGGACTACAACGCCGTGGACACTGCCGTCTAATTTAGCGGTTTGTGTGGGCGCCGATATTGAATATTCACTGGTGATAGACCCTGAGTCCGGAGCAAAGATTTATCTCGCCACAGAGCGTTTGCCGCACTATCAGGGCGACAGTGAGTTTGAAGTGGTAAAAACCGTTGCTGGTGCTGAGCTAGTGGGTAAGAAATATGCGCCTATTTTCGATTATTTCGAAGATATGCAGGCCCAAGGGGGCTTCGTTGTAGTCAGTGATGATTATGTCAGCACCGATAGCGGCACCGGGCTAGTGCATCAGGCGCCGGCTTTTGGTGAGGATGATAATCGCGTGTTGCGTGCCCATGGTATTGACGCATTTGTCTGTCCAGTAACCATTCATGGTGAATTCACCGATGAAGTGCCAGATTTTGCTGGGCAGCATGTTAAGGCTGCTGATAAGGAAATTATTAATAAGCTGAAGGCCCAGGGCGTACTTTATCGCCAAGAGGTTATTCAGCATAGCTACCCTTATTGTTATCGCTCTGAGACGCCTTTGATTTATCGGGCTATTCCTTCTTGGTACGTGGAAGTAACGGCGTTCAAGGACAAATTAATTAAAGCTAACGAGCAGATTAATTGGGTACCTGGCCATATTAAGGAAGGGCGCTTTGGTAACTGGTTGGAAGGTGCTATTGATTGGTCCATATCGCGCAATCGTGTTTGGGGTACGCCGTTACCCGTATGGATTAATGATGTTACCGAAAATGCCCTATGTATCGGTTCAATTGAAGAGCTAGAGCAATATTCTGGCGTTAAAGTGGATGATCTGCATCGCGAGCATGTAGATGGCCTGACCTTCAGCATTGCTGGGGAAGAAGGCACTTATCGACGAATTGAAGAAGTTTTAGATTGCTGGTTTGAGTCTGGCGCAATGCCTTATGCGCAATTGCATTACCCCTTTGAAAACAAGGATGTTTTTGCTGCCGGATTTCCAGCTGAATTTATTGCTGAAGGCTTAGATCAAACCCGTGGATGGTTTTATACCCTAACGGTATTGGCAGCGGCGTTGCATGACAAGCCTGCGTTTAGGAACGTTATTGTTAACGGCATGGTCATGGCCGAAGATGGTAAAAAAATGTCCAAAAGTCTGCGCAACTACACTCCGCCAGACGACTTGATGGAGGCGTATGGTGCTGATGCCTTGCGCTTGTATTGCATCAACTCTGGTCTGGTGCGGGGCGAAGAACAACGCTTTGCAGATGCCGGTGTGAGAGACATGGTGCGTCGGGCATTGTTGCCTTGGTATAATGCCTTCTCCTTTTTACGTACTTATGCAGCAATTGATGGATGGTCTCCAGATAAGGGCCTGCATTTTGGTGACAACGTTTTGGATCAATGGTTGCAGTCGCGACTGCAAACTCTGAAAAGCAATGTCGCCAAAGAAATGGAAGACTACAAGCTTTACAATGTTGTACCTCAATTGTTTGCGTTTATCGAAGATCTAACCAATTGGTACATTCGTTTAAACCGTGGTCGTTTTTGGGGTGAGGAAATCACCGGAGACAAAATTGCCGCCTACAGTACGCTTTACGAAGTGTTGCTCGAATTGGCCCAGGTGATGGCGCCATTTACGCCATTTATTTCAGAGCACTTGTTCCAATCTTTAGAGCGTTTGGCTGGCCGGGCGCCTAGTCCTGAGTCGGTTCATTTGTGTGATTATCCAATGGCGGATGAGCAAAAAGTTAAGCCAACGCTTGAGGTTGCGGTAGATCGTATGCAGCAAGTAATTTTGCTTGGTCGACAAAAGCGCGAAGAAGTCAAAATTGGACTGCGTACGCCCTTGGCGAGTTTAACGATTATTAATCGTGACGAGGCGTTGTTAGACGATATGCGTCTGCTTGAGCGTTATGTTCGCGATGAGCTCAATGTTCAGGAAGTTCATTATTCGGCTAACGAGTCGGATTATATTGAGTTAAGGGCGAAAGCTAACTTTCCGTTATTGGGTAAGCGCTTAGGCAAACGTATGAAGGTTTTTGCTGGGCTTATTAGCGCGCTCTCGCCAGTAGATATTTCGACGTTACAGAGTCAGGGTAGTATCAGCCTCGAGGCTAATGGTGATGTGGAGGTCTTTAGCGATGAAGAGATTCAAGTTCAACAGCAAGCCAAGCCGGGTACTAATACCGTATCCAACAGTCAAATTAGTGTGGATTTAGATTGCACGTTGACACCGGAATTGATTCGTGGCGGCTATGCGCGCGAAGTGGTCAATCGCGTTCAGCGTGGTCGAAAAGACAGCGGCTTTGCCGTCACCGACCGCATTACCGTAATCTATTTCGCCGAGGGAGATTTGGCTCAAGCCATAGAAGAGCATCAGGATTATATAATGCGCGAAACCCTGTGCTTAGATTTACAAAAGGCTTGGGTCGCTCAGTCTAATGTGGCAGAGATTGATGGTGCCACGCTGAGTTATGAGATGAAGCAAGTGAGCACCATTTAGATGAATAACCATGGCGTCTGCGAGCTGCGAATGCATGTGAGTTACAAAAAATTCTCAGGTGCGTTGTGAAATACATTTTTCAACCAGCTGAAGCGGATAACTGCGTCAATCATGTGGGCAGTTATCGTCGTCGACTTCCTGTGAGTTTAGAGCGGATGTACGAAAACACCTTGGATTGGGCACATTTACCCCACCTCCATGAGAGTAGTTTTGCCCAGATTCGTTGTTTAGATGCCGGGGCTTGGGGCTGGAAGGCGGAAGTGGCTAATGTCGGCGCTAGTAATCCGCCCAATAGCCTTATTGAACTTAAGTTGGATCGGCAGGCGCGTCGCTGGATTACCCGTAACTTAGAAGGTCCAAACAAGGGCGCTGAGATCTGGACCCATGTGTTTGTGGAAGGCGAGAGTAGTTTAGATATTGTAGTCGACTTCTATGTGCCTGATGTGGCACCTGAAGCGAAAGAAAAAGTAGGTCTGGCTTACGCTAAGGCCTATGAGCAGCTCTACGACGAAGATGTGTCGATGATGGTCGAGCGGCAGCAGCAAATAAATCGTCGGGTTGAAGGGTTCGATAGGTCAGAGACTTTAACCTTAAGTTCTGCCAAAAAACTTATTCTACCGACGCTGGTGACGTTGTCTCAGCGCAGCTTTGTGGTGAATCAAATAGACGGTGAATGGATCGCATATTCGGCTCAATGCCCCCATCAAATGGGTCCGCTGATTGATTCGTCCATTGTGCAGGATGAGGTGCGCTGTCCATGGCACGGATTTACATTCAATGTACGCACTGGTGAGTGCACTAGCGGTGGCGTGTGTCAGCTTACTGAAGCCCCTTTGGTGGTCAATGATGGCGATGATGGCCTAATCTTGAAGTGGACTGGCACTTAGTTTTTCTGGTGTTTTAGCGGGCAGTCTTATCGCGGAGTTCTGCAAAGTGGCGCTGTACAATTAGCCGCCCAAAATCAGAGCCGTGATACTGCTGCGATTTCTGCCACGATTCCTCCCACAAAACCTCAGTTACCTTGATAGTCCCCGGGCTGTTTGTTGAAATACGCGTCTATTGCTGTTTGTCTGTCTTCGGTTCTTGCACTGAGTAAATTTTGATCTGTATCCATGTGCATGATTGCGTGGTTCAGCGCGTTAGCAAGTTGATTGGTGGACTGCTTAATCATCTGCGCGGCGACCGGCGGCTTGCTTGCGTAAAAGTCCGCCATTTTCTTCGCAGCCCCTTTAAGTTCCGTGGCTGCAACTAATTCGTCCAATATGCCCCAGTCCAATAACTCCTCTGCATATAGCCGTTCGGCACCTACCACAAGTCGCTTTGCTCTAGCCGGGCCGACTAGGTTGAGAATTAGGGGCAGACTCTTCCACATCAAGTTGATGCCCAAATCGATTTCTGGGTACTGCATAAAGCAGCCCTGGGCGCCGACTCTAAAGTCACACGCTGTTGTTACGCATGCGCCGCCGCCCATTGCAGCGCCATGCCAGGCTGCGATGGTTATTTGGTCGATGTTTAAAATTGCTTCTATGGCGCGCTCGCCCATACGTCCCCGCCTGCGTGCTTTGACCAGTGGTAAAGGTGGCGTCTGCTTAGGTTCAGAGAGGTCTGCACCAGAGGAAAAATGACGGCCATTGCCATTGAAGATAACAACTCTGGTTTCGCTGTCCTCGCGAAACGCTAGGGCCGCAGTTTCTATTTCTGCTAGATGATCGTGACTTAACGCATTGGCTTTGTCAGGTCTGTTGAGGGTTACCCAGGTTATGTGGCCTTCACGCAAAATTGTGATGTGTTGAAATATAGGTGAACTGCTTTGAATGTTTTCCATGTGGCGATATTAGCGGAAGTTAAAAAAAAGGCATTAAAAAAGCGGAGGACTTTGCAGTCCTCCGCTTTGAAAGAGGAGACATCCGAAGAGGGGAGGGGGGAGAGGGGTATCGGATGTCTCTCATAGCTGGTGCTTACTGGCACCAACATTGGTTCTTACTGCCACCAACTGAGAAATATGTTACCTAAAGTTACACACATGTGCAACCACAGGTAACAAATATGTTTTTGCCTTAGTGCAAGTTCAGGTTTCTGTTGATAGTGCACTGATTAGCTGTAGGCATTTGTCATTGTTAGTAATTGAGGTGGAATTTTCTATGGGTATTTGATGCAGTTAAGTGTGATTTGTTGTGATGAAAAAAGCGAAGGACTTTGCAGTCCCCCGCTTTGTTAAGGCAGAGACATCCGAAGAGGAGAGGGGGAGAGAGTTTCCGGATGTCTCTTGTAGTAGGTACTTACTGCTACCAACTGCCAATTAAGTTACTTAAGGTAACGTTTGCGTGCAAGCACTTATGTCGCAACACACTGTTGCGTTTATGCTTATTGGTCCCGGGGGTAGTAAGAGAATCGCTTGTAGTTAGTAACTGGGTTTGTCTCGATTTTGGTGTATTGCGCGGTGCTAGTTGGTTTGTAGCCTGGTTATTACAAAAAGAAGATTCAAGCGGACAGCTGGCGCCGCTGTAGTCAAAGGCATCTAGAGATTTTGCAAGATCTCAGCATTAACGTGGTTTACAAAGCTTTTTGCCCGGTATTTTGTACCGCGCCCATCTCGAGGGTTTGATGGGTATTAAGATTAGGCTGCTTTACCGGGGTTGAGGCCTTTTTTCAGCCAATAAAAAGCGGAGGACTTTACAGTCCTCCGCTTCGTATAAGGAGAGGCACCCGAAGAGGGGGGGGGGAGAGG